>OJKC01001930.1_pt1 | contig 11856 bp, 29 predicted proteins | sample 1596401 | NCBI WGS metagenome assembly OJKC01 (sample SAMEA4350162, study PRJEB24818) | metagenome | biome: human; feature: gut; material: faeces | place: Denmark | collected 2013-09 | reverse complement strand
TAAAAATATTTAGATCATTCAGTACAAAGATTTTAAGCTTTCCTTAGTGCATTTCCGTTAAGACGACGGTTCGGTCCTTTACCATGGACGAACGATTAACCGATAGGGGAAAGGAAGGGGAATTTCCTCCCGTGGGCCGCTTGAATACTCCCCATTTTGCTCCGGAGTTAACGCAGGATAACAATCCCGGTTATTGGTAATTGCTTCGTTTTCCGGTTCTCTTTGTTCCTCTGGTTTCCCCTTATTCCGCTTTTTTCTGTAATATCTTCTGTACTTTTGCATATGTTATGTCATCAATAATTGCTTCGTGGGCTCCTTTAGAAATTTTATCCCCAAACTTAACGTAGCCACCATAGGTAATATTGTGGATAATATCGTAAACTTTATTATTTTTTGTGGTAAACAATGCTTTGTATTCGGGATAGTTTTCCACAACATAATCATTTATGACCTTGGCCGTTTTGTTTTGTAAGGTCATGTCATATACAATACGCACTACATCAGCCTCCGGTTCGCAGATAACAAGTTCCTTATCCTTAAGGCGGTATCCGAAGGGAGCAAAAGAATGGTGCTTTCCCTTGCGAACTCGTTCTTCAAGGCCCATGCGTGTACGTTCTTTAATCTGTTCACGCTCAAGCTGCGCAAAAACCGAAAGAATACCTATCATTGCTCGGCCGAAAGCCGTTGAAGTATCGAAGTTCTCATTCACCGATATAAAAGAAATATTATTTTTAAGGAATACATCTTCGATCAGAAACAGTGTATCTTTTTGACTTCTGCTTATCCTGTCAAGCTTGTACACCAATACCGTATCGAAGGTATCGGAATCAATGTCATTAATAAGCTGCTGCATTGCGGGACGGTTTAAATTTGAACCGGAGAAGCCTGCATCGGTATAAGTATGTACTATGTGCCAGTCTTTAGCTTTGCAATAGGCTGTAAGGCGTTCTAATTGTGCATCAATAGAATAACCTTCCTGAGCCTGTTCCTGTGTAGATACCCTTGTATATAATCCTACTCGCATTAAAAAAAGACCTCCTATTTGAAAAAAATGTATAGCAAATAAGGCGGTCTTATGATATACTAAATATGTTCTTCGTAGTGGTTCACTGACCGCTGCTTTTATCCCTCTGTGTTAGCGGCACAGGGGGGATTTTTTTATTTCTAAAGGCGTCGAAATCGACTCCTTTATGCCTGTTATTTATGATATTAAAATCTCATAATGGGTGATAATATGGTTGACAATGTAAAAATTAGGTAATATAATGTAATCAACTTACCAATATTTTCTATAAATTGATTGTAAATCCAATACCGTACAAAGTCAATACAAACCCATTAAATAAGTAAAGATTTTATAAATTAATAGTACGAACAACACAAAAAGTTGTCAATAGTAATAGTACCTAAAAACGCCTAAATATTACTAAAAATGCAAAGGGGAGTTGATTATGGATTACAAACAAATGATTAAGAAACAACTAAAAAACCTAAGCGAAAAACAATTACGAATTGTGTACATATTTATAATTCACTTAAATTTTGTAAGAGGGGAGCGTTAAAGCGCTCCTCTTTCTTTTGTGTCTGCAATAATAGAGTTTATAAATTTCTCTATTACTTCCCAATCTTCTGTATCTAAAGCGGCAAGGGCAGAAATAAACCTCTTTTTAAATGAACTGCCATCATTAAGAATGTCACCAAAGAAAGCTGCTAACTCTTCCTCATCGCTTCTAATAACAAACATTTCGCCCTCTCCGGTACGAAGCCATTCTTTGTTTACATCAAATTCACGACAGATAGATGTAATAACCTGTTCCGTAATGGCGTTTATGCCCAATTCCCATTGTGCAACAGTATTTCTCTTTACTCCCAAATGTTCTGCAAGATGTTGCTGGGTTAAGTCTAAGGATTTTCTTCGTTTTTTTAATCTTTCATTCAATTTAGCATAACCTCTTTTCTTATTTATATTGTACAACATTACAGACGAAAGGTCAATAAAGAAAGTCTTTAAATCAACAAAAGTTCTTTAAAATAATAAAAAAGTATTGACAATGTTATTTTAAAGACTTATTATAGTCTTATAAACATAAAGCGAAAGCGAGGTGAAAATAAATGAAGAAAAAAGACAGAGAAATAGTAACAAACATAAAAGAAACATTAATGTTACTCAATGAACATGACAAAGACAGAGTATTAGCGTTTTCAGAGGGAATGATGCTCATGGCAAAAAAGAATAAGGAGGCGAGCTGATGGAAAACAAAACTGAAATTTGTAACGAGCTTTGCAAAGTATTACAGCTTACAAGAGATGCTTACGATTTAGTAAGTCTGGACTACGACCCACAACTTGAAGTTGTAACAGCCGTTTTTGCAGGTGGCAAAAGAAAAATTAACGTAGCTATGGACAGCGGAACGGCGATGATAAGGGATATTGTAAATCATCTGGGGTGTTAAAAGGAGGCACAGCCATGAGAAAAGTATACCTGCCCAAAACAGGCGTTGAAGTCGAGGTTGTCTGCTACATGGCAGACGGCAGACTTGCTCCGAAGGACGGAGCAGTCGTTCCGGGAGATCATCCGGTATATGACGTAATCAAACGCCATAAGCGTGAGCTTGCAAAAATGGAAAGCAAAAAGGTTGTAGGGTAATGAGAAAGACAGCAATAATAATGCTCCTGATGTTGTGGGCAATGGCAGCATATGCGGTTGGTTACGGCATCGGGAGTGCGATACAAATGATAACAAGATAGGAGGAAATCCAAATGGCTAAATGCAGTCAGTGCAGATATTGTAAAACGATAAAATATCCGAATTGTAATGAATATCGCTGTACTCATCAGGATATTGAAGAGAGTGCAGAGGAATACGAAGCAAGGCAGGAGAAAAGAATTTCCAAAGATAAAAACATGATTGGCTATGTAATGCCTAAAACGGCACTTCGCTGGTGTCCGCTGAATAGGGGGTGAAGCAATGACAGCTTATGAAGCAATGTTAAAAAGCAAAGAAGATGCGGCAGGCATTATAACCAGCTTTTGCGTGGCAGTGCTTGGCGAAATTGCCGAGAATGAGGTTCCGGAGGCATTAAGAATAAAAATCGCCATGCTGGCAAATACGGTCCTTGATAGCAAAGTGGAAGAGGTGAAGATATATGAAACTCAAAAAGGATAATGAGCTGTTGTTTATTATCGGTAATGCGGCCTTCTGGATGGTGATAGGTGCAGGACTTATATATAGCGATGATAACGGCGGCATAGTGTACATAGGCTTTGGTGTGTTGCTTCTTCTGCTCGAACTGGTGTCGGAAAAGTACTATGCGGATAGGCTGGAACATGAGCTTAATGCAGAACAGCGACAGCAGAGAACGATAATTGTACAGGTGGCAAAAGATGAATAAGGAAGATATGACACCGGAAGAAAAAAAGTTGATTAAGGAACTAAGAAAAATAGAAATCAAAAAGCAGAGACAGAAAGAAAAAATACTTGATGAGCTTCTCTGGGGAGCCGCAAGGTATGGTAACTATGACGGAGTGTTGAAAAGATGAAAAAGAAAGAAAAAACGGTTAATCACTGTAAGCAATGCTATTATGCGATCTGCTGTTGTGAAAGAGGTCGTGGAGTAGCGTGTATATATTTCAAAGTAGTCAAATGAGGAGGAATCATATGGAGTGGATTACAAAACAGAGGTGTTACCGCAAACCGGCACAGGGAACAGACGTAAGCATTGCAGTTGTTAAAAATCCTAAGGTTAATTATGGCAAGAGAACAACATTCGCATTTCGCAATAACTGCCATAAGAAGATAACTAAGAACGGATACCTTTGTATCGCTCTTACAGGCAGTAAGATGTATTTTCGAGAAGCTGATGAAAAAGAAGGCTATCATATCTACAAAAGATGTAAGAATGCAAAGTACGAAGCCGCATACAGAACAGCGGTAACGATTGACTTAAGCGGTTTTATAGGCGATTATGACCTGCTCTTTGATAAGGAAACTGGATATTGGTATATAGATGCCGAACTTAAAAAGATGTAAAAAAGCCGCTCCGGAGACAAGGACATCGAAAGCGACAACAGTTAAAAACCAAATAAATAATAACTTATAAAAATTAATATGTCAAGGGAGGTAATACAATGGCGGAAGAAAATATTAAGTCTATCGTGCAGATGGCAAGAGGCGCAATCGAGGAGAGAATTGATCTCGAAATGACAAAAATTCTTGAAAACATTCTTGATCCCAACACTAAGGCAACCGCAAAACGTAAGCTGACGGTTACATTCGATTTTTTGCCAGATGCCGAAAGACAGACACTTTCCGTTGCCGCTACTGCCAAGAGTACACTTGTACCGACTAATCCGGTTGCAACGGCTCTGTATGTAGGACAGATCAACGGTGATATACAGGCCGTAGAAATGACTGCACAGATACCGGGACAGACGGACTTATATGGTGGTGTGCAGGAAGCACCGGCAAAACTCAAATTAGTAAGTAATGATTAAGGAGGATGTACATATGCTTAAAGAAGCAATCGAGAAAATCAGAGAAATGGCACAGAATGAGGACGATATACAGACAGTCGTTATCGATAGGAAAGTATATGCCAGAAATGCAAGCGGCGACCTTGTATATATAGCAGACGAGGAAACAAGACCTATTATCCCGGAAATAATCACTGCAAGCAGCCTTGAGGGATTTACAGAATGGGTTAAGGAAGAAATACGCAACGATGAAGCTAAGCGTCTTTTTGTTGAGGTCAGCGACTACTCAACAGTAAAATGCCGAGAAGAAAAAGGTTGGACAAGGGAAGGAAGAGCGTTCCCGTTATATAGGGTATGTGTTGATAATAATACATTCCGAGATGGTTTCCGAGGCATCGAGGAGACAATGATTGAGCTCAGAAGCAAGTACCAGTATACAGATGATATTGACTACTTGTTAAGACTGTTAGGCTCAATAACTCTTGAGGATAAGGTTAAAAGTGATGATAACGGTCTTACGCAGCAGGTAACTGTCCGCAAAGGCATTGCCCTTACGGCCAACGAAACAATTAAGCCCATTGTTAAGCTTAAGCCTTATCGTACATTTTATGAGGTTGAGCAGCCGGAAAGCGAGTTTTTGGTGCGTGTTGACGTTAATGGACATATCGGATTTTTTGAGGCAGACGGCGGAATGTGGAAAATGACTGCACGCCGCATCATCAAAGACTATCTTGTAGATGCGTTTGCAAAAGAGATTGCCGACAAAAATATTATAGTTACTTTATAAGGAGTATAAGAAAAGCCGCTCCGGGACGGCAATCCCAGTGAGCGGCAGACACAAAAACGCACTTATAGTATAGCACAATTATTTGCGGAGTTAAAGGAGGAATTATAATGGGATTAACAAAACTCGAAAAAACCTTGATAGATGAGCTTTCAAGGATGAGCACTGAAGCGGACATGTGGCGCGACAGTTACTACGAAATAAAAGATGAATCGTTAAAGCTTGAGGGGGAATACAAAGCACTTGAAGATAAATACAATGCGGTATTGGCAACGACAGTACCGGAGGAGGAATTTTGATGTGTGAATATTGCCACAGCTATCCTCATAAATCAGGTTGCCCGAACGAACCAGAGCCTAAAGAAGTTTATCGGTGTAAATACTGTGAAGAAGCTATTCTGGAAGGTGAACAGTTTGTAGAAATCAATGACGAGAGTTACCACATTGAATGTATCGAACTTTTATCAGTACACGAACTCTTAGCGCTTCTTGTGGAAATTGATATTAAAATAGCGGAGGTTACGGAATGAACGAACTAATGAATGTGTCACAGCTCCCAAAGATAGAGGAACATCTACAAGATGTATCTGCTATGATTGATGACAAAATAAAGCTTGCATTAAGTCTTGTGTGTGACGAAAGCACAGTAAAGGAAATAAAAGCAACGAGAAGTGAGCTTACAAAAAATTTTGAAGTGCTTGAAGAACAACGAAAAGCTGTTAAAAAGGCAGTGCTTAAGCCGTATGAAGATTTTGAAAAAGTGTATAAGGCTTGTGTATCTGATAAATTTAAGAATGCCGATAAACAGCTTAAAGATGGAATAACAGATGTCGAAAATGACTTAAGGACTAAAAGAGAAGTTGATTTAATCGAATACTTTGACGCATATAAAAAAGAAAAGAATTGTGAATGGCTTGATTATGCCAAAGCAGGAATAAAGATTAATCTATCAGACAGCGATAAAAAGCTTAAGGATAAGGTTAAGAACTATATTGATAGTGTGTGCGTTGATTTGGAAGTAATAGCTGCAACAAAAACACATACCGATGAGCTGCTTAATGCTTATAAAATTACGCTTAATCTTTCAAAGGCTTTTATAAAGGTGGAAGAGGCACACAAGATTGTTGCAAAACCGGGAGATGTGGAAGAAACGGCTGTAAAGCCTAAAGCAAAAACATTAGATGATATTTTAGATGATATAAACGTAGAATCGGTTAAAGCAACATATATGGTAACGGTATCAAGTGAGTACATCACAGAGTTTAACGATTTTTGCAGAAGGATAAATGCAGAGATAAAAGAGGTGTAAGCAATGGGTAATATGGATATATACAATAGCTTAAAAGAAGTACCACAGGAGGCAAAAAAGAAAATATCGGGAGGAAAGTTAAATGGTTTTACCGATGTAAACCCGATGTGGCGAATTAAGAAATTAACAGAACTCTTTGGGGTTTGTGGCTTCGGTTGGTATACAGAAATAACTAACAGATGGATAGAAAAAGGTCCAGATGGGAAAGAAGCCGCATTTGTAGAAATTAATCTGTACGTTAAACAGGGCGGCGAGTGGAGCAAGCCGATTATTGGTGTCGGTGGCTCTATGTTTGTCAATATCTTTAAGGAAAATCCTGATACTTCTGACGAAGCTTTTAAAATGGCGTATACAGATGCTATATCGGTAGCGTGTAAAGCGTTAGGTATGGCGGCAGATGTCTACTATGAAAAAGATAGAACTAAGTATAATGCAAACGGGCCGGAAACTGAATATGCAACAGAAGAACAGATTGCAAAGCTCAATCAATACTATTCTGGCAAGAGGGATAAACTGGACGCTTATTTAAAGAAACAGGGTGTTAAAAATATAATCTATCTTCCGAGGATAAAAGCACAGGATGTTATAACAAGGATAGAAACAGAGTTAGCAAAAACAAAGGAGTAACAAAATGGAAGGTCTTGCAACTTTAAAAGCAGAAAACAGCATATCGTTTAAGACGCTTGAGAGCGGCAAGACCGAAGTTTCTTTTGTTGTCGATAAATTATCCATGCAGAATAGAAACTCCATTAAGGCAGCTCTGGAAGAGGCAGGAGATACACTTACTGTTAAAGTCAGTAAATACCGTAAAAAACGAAGCCTTAATGCCAACAGCTACTTTTGGACATTAGTCGGAGAGCTTGCGGAAAAGCTGAACCGAACCAAAGAAGAAATCTATTGGGAGTACATAAAAGACATTGGAGTATATAGAAGCGTAGAGATCAGCGAAAACGCAGTTGAAACAATGATTTATATGTGGCAGTCGCATGGCTTAGGCTGGATAGCGGACAGATTAGACCATGGACAGCATAAAGGATTTGTATTAGTCAACTTTTATTACGGAAGTAGCTGTTACAATACAAAACAAATGTCAAGGCTGATAGATGCCGTTGTAAATGATTGCAAAGAACAAGGCATAGAAACATTGACACCGACAGAGTTAGAAGAAATGAAAAGGGCGTGGGACGGTGAAAGGAAGTCATAAAGTATCTGTTTTGCAGGGCGTAGAAAAAGAATGTTACATAACCGGCAGAACGGACAACCTTGAAAAGCACCATTGTTACTATGGCGTTAAGGGACGAGCTATTTCCGATAAATACGGTTTTTGGGTCTGGTTGATACCCGAATATCACAGAGGTACAAACGGAGTACATGGAAAGAATGGTCATGAGTTAGATATGGAGCTTAAACAGGCTTGCCAAACAGCTTATGAAGAAGCAGGACATACAAGACAAGAGTTTATACAGCTTATAGGCAAAAACTATTTGTGAGGTAAATATGAAAGAATTAACGATAGACGGAACACCGATTGCAAAGGGTAGACCGAGGTTAAGCAGATATGGCACATACACACCGAAAAAGACACAGGAATATGAGGAATACGTCAAAGCGTGTTGGATGCCTTAAACGGCATAGCGTATTCAGACGATAGCCAAATTATAAAGGTAACGGCAGTTAAGAGATATGCGGAAACAGGGAGTACGGAATTGACGATAAAGGAAGGAGAAACACCATGAAGGACGGATTTGTTTTATATGCCGAGTATAGAGAAGCTTTTGAACTGCTTTCTTATGAAGAAGCAGGAAGGCTTATTAAAGCGATCTTTGAGTATGCGACAACAGGAAATGCACCTAAACTTGAAGGAATGACGTTAATGGCTTTTTCCTTCATCAGAAAACGATTAAATGAAGATACTAAGACAGGATTGCCGGTGTGTACGGAGGAGTGAAGCAGATGGAAGCAAGAGAGAGTACAGTTTTTTATCGTTCTTTTTATGAAGCTATCAAAATACAGCCTAAAGAAATACAGGCTGATTTATATAATGCTTTGCTTGAGTATTCATTTACAGGCACAATACCGGAAACTGATAACTGTATAGTGCAGAGTTTTTTTCTTTTGATGAAACCGCAGATTGACGCAAACAATAAAAGATATGAAAGCGGAAAAAAAGGTGGCAGACCTAAAGGTGAAAAAACAGAAACCAATGTTTTTAAAGAAAACAAAAAAGTAAAAACCAATGGTTTTGAAGATGATGAAAAAGTAAAAACCAATGGTTTTGAAAATAACGAAAACTCAAAAACCAGTGGTTATGAAGAAAACGAAATGGTTAGCGATTTTGAAAAACCTAATGTAAATGATAATGTTAATGTAAATGATAATGTTAAAAAGAAAAAAGATAAAAAAGAAAGCGTTCCGCCTGTGCGTTATTCGGAGAATGATAGGCTTGATAAAACGATACACGATTATATTGAGCACCGGAAGAAGGTTAAATCGCCTATGACGGACCATGCGGTAGAATTGATGATTAATAAGCTTGATTCCTTGGCGGATAACGATGAGGATAAGATTAAGATACTTGAACAGTCGATATTTAACGGCTGGAAGGGCATATTTCCACTGTCTGAACAGGAAAACAGGAAAACGGAGTCGCCGCCGGCAGTTAAGCCGACACGCTTCACCAATTTTGAGGAGCATGACTGGGATTTTGACGAGCTGAGCAGGATAAAGCAGGCTGAGCTTATGAGAAAGCTGGAGGAGAGCAATGTTTAAATTCACGATATACGGCAGATTGCCAACGCTTAATGAGTATACCAAAGTGAGCAGAAGCAATAAATATGCCTCTGCCAGCATGAAAAGCAATGCCGAGAAAGAAATATTGACAAACATCGCATTGACAAAAACAGGAGCTGCAAAACCGCCGTATTTTATAACCTTTGTGTGGAATGAAAAAACCAGACGGAGAGATAAGGACAATGTCTGTTTTGCTAAGAAATTTATTCTTGATGCGCTTCAAAAAGGCGGATATATAGAGAACGACAGCAATAAATACATACTCGGCTTTAAAGACCTGTTTTCATATGGCAGAAGCCAGAGCGTTGATGTGACAATCGAAGGGAGCGACGATTAGTGAATAAAGTTATACTTATGGGCCGACTCACAAGAGATCCGGAGCTGAAATATACAAAGGGTGCAGAGCCTATGGCAGTGGTAAATTTCTCACTTGCGGTAAACCGACGCTTTAAACGCCAGGGCGAACAGGAAGTGGATTTTATATCATGCGTTGCCTTCGGAAAGAATGCTGAATTCGTCAGCAAATATTTTCATAAAGGACAGCTTGTGAGCATAGTCGGAAGGCTGAATGTAAACAGCTATGAGGATAAGGACGGCAAAAGACGTACAGCAGTAAATGTTGTCGTAGAGGAAAATTATTTTGCGGAAAGCAAGAAAACCGATGCCGAAAATAACGGTGTCGGAGAAGGGTTCTATCCGATAGATGATGACGTTAAAGACGATGATTTGCCGTTCTGATAGGAGGAAGGATAGAATGATACACATAATAGATAAATTTTATGTTGATGGCGGGAATTATGAATTTACACTACTTAAAGAAACAAACAGCGTAGACAAGAAAGGAAATACCATCTATAAACCACTTGGATATTATTCTAATATCGCTAATTGCGTTGAAGCAGTAAGAAAAATAAAGTGTAGGGAATTAACAGCTAAAGAAAATATAGAGCTGTATGAAGCTGTAACAGCCTTTAAACAGATAGCAGAAGAGCTGGTGAAAGCAACGGAGGGATTAAAGTAAATGACATCAGACGAAGCAAAAGAAGCAATAGAAGTTTTGGAAGTGGCAGAGGCAGAGGTTGAGTGGAATTATCCACTCGACTATGCCATAAACATTGATTTAGCGATTGAAGCGTTAAAAAAGGAAATAGGCAGAAAGCCATATATTCAGCAGGACGAGCATAATAATGATTGTTTGGAATGTCCGAACTGTGATAGCTTTATCGGCTATGCTGTTGATTGCGAAGATGAGAATTATCAAGTTAATTACTGCCCAAACTGCGGACAAAAGATTGACTGGGAAGAAAACGAAAGAGGGTGACATCACTGGAAAACCCAAAGGAATACTTACGGCAGCTCCATCGGCTTGAGGTATGTATCGAACAGCGTCAGGAGGAGCTGAACCGGCTGAGAGAGCTTATCGGCTGCAATGCCATTGATTACGGTGAGAGAGTTCAGACTTCCCCATCGGCGGACAGCATACCGAACGAAGTAATAAGACGGGTAGAGCTGGAGGCGGACATAAGCCGCAAAATTGAAAGGTTTTTACAGCTTAAGCATAAAATAATCAATGAGATACAGTCGCTTGATAATGCGGTATATGTGAGCATCCTGTATAAGCGGTATGTAGAGTATAAGAGCTACAAAGAGATTGCCGCAGAGCTTAAATATAATGTGTCATATGTACGCCAACTACATTCAAAAGCGTTAAATTTACTATAAAAAATGCCCCGGGAAACCGGGGCTATTAGTATGTTATTGGGTTGTTTAGTTTTCCCGTTGCAATCCCGCCTTACTTATTGCTTTTGTGCTCTAATTCCCATATCCTATCCAGTAAGTTAAGTAGGTACGGCGGCATTGCTTTATTGCCTTGTTCCCACTCTTGTATATTTCGGACGGAAAGCCCAAAATGGAAAGCAAATACAGATTGGCTCATGCCGGTTTGGGTCCGGAACTCTTTTAACGTTCAGTCGGGAACTCTGATTTCTACGATTCCGACGTTAATGTTTGCGGCTTCTATTCCCTTATTCCTTAATCTTGTTGCAAGTCCCATAGCAGCATAATCAGGCACCTTAACCTGTATACATTTATATTTCTTGGCGTATTTTCCATATACGTCACCCAGAACAGATTCGTAAGGTTCTGATATATCCTCATCAGTAAGTGAGAATTCTTTTTTCAGTTCTTCCAGCTCTTTTTCTGTTATTGCTCGTCTTAATACAATGTTATAGCCGGATTTCTTTTCAAGTCCAAATGTGATGTAATCGTAATCAGGGAATTCTCGCATACATTCCTTGCCAATAACCTGCTTGACGAGGCGGAAGTCGCTTAGATTGTTAGATTTGCGGTTGCGTGTCGGGATAAGATACATCTTTCCGTCAAGCTCTGCAATTATGTTGTGGGGGTATGCATCGTACCAATAAGCACAATCAACGATGATTTTTTTATTTTTTTTGTTTTCTTCCATTTTTATTCCCTCCGTTTTTTTGTGTGTCATAATA
>OJKC01001929.1_pt1 | contig 11860 bp, 8 predicted proteins | sample 1596401 | NCBI WGS metagenome assembly OJKC01 (sample SAMEA4350162, study PRJEB24818) | metagenome | biome: human; feature: gut; material: faeces | place: Denmark | collected 2013-09 | reverse complement strand
GGTCTACCGATGTAGGTGAGGAACAGTTGAAGCGGACAACATAGTCGCTTACCACTTCAATATTTTCTATATTGGCCCATATGAAAGAAGCACCTTTGCCCAGTCTAATAGTGCGATCAATGGACTTTTTGACTGCATTTGCATTCATTTTTGTGCCGTCATGGAAGTTTACATCCTCACGCAGTGTAAAATCCCATACCGTGCCTTCATCATTATGTGTCCATGAAGTGGCAAGATATGGCTCCACTTCACCGGTCTGATCGTTATAACGGGTTAATGTTTCATATACATTTTGGAGGACGCATACGCCGTTGGAATTTTCCACACTGGGATCCAGTGTCAGGTATGGTTCCTGGTCATAGGCATAGTAAAGAATTGCGCCCGCAGTAGTACCGCCGCCCTGTCCGCAGCCTGCAAAAAGCGAAGCCACCAGGATAACGGCAAGTATCAGTACTAAACTTCTTTTCATGGTTTCCTCCTAAAATAATGTTATTTATTTGAGCGCTGTATCGCAAATATAAGCGACGGCAGGCGTTCATTCGTAATTCCAAGCGTTGCGTTCCGCAACATTGTTTCGATCTGTTGTTTTATTCCTATATGCAATCAAAGTTCTTAAGCGGGTATCCGATACAGATACAACTCGGTTCCATCTGCTTGACAACCTCATCTTTTAATATATTCTAAAGCTTAAAGTTACTTGAATGTCAACACCTTTTTTGATATAATTTATAATATACAATAAAAAATGCGGAGGACAGCAGTAAATGTGGGATAAGGAGAAATATAAAACGGTAAACATTTCAACCATTTCGGAAACATTAGGCATTCCCGCCTCAACGCTGCGCTACTGGGAGTCCATGGGCTTAATCTCTTTAAGTCGGTGCGACAACAACTACCGCGAATATACATATTCTTCACTGCTGGATCTAAGCGATATATATTATCTGCGTAAGCTCGGAATTTCCGTCAAGGCCATAAAAGAATATCAAACGTTTAGCCTTGAGGACAGCAAAGCCGTGTACTTAAACAAGAAAACAGAGCTTGAAGCAGAGATCAACAGTTTAAGTAATACCTATAGCATGCTGCGCAAAACGCTTAACTTAATGGATGAATTGGAGTATATTCGGGAGCATCCTTACAAGGAATCACGGCCGGATATACCGTTTCTGCTCAATCACTCCAAACTTTACGACAAAGAAGTGTGGGAAAAACACTTTTCCGGACAATATCAGTTTGCAGGAGTGCGTTTGGGTCCGCCGGATTACGAATGGGTTTGGGGATGGGCTGCAGAATCCCGCAAGCCTGATGAGAAGCTTGCATGGACCTTTGCGGAAGGAGACCGCCACTTTGTGCAGTTTATCCTTCGCATTGACGTAAAAGACCGCAAACACACCAATTTAGACGAAGCAATAAATTACCTGAAGGCCCGCGGTTATAACATTGGTGAAATCATAGTGCGATATATCACAATCGCTTGTGAAGGCCAAACACGCTGGGATTATTATAAGGCATGGATAGAGATTATTTAACTATAAATAAGCTCTTACAAATCATATGCCAATGTATCGCACCGCTTCTGCAAATCGGCTATTATGTCGTTTATGTATTCTTCGGGCAGCGCAGTTGATATATCGATTGCTGTATGCATCTCCGTAATATTGCTAAGATAAAAGCTTGCCGTCCCGGCTAACTTTATAAGATCATCGGCGGTGTTTAAGGGATATATGTTTTTAACGTGCATTTTACCGCTCCCGTTCATTGATTATAATTGATGATATGAAAACAAAAGGCAGAAGCTGTTACCCTTCTGCCTTTTGCCGTTGTTGTTATGTTGTTTTTATTTACCCGTTAGGGCATGACTTTATTATAGCACGGAAAACCGAATATGCAAGTTCAGATTTCTTTATATTACCTTATAATGCGAATTAGATGCAAACATCAGTGCTTAGCTGCACAATGGCGGTACATCAGCATAGTCGTTTTGCACTTGTATCGCTATACATGAACTGCATTTCGGCTGTCCATTCTTTCTGCCTCATACCCTCTTTTTACGCTTAAAAGCAACAAAGAGTGCAATGCCGGCTACAAGCAACACTATAGGCAGTATTATGCTGTCCTCGCCGCCGGTAACGGGCATTTCAGCTGTAGGCGGAGTAGGCACGTTTGAGCCGGACCAACCTGGGTAGGGGTTACCGCCATTGCCGCCCGGATTGCTCGTGGGCTTTACAGTCGGAATAGGAGCCACCGTCGGGCTGGGTGCTATGGTCGGCGTAGGCACTACTGTCGGAGAAGGTTCCGATGTCGGAGTGGGCGCTACGGTAGGAGTGGGTTCCATAGTCGGAGTAGGTTCAACCGTCGGACTGGGTGCTATGGTCGGCGTAGGCACTACTGTCGGAGAAGGTTCCGATGTCGGAGTGGGCGCTACGGTAGGAGTAGGTTCCATAGTCGGAGTAGGATCGGTAGTAGGAGTAGGATCAGTCGTAGGAGTAGGATCTACCGTAGGAGTAGGATCTACCGTAGGAGTAGGTTCTATCGTCGGTGTAGGTTCTATCGTCGGTGTAGGCTCAACCGTAGGGGTAGGTTCTACTGTTGGAGTAGGCGTGGGATCTCCACTGGCGGGGCTTACGGCAACGGATACGGAATCAGCCGATATAGCTGGGCTATCGGTACCGGGAACCATTACGCATTCCCTAAGGCCTGAGGTAAATGCAGCCTGAGATTCGTTTGTTATGTCGCTCTTGGCGGTAAAGGTCAGGGTCATTATAACGCCTGCGGGGAGAGTTTGATCAAGGTTCATATCGAACCAGTTAATCTCAAGATAGTTATCGGGCGCGGTACCTTTTATAAGGTCTGCGCTGAGGTTGCTGCTCACAGAATTGCTGCCCGTAAGTTCGAACAGGTTTCCGTTAAAGCCCACTGTGAACGTGGCTGAGGCCATATTGATTATAGCCTCCTCAAGCGTAAGCGAAACGTTTACGCTTTCGCCCGCCTTTATGGCGGCGTTATCTACGCTTGGCGTAAGGCTTTGCGCCAATGCACCGGCTGCAATGCCCAATACCAGCGCAATCGCCAGTACAACAGAAAATAGTCTTTTTTTCACTTTATGTATTCTCCTTTATCAGTTGGCACTTGCGGGAAAACTGCTTATCTTTCCCTTGCAGTAAAGAATTATGTTGCCGGCATCGCTTGAGGTGACCTGTCCGTCGCCGTTTACGTCTGCCGCAAGAAGCTGCTCAGCGGTAAGCTCAGTCTTACCCTTCAGGTAAAGTATGACTATACCCGCGTCGGTGGAAGTTACTTCGCCATCGCCGTTCACATCGCCGTACAATAGCGGCATTACTTTGCCGCATACGCCGCACTTGGTATTGTCATCAGCGCTGCGGATATGGTGACGGGTCTCGGTGGGGCATTCCACATAGTAGAACCTTATAATGTCACCCTTCTTGAGAATATACTGGTCAAGCCTTGCCTGAGTTGTCTCATCAAGCATGGGAGCAGAACCGTTCACGGTGAACATCCAGCCGGACCACGGGCCGTACTTCTCATCGGCCAAGCCAAGGGTTATGCCATCAGGCGAAGTTACCGAGTTAAGGTATGAACCGTTGCCGGTATAGGTGTAGCCGCTTTCGGTTATGGCTGCAACTACGGCATCCATGCCGGTCTTGTAATCTTCGCTGTTGCAGGTGTAGGTATAGCTGAAGTCAACAAACTCGCTGTTTATGGCGTTGCCGTCCATGTTTACGGTAACACTTATAGTCTCGGCATTAGGATTATCTATACCTTCGGTGCCTATGACCTTCACTACTATGCTTATGGGCTGCTTGTAGAACTTGGCAAACTGAGCATAGTCGGCATTGTCCTTGAACTTCTCGTAGTACTTAGAATACTCGCTGTAAGAAAGCACGCTGTCTATCTTAACGCTGGTATTGTACTGCGGCTTAGTCAGCAGCAGGTTTTCGTGCTTAATTACCGTATCCTTGCTGGAGCGGAAGCAGCGGTATTTTTCGGAGGCGTACCAGCCGTCTATGCTGTCAGCCTTTACGCCAACGCCCTTGGCATCATCGGCCGTGCGGATGAATTTGTATCCGTCTCCATCGGGAACTATCTCGATGAAACTCCACATATCGCCTGTTATGTTGTCCTTAGCGGAGTTGGCCTTCTTTATGCCGTCCCAATACACTTCCTCTGTGCAGACCTTCTTCATGAAAGCTGCCGCGGTGTCAAGCTCGTTCTGGGTAAGCGGCTGCACGGTAACTTCTATGGCTGCGCTTGCGAGCACAACGGTGGCTTCGCCTTCGCCGCTCGGTCTATCCAGTATTTCTATAGTGATGGTAACGCTTTTGGCTTCACGGCCGGGCAGCGGACGATATGTCAGCACGCGTGCTGCGTTATATACATCGGTTGAGCTGATAACATCTTCGTTGCTGCTGGTGATCTTTATTGGCGTATATTTGCCGTCAAAGCCCTTGCTATAAAGCTGCATACTTAGCGCACTAAGGTCCTTGGTAGTAAAGAACTGAATGTCGCTTGCAACGTTGGCCTTATCGATATTGCTGCCGTTACGCGGATTGGTAAGAGCATCCTCGTTATTCAGCATGGTGTCCAGCAGTACCTGATAGTCCACGTCCTTCTGCTCAACGCCGCCCTTTAAGATAATGTTGTATACCCTGGATACATACAAATCTTCTTCTCTTCCGTTGTAGGTAAGCTTAAGGGTAAGCGTTACGTGTGTATCGTTATTCGGAACACTTACGGCAACCTTATAGGGCGAGAAGATCGGATAGCCAACATTCGATATGGCAATATTCGTGCTGCTGCTCTGCCATGTTGCGGTGGTCCAAAGCTCAATGTCATCGGATTTGTTGTAATCAACCTTGCTTTCATCTACGCCGGCCTTTACGGGGTATTTGGGCAGTTTGGTAAGATCCTCGGCCTTTTCAATGGTTGCGGGTATGGTTATTCTGTCCGCAACGGCATTCAGGGCTGCCTTAGCCTTGACCTCGTCCAAACCCATGCCAAAGTTACAGGCAGTGGTTTCCTTGTTGAAAGTCTTGTAGGTCAGGATGAAAACGGGGCGTACATAGCCTGTAGCGCTGGAGGTGGAGCCGTTTTCGTTCCATTTGTAAATCAGGGTGCCGTCGTCTGCAACGCCAACATAGTTATAGCTTGAATAGTTGTCCTTTGCGCCGGCCTTTACGGAAACGGCAACGTCGGTTATGCCGGCTGCCGTCAGCTTGGCCTGAATCATGGTAAGGGCATTGGTATCCGTACCGTATTTGGGCAGATATGTGCCTTCTATGGCTTTCTCGGCTGCGGTAAGCTTAGCGTCGGCTTCCTTCTCCTCTTCGCTCTTGGCTTCGGTCCAAACGGCGTAAAGGTTGAAGGGTTCGTTATCTTCGCTGCCGTCTCCCCAATCATCTTCTTCCCAATCGCGCTTTATGGTTGCACCATCGGCATAAGCTATAGTTGAACCATAACTACTGATGGCCCAGCCTGCAAAATCGTATCCGGGGCGGCTATATGCGCAAGAGTTGAGCTTAACATTCTCACCGAACGGCGCAGGCTGATCCGCCATTGTACCCGTTACAGAGGATTTGTCGGAATACTTTATGTTGTATTTTATTATGTACTGATATCCGCGCCACTTGGCTATGAGCGTTACCTCATCGCCCATGGTGCTGAAATCCGTATCCTTGGTAACAGCCGCGCCAAAGCGTGCATCTCCCTCACCATCAAGTTTGATATACCAGCTTTCAAGCCGCTTATCGGTGGGCATATAGCGCTCCGCCAAGTAAGGTAGATTGGTATACACCTTGCCGGGTACTACGGTTTTGTCGTTGATGGTCTGCGTATAGCCGTTGCCGTCGAAATGTACGGTTATGCCCTTTTCCCAATGTGCATACATTGTGAAGCCGTTTTCGGCATCTTCGGCAGTGAACTTCTTGTTGGATGGAGTAACTTCATTGCCGCCTTCGGGCGCATCATACCAGCCGAGGAATATCCAGCCTGTGCGTACCGGGTCAGGAAGCGAATCCTGCTTATATTTGCCGTCATCCTGACGCACATAGTTGTAATGGGAGCCAACCATGCCTACGCGTGTGATGCTTACGGCGCCATCGTAGTTATAATTTACGGTAATGTTAACAGGGTTGCCCTTCCACGTCACATACAGAGTTATGACTTTGTCCTGAACATTTGTAAGGTTCTTTACCGTGCCGCCATCCTGTACGGTGGGAGTCATATAGCCTTTATATGTGCTCCATCCGCTGAATGTGTAGCCCGTGCGGGTAAACCTGCCTTCGGCAAGAGGAATTGTTACTTCCTGGTCATAGGTTGCAGAGATACTATCCATGCTGCCTTCGCCGCCGTCAGCATCAAATGCTATGGTATAGGTTATGGGAGCCCATTTGCCGGTGTAGGTTATATCCTCATTTATGATGGTTTCTGCGGTAAGCTGAGTTCCATCATCGTTGAACCAACCGACGAAGGTATAGCCGGTGCGCTTTACTGCATCGGGAATATTGGTCGCGCCTATCTGTGCGCCCTTAGCAATGGCAACGGTTTTGTCTTTGGTAGTACCGTAATTATAATTAAAAGTTACGGTAACGGCGTCGGCCCACACGGCATAAAGATCCATAGCTTCTTCGGTTTCTATGGTCGCCTTGTCGGCATAAACTATTTCGCCGTCTGCACTGGTGGCCCAGCCGGCAAACAGTTTGCCTTCGCAGGTGAACGTGTTGGCGTTGAGCACGCCTTTGCCGCAATATATGTTCTGCGTGGCGGTTTCATCGGTGCCGTTGTTGGCGTGCAGCGTTATAATAGTGGGCGCGCCTGCAGCAAAGCTGCGGATATAGACGCAGTCGTCATTTTTGTTGCCGCTGCTGTCTTTCTTATAAACTATGGTTATTACATCGTCGCTCTTGGCATCGATTTCAAGCCGCGTCCAATCTATTACGCCGCTCACGCCGTTCACAAGCGTTTTGCTTCCCTGAGTGATGGTCAGCTTATCATAGTTTTTTTCGGTAGAAACCTTATATTCAAAGCTGAGGTTTGTGTCGGCGGTCATGGTAAGCTGCAGCGTGCTGGAGCTGCTTGATTTGCCATTATTGCCGCTCATCAGCACGTCCTCGCCGTCAAGCGTGGTTACTTTCCATTTTTTAGTGCTGTTAGGCGAGCCCGGTTCGGTTTCCGCTATGAGCGGGAGTCCGGCGAAAAAGTCGCCGAATGTTTTGTTGGCTGCGAGTGCGGATGCCGGCAGTATGCTTGCAAGCATCAGCAGCACAAGCAGCAGGGACAGAAGTTTTTTCTTCATTGTTATTTAATACCTCCTAAGTTGCATGTTTTTCGGTCATTAGAGGCGCTTTTTATAATAAAAAAGCCAACGGGATCCATACAGATGATATGCTTCCGCATGGTATCTTCGTTGGACTTCGGTTCTTCCGATAGTCCGGCCTCACAGCCGTAAAACTTTTCTACGATTTTTAGTTATGCGTCACTTAATTTGGACGCTTTTCTGCACCTCGGCATGAACGGGTTGTCCGCCCTTTACGGTTATAACAAGATGGCCGTAGTCCATCTCACGCATAAGCCTGAGTACCTGATAGTCCTGCGTGGTTATTTCCTTTGCTGCGTCCCGTGCATCGCACGCATGCTCCGTCCTGCCCTGTTCCATAAATTTTATGCGCTCCTTTCCCTTATACTTTGGGTATTTTCTCCGCTAAAAAAGACCCACACATGCCGTGCGGATCTTGTCTTTCTTGACATTCATGAACAAAAAAGCAGCTTCCCGGTGACGGCAGGAACCATACGATCCTATAACGTATCTGACTTATCCCACAAAGGGCATCACAGTGACCGACTCGCGGGGCATCTCACCCACTTCCGTCTCCGAACCTATTCGGAAGGATCAACAGTTGATATTTGGCTTTTCAAGCGGCAGACACCGCTTTTACGTATATATGTTACAGCATATTTGCGGAATATACAACCCCTTGGGTGATATTATTTTTCGTATATGTTTACGGTTGGTGATGTACTCAATACGCTAAAATGTTTACCTATTGTCTTCAATGCATATCATTATAAACCTATCAATTTCCTCTTTGCCTACGCCTGCAGCATTCGCAGCATATTCGGCCGATGAGCCGAAGTTGCTGTCGAGCGTATCGAGCGCAGCCGTGAGCCAGCATGGGCAGGCAGCGAAGAAGCCGAGTACATAGCTGGCGGCAGCTTTGTCATTCCCGCTTTTTGCCATGGCAAGCGAGTAGGCCTGAGCAAGCTCATGCTCAAGCGTTTCGTTTGTGCGCATGTAGTCGGCATATATTGCTGCATCATCTGCGCCAAGCAGCCTAAGGAGCAACGCTGCTACTACGCCGGCGCGGTCTTTACCCGTTGCACAATGGAACAGTACCGCTCCCCTTTCGGCATTAGCGGCGCGTATTATTCCGCGTATGCATACGGCAGTTTTTTCGGAAAAAACTATGCTGCGGTATACATCCCTCATCCTTTCGCTTGCGCTTTGCTCACCGCGGTAGTAACCGGCAAGTATATCGTCCACCTTATCTTCAAAAGTACGTTTGCTTTGGGTGAATTTCCTGCGTCCGCTTTCAGAAACCTGAATATGAATATAGTCCGCGCCGGGAAAAGCAGGATCGGGATGGAAACTGCGTTCGTTTTCGCTTCGCATATCGAAAACCGCGCTGAGTTGACCAAGAGCCGCAGTATTGCTTATACGCCACAATGCGCCTGAGCGTATCAAGCGCATTGGTTTTACCATTCCGTTTTTTGTGCGTATCCCGCCCAAGTCTCTGAGGTTCGGGCATTCGGTTATATTGAGCATAGCTTTATTCACCAAAGTAACGGTACAATACTTTTACAAATTCGGGTATGTTCTGCTTCACACACGCTGCGGAATTGCTGCGCACCATTTGAAGCTCGTTATCAAGGCATTCCCCTGCGTAATTCAATAGCTGCACAACACTGACAGCATTGCCGGTAACATTGCCGTAAAGCGAAGCGATGGTTTCAAGTGCTTCCTTGCGGTTTATAAGGGCAAAAGCGGAGAATATGCATATGCCCATGTTTTCAAGAAGGAATATCTGCCTATACAGCATATCAAGATCGTCTATTTCGCTTAATTCCGGATATAGCTTGCCAAGATCCAGCCTATGCGCCGAATCGTTGGTATTTGCAGGTTTTGTTATGCGCCGCTGTATTGAAGCGTTGTCGCGGTAAAGCGAGCCTATTGCCACAGTTCCGCTGCCTAACAGCCGCCCGGTTATGCTGCCGCGCTCTATTTCACCAATAAGCTCCATAAGCCTCTCGGACGAAGGCGTTTCTCCATTAAGCTCCATATACATGGCCGCAGTATACACAAACTCGGTTGTGTTAAGCCCAAGCGCCATTCCGCGTTTTGAAAGGGCAAGCGCTGTATTGGCACGCTCACTTTCCCCCATTATTCCGAAGCAATGCGCCATAGCCGCTTTAACTTCCGATTCTTCCGGTGCGGAGAACACATGCCCGTCTGCAGCGGTATGCCTGTTCAGGCAGCCGATTACGCATCCCGGTGCGCAGCAGTAGTTTAACCTGCCGTCATTATCGAGTTTACCGTGCGCACGGCGTTCGGGTATTTCGGGTATGGCATTGCGGCTTTTGAGCAGATGCAATATGGTTATCGATCCAAGCCCGGGCAGCGCCCCGCCGCATATTTTGTCGGACAGTATCATTCCGGCAAGCTTCTTTGAATTGGCCTGCAGTGCGGCCTTATTCGCACAGTGCTTGCCAAAGTATGCTTTGCCGTTGATAACTATCGCCCGTATGCCTTTGCTTGCGGCAACATCGCCGAAGCTGCTGCGCGGGCATGTGAAGCGCGGAGTGCCTTCGGGATATGTAGTAAAAAGTGCGCCGAGAGGCAGCAGCATATCGGCCGCCCGGCCGGTACCTATGGCTGCGCAATTATTGCCGAACGTTGAGCGTATGTATTCAACTATATCGTTGCAGCTTTTGCCCTGAAGCTGAGGCATATGCTCTATTCGTATGGATGATGCTTCAACCAATATTACGGCATTGCCATCGGAGTATTTGCCCGTGAGCACAAGCGCGTCTATGCCAAGCGAGGCAAGCTTCTGAGGAAAATCGCCAGAGATACTGGACACGGCAACAGCGTTATTACCCATGGCTGCAACGCTTGCGCGGTTTGCGCAGGGTGCGTTAGTGCCTGTTAAAAGACCGCAGACTATCGCAAGCGCGTTTCCTTCATCAAGCCTTGAACAGCCATCCTTTGCATATTGCCGTACAAGCTTCATAGCAAGGCCGCGTCCATAGTGTTCGGCAGGCGTGGGCATCTCGCTTATGCTGTTCGTATTTAGGTTGATGACGATTGTTTTGCCCACGATTTACTTATCCTTTCCCTTCAGATGACCGCCGGGAGCGCCGTAGCGCACCTGCTGTATCTGCGCCATTATGGAAACGGCTATCTCCTCCGGCGTTTCGCCGCCTATATCAAGGCCTATTGGCGTATAAACTGTGCTCAGTTGTTCTTCGCTTGCACCCTGTGCAGTAAGCTTAGCGAAAAGCGCGGCTATCTTTTTGCTGCTGCCTATCATGCCTATGTATGCAGCGTTTTTATCAAGCACACCTGCAAGTGCGGCGACGTCGTGCGCATGGCCGTGCGTAGCGATAACATAATACGCACCATCCGGTATATCCATGGCTTTTATTTCGGCTTCAAAATTCTTTATGCGCACAAAGCGGCCTGCCGCGGCAATTTTATCGGCTATCTGCTCATCTGCCCTGTCGTCTATAAGCAGTGTATCGTAGCCTATAAATTCCGCAATATGCATTACTGCCGCGCCAACGTGCCCCGCACCTATCATAACAAGCAGAGGCTTGGCAATGAATGCTTCTATCAGCACGCTCATATCACCACCGCAGGTCATTCCTGTGTTTGATGAAGGCGAAGTGAGGTCATATTCTTTATAGGCATTTGCGCCGTTTTCAATGCACTTTATTGCATCCTTAATGGCAATAAGCTCGACCGCGCCGCCGCCTATGGTTCCGCGCGTTGTACCATCGGCATAAACTATCATTTTGCCGCTGCTTCTTGGTGTCGAGCCATCGCTGTGGACTATTGTCACCACGGCATAGCTTTTGCCCGCATCATATGCCGCAGCCTGTTCTTTTACTATATCTATTGCGTTCATGCGTTTGTTTCTCCTTACACTTATTTGGCCCTACCCATGAGGAAGCTGCCGTTGTTTTCAACAATATCTATGTTTCCGTATATAAGCGAAAGCTTTTGCTGCACATCGTCGCGGTTTGCCGCGCGCATGTCCAGTTCCCCTACTATGATGCCCTGCCTCAGCAGGAACAGCCTGTCGCAGTATGCCATGGCAAAGTTCGGATCGTGCAACGTGATAAGCCCCGCCTTGTTTTCTTCTTTTATAAGTTCACTTATTTTGGAAAGAACCATGTGCCTGTTCAGGAAGTCCAGCGCACTGTCAGGCTCATCCATAAGCATTACAGGCGAATCCTGTACAATGCAGCGCGCAAGTATAACTATCTGCCGCTGGCCTTGACTGAGCGCACCGAAATCCTTTTCGGCAAATTCGGCGCAGTTTAGCCGCCGCATTGCCTCAAGCGCCGCGCGTTTATGCTCGGCGGACGGAGATTCCAGCAGGCCAAGCTGCGAGTTGAAGCCCATCAGCACCACTTCGAGGGCGGTACGCCCACCCTGCAAGCTGCATACCTGCGGAATGAAGGACACGAGCCTTGCGCGCTTCTTTTCGTTAAGGCTGCGGCAGTCTGTACCAGCCACGATAAAACTGCCATGTATGGGCAAAAAGCCGCAGCAGCCATGAAG
>OJKC01001927.1_pt1 | contig 11865 bp, 8 predicted proteins | sample 1596401 | NCBI WGS metagenome assembly OJKC01 (sample SAMEA4350162, study PRJEB24818) | metagenome | biome: human; feature: gut; material: faeces | place: Denmark | collected 2013-09 | reverse complement strand
CTGCTGGATGATGTGCGCTGGCAATACGGAACGCCTCCGGCCAACAACGCCAACTTTGCTTGGTTGCAGCACATGATCTGGCATCTCGCGCCGAATGGACGAATTGGCATGGTGCTTGCGAATGGCTCGCTGTCCTCTCAGTCTGGCGGTGAAGGCGAGATCCGTAAGAACATCATCAACGCTGACCTTGTGGACTGCATTGTCGCAATGCCATCACAGCTCTTCTACACAACACAGATTCCGGTGTCTCTCTGGTTCCTTGCCAAGAACAAAAAGCAAAAGGGCAAGACGCTGTTCATCGACGCAAGAAAGATGGGCACAATGGTCACTCGAAAGCTGCGCGAGCTGACCGATGCGGACATCCAGCGAATTGCGGATACCTACAACGCATTTGTTGACGGCGCTCTTGAAGATGAAAAAGGCTTCTGTGCTGTTGTGACCACGCAAGATATTGCCAAGCAGGATTATATTCTCACGCCGGGGCGCTATGTGGGCATTGAAGAACAGGAAGATGACGGCGAACCTTTTGAGGAAAAGATGAGCCGCTTGACCTCTGAGCTTTCCGAGCTGTTTGCAAAGTCCCACGAGCTTGAGGCCGAGATCAAGGAGAGACTGGGGGCGATTGGGTATGAAATCTGAGTGGAAAACATCGCCGCTTCGTGATCTCGTAGGGTTTATTTCAAAAGGCATTGCACCCTCATACGCAGATGAGGAAAGTGAAACAACGGTTAGAGTATTGAATCAGAAATGCAACCGTAATTTTCGGATAACCTATTCTGAATCACGCCTCCATGATCTTTCAAGGAAAAAGGTTCCAACGGAGAGGTTTGTCAGAATAGATGATATTCTGATCAATTCAACAGGCGCGGGGACGGCTGGACGAATAGCACAGATTTGCAATCTGCCCTGCGACACAATAGTTGATGGGCACATGATCATCATACGAGCCAATAATAAAGTTTCACAAAAGTATCTTGGCTATGCCATGAAGGCTCATCAATGGGAGGTACTTCAATTAGACGAAGGCTCAACTGGTCAAACCGAACTGAATCGGGAGCGCCTTCTTGACGAAATCATGATTAGTTATCCGACCTCTTTTGCGCTACAAGAAATGATTGTAAAGACCCTCGAAGGGATTGATCGGAAGCTACTTATCAACGAGAAGGTAAACGATAATTTACAGCAGCAAGCCGCTGCGATTTTTAGATCATGGTTTGTCGATTGTGCTCCCTTCGGAGGCAAAACCCCGGACGAATGGGAGAATGTCACATTAGAAGACATTACGGCACTGGTAAGTCGCGGTATAACTCCCAAATACGCTGATGATACCGACCAAATTGTAATCAATCAGAAATGTATCCGCAACCACATGATTGATTTATCTCTTGCACGAACCCACACACCGAAAGTAATAAATGAGAAGTGGCTTCGTTTTGGTGACTTGCTGGTTAACTCTACTGGTGATGGAACTTTAGGACGAGCAGAGCAAGTTTGGTTTCAGCCCAAAAATATCACAGTAGATTCTCATGTAACGATTGCTCGACCGGCAAAAGAAAACCTGATTTTCTATATTGGTCTATGGGGTATTCTGCACGAAAAGGAAATTGAATCTCTTCACATAGGAAGCACCGGTCAGACGGAGTTACCGAGAGATCGTGTAAAGGCAATGGAACTGCTTTTACCTGACAACGATACACTGGATCGCTTCAATGCTCTCATTACGCCTATGGCTACTGCCATTGTCGCTAATCAAGAAGAGAACAACCGTCTTGCAGCTCTTAGGGATGCCATTCTCCCGAAGCTGATGTCTGGTAAGATTGATGTTTCTGCCATCCAGCCCTAAGCCGCTAAATTATCGTTTATCTAAAAGAATGTATGGAGGTGTCCTTATGACCCAAGAAGCACTTGAAAGGTTCTTTGAGCGGTATGAACGCTTTTTTATGCAGTCTCTTAACGGGGAGATAAATGGTCAAGAGATGTCAGAGCTTTACGCCCCGGAATTTATTGCGGCATCACCGCTTGGAGTGCTGACAGGGAAAAATGATGAGAGCTTCCAAAATGCCCTTTCTAACGGCTATGAACAGTACCGAAAAATAGGAACTAAGGGAATGCGCGTTCGCAGTGTAAGAATGCAGCCCATTGATGAGCTTCACTGTGTTGCTGATGTGGCTTGGACTGCATCGTATGAAAAGCTGGAAAACCAGCAAATTGACATCGACTTTGATGTTTATTATCTTATGCAGGAATTAAATGGAACACTCCGAGTCTTTGGTTGGATTTCTGGGGACGAGCAGGAAGCGCTCAAACAATATGGAGTAATCTAAAGGGGGTATGTGCAATGGATATACAAGAAACAATCAGCCGCGCCAGAAGAGACTATAAGGATTATCTGCGCGAGAAACACCCTGACTGGGCAGAAAGCACCCTGAGTACCCATGTTTCAGATGCTTTCTACCTGTATCAGAATACCATTGCCCTCTCCTTCTGGAAGTGTTTCGAGAGCGACGAATCGATGGCAGCGGCAAAGCAGGATATACTCGACTATCTGAAAAATGATGTGATGTCGGAACGCGCCGAGGAACGCACAGCCGGATATTTCAATGATCTCAAGATGCTCAAAGAGTTCCTGGATGCAAAGGGCGGAGTAAGGAACTATGTGGGGCCTGAGTATGATTGCGAAGTGACCGTCTACAAGTATGCAAAGCTGGCTTATGATGGGGAGATTTCTTCCGATGACGCTGTTGCGGCCATGTGCAAAGAAGTTCCGTTCTTCGGGGAAACATCCCATAAGCTCATGGTCATGCTGTTTGCCTCCATGATGGAGGGAACAAGGTACACCCGCCGGGGCAATACAGAAACAACGATTTACTTCACCGTCCATATTGGACATGACTATGGCAAGGATCACATGGTCAATGCCTTAAAAGCAACCCACGAAAACATAACCTACTACTATGAGCAGACCGGAAACAAGTCGAACAGCATCCGCCGGGGTTGCATAAAGGTAGCCAAGGACAACAATATTGATATGGATTTCAGCGAGAAGATGTTTGAGGGCATCATCCCGAAGGAATCCTCTGATACTGCTCTCACGGTCGATGACACAGCCGTCCGCTATTGGTTGTATGCTGCTGGCGATGGCTCGGTCAACTGGGAGAACGATTATGCCGAGGGCGTTATGGCTATCGGCTGGGATGACATGGGCGATCTCATGCAGTACAGCTCCAAGGAAGAAATGCGAGCTAAGATGCGGGAAGTCTATGGAGGGACAAGCTCGTATAAAAATCAAGTTCACGCCACATGGCAGTTTGCAAACGACATCAAACCCGGCGACATCATCTTCGTCAAAAAGGGCAGAAAAGAAATCATTGGCAGAGGCGTTGTTGAGGGCGAGTATGTATATGATCCCACCCGCGAGCACTACCGTAACACTCGCACCGTCCGATGGACTGACAAAGGGTTGTGGGAGCATCCTGAGCAGTTGGCGATGAAAACCCTGACCGATGTAACGCCTTATACCGATTTCGTGAAAAAGACGCAGGCCCTTTTTGATGGAGACAGCATTGATACGGCTGTCCGTGATGAGGACGAGGAAGAACGGACATACGATCCATATACCGCAGACGATTTCCTGCATGATGTGTTTATGGATGAAGACCGCTACAACATCCTCAAGGCTCTCTTGCTGACGAAGAAGAATGTGATCCTCCAAGGCGCACCGGGCGTCGGAAAAACCTTTGCGGCAAAGAGGCTCGCCTATTCTATCATGGGCGAGAAAGACACGAACCGCGTCAAGATGGTGCAATTCCATCAGAGTTACAGCTACGAAGACTTTATCATGGGCTTCCGCCCCACGGAAACAGGCTTCGAGTTGAAGAAAGGCGTTTTCTATGAGTTCTGCCGCAAGGCCGCAGAAGATGACCGTCCCTATTTCTTCATCATTGACGAGATCAACCGAGGCAACTTGAGCAAGATTTTTGGCGAGCTGTTCATGCTCATTGAAAGCGATAAGCGCGGAGTTGAGTTGCAGCTTCTCTACGCGGACGAGCAGTTCTCCATTCCAAGCAATGTTTACATCATCGGCATGATGAATACCGCAGACCGTAGTCTTGCCATGCTGGACTATGCACTGCGCCGCCGTTTTGCCTTCTTTGAGATGACACCGGCATTTAACTCTTCCGGTTTCAGGGCATATAGAGCGAAGATCAACAATCCGAAGTTCGACCGCCTGATTGCCACAGTGGAGCAGCTTAACGATGCGATAGCGAATGATGATTCGCTGGGCGAAGGTTTCTGCATCGGCCATAGTTATTTCTGTACGAACGCCACAGTAACAGACGATTGGATGAAGTCCGTGGTAGAGTTTGAGCTGATCCCGCTGCTCAAAGAATACTGGTTTGATGAAGCCGCAAAAGTCAAGGATTGGAGCCGTACTCTTCGTGAGGTGGTCAAATGATTCCCATTCGCAACATCTACTATATGCTGGCCTATGCGTTCCAAGTGTTGCACGAGCAAGGCTACAAGGATGTTGCCGCTGAGGATTTCCGAAACACCGCAGAGTTGCTGGCTGCTATCCTATGCAAAGGCGTGTCTGTTCAGATTAAGCGGGGCTTATGTAGACAGTACATAACAAAGGAAGAGCCGCTGGCTTCCCCAAGAGGCAAGCTTGAAATTGGAGAATCCATCAAAACCCAAGTCCTTCGTAAAAAACAGCTCGTCTGCGCCTATGATGAGTTTTCGGTTAATGCCTATACAAATCGCATTATCAAAACGACAATGGCTCTCCTGCTCCGTGCAGATATTGCCAAGGCGAGGAAGAAAGAAATCCATAAGCTGCTTGTCTTCTTCGATGCCGTAGATACTTTGGACGCTCATAACATCAACTGGAACATCCAATATGACCGCAATAATCAGACCTACCGGATGATAATTGAAATATGCCGGTTTGTTCTGAAAGGACTGCTGCAAACGACCGCAGACGGATCTATCCGTGTTATGGATTATGCGGATGACATGACAATGGCAAAGCTGTATGAGAAATTCATACTGGGCTATTATCAGCGGGAGCACCCGGACATCCGTGCGTATTCCCCGCAAATCGCTTGGCAAGTGACAGATGGGTACAGAACGCTTCTGCCTACCATGCAGTCCGACATCGTGCTTTCAAACAAGAAAGTTGGGAAGACGCTTATAATCGACGCAAAGTTCTACACGCACAATATGCAGATGAAAGCACCCTATATGACGCAAACGCTCCACTCAGGGAATTTGTATCAGATTTTCACCTATGTCAAGAACTGGGATGCAGCGCCCGGAGAAACGATAGCGGGGATGCTTCTATACGCCAAGACAGATGATGCCGTTCAGCCGGATGGAGATTACCAGATGAGCGGCAATCAGATCAGCGTAAAAACGCTTGATATGAACTGTGAGTTCGCTGTGATCGCAGGACAGCTTGACACGATTGCAGAAAGGGTTAGATGATAACACAGCAGATCGAACAAAGGAGCAACGGAAATGGCAGGATATTATACCGAATCAAATTACGAGAATGCAGTTCTCCAATTACTTAATGAAGGGCTTGGCTACACCTATGTCTACGGACCGGATGTGGAGCGTGATTATCACTCTCCGCTCTACGAGGATGTCCTGTTGCCCGCCTTGCAGCGCATCAATAAGGGCTTGCCTCTGGATGCTATCAATGAGGCCATTTACAAGCTCAAGAACTTTGAGTCCGGCTCGCTGTTGCAAAAGAACATGACCTTTACCGACTATCTGCAAAACGGTATCTCTGTAAAATACTTTGTAAATGGCGAGGAACGCTCCACCCTCGTCTACCTTGTTGATTTCAAAAATCCTGCCAATAACGACTTTACCGTTGCCAACCAGTGGACTTTCATCGAAAATTCCGAAAAACGCCCGGATGTCATTCTCTTCATCAATGGTCTGCCCCTTGTCGTAGTGGAGCTGAAATCTCCCTCCCGCGAAGAGACAGATGCTTCCGACGCATATCGCCAGCTCCGCAATTATATGTACGAGATCCCCTCCATGTTTATTTACAATGAGGTCTGCGTCATGAGCGATATGACTACCTCAAAGGCCGGAACCATCACCTCCGGTGAAGACCGCTTCATGGAGTGGAAAACAACGGACGGCAGCTACGAGAACACACAGTACGCAGCCTTTGACACCTTCTTTGAGGGATTGTTTGAGAAGAACCGATTCCTCGACATCTTGAAAAACTTTATCTGCTTCAATGTGGACGGTGAGAAAACATTCAAAGTGCTTGCCGCCTACCATCAGTATTTTGCCGTCAAGAAGGCGATTGCTTCCACTCAAAAGGCAACCGTCACAGATGGCAAAGGCGGTGTGTTCTGGCACACGCAGGGCAGCGGGAAATCGCTGTCTATGGTGTTCTATGCCCACTATCTGCAAGAGGCATTGGAAAGCCCGACAATCGTTGTGATCACAGACCGAAACGACTTGGATGACCAGCTCTACGGCCAGTTTGCCCGCTGCAAGGATTTCTTACGCCAAACACCGCAACACGCTCAAAGCCGAACCCACTTGAAAGAGCTGCTTGCAAACCGTCAGGCTAACGGCATCATCTTCACTACCATGCAGAAGTTTGAGGAAAGCGGTGAGCCTCTTTCTGAGCGTCGAAATATCATCGTCATGGCGGATGAGGCGCACCGCAGTCAATACGGATTGACAGAGAAAGTTGTAGTGCGCCAGAAGGAAGACGGCGAGGTTGAGGCCAAGACCATCATCGGTACTGCCCGCATCATCCGTGATACGCTCCCGAACGCTACATACATTGGCTTTACTGGCACACCTATCTCTTCTAAAGACCGCAGCACCCGTGAGGTGTTCGGTGATTACATCGACATCTATGATATGACTCAGGCAGTTGAGGATGGAGCGACCAGACCGGTTTACTATGAAAGCCGCGTCATCCATCTCAAGCTTGATGAAAAGACGCTGCATCTTATTGACGATGAGTATGACCTGATGGCAGAGAATGCCGATCCTTATGTTATCGAAAAGAGCAAAAAAGAACTTGGCCAGATGGAGGCAATTTTGGGGGCCGACCAGACGATCCGTTCTCTGGTAGACGATATTCTCGACCATTATGAAAACTATCGCGCCAATATTCTGACCGGAAAGGCGATGATTGTTGCCTACTCCCGCCCCATCGCCATGAAGATATACAAGCGGATTTTGGAACTGCGTCCTGCTTGGACGGAAAAGGTCGCAGTTGTCATGACGCAGGGCAACAACGACCCCGAAGAGTGGCGTGAAGTGATCGGCAATAAGGCTCACAAAGAAGATATGGCGAGAAAGTTCAAAGACAACGACTCGCCGCTTAAAATCGCTATCGTTGTGGATATGTGGTTGACCGGCTTTGATGTTCCTTCCCTTGCCACAATGTATGTCTATAAGCCGATGGCCGGTCACAACCTCATGCAGGCTATCGCTCGTGTCAACCGCGTTTTCAAGGACAAGGAAGGCGGCTTGGTTGTTGACTATGTGGGCATCGCTGCTGCGCTGAAACAGGCTATGAATGACTACACAGCGCGGGACAAGAAGAACTACGGTGACACGGATGTCAGCAAGGCTGCATATCCGAAATTCCTTGAGAAACTGTCCGTGTGCCGCGATCTGTTCTACGGTTATAACTACGATAAGTTCATGACCGGAACTGACCTTGATAAGGCGAAGGCAATTACCGGAGGTGTAAACTACATCCTCGGCAAAAGCGTTGCAGAGCAAGACCTTCCCGACAATGAGAAGACGCAAAACATCTACATCAAGGAGGCTTTGCTTCTCAAACAGGCACTTTCGCTGTGCGGTAGCTTGGTAGATGAAAAGACACGCTTTGAAGCAGCCTTCTTTGAATCTGTCCGAACGATGATTGTCCGGCTTCTGTCCGGCGGTACGGGTAAGAAGTTTACGCTGCCGGAAGTAAACGAGCGGATCAATGAGTTGCTGAAACACAGTATCAAGAGTGAGGGCGTAATCAACCTCTTCTCGGATGTGAAGGCGGAGTTTTCGCTGTTCGATCCGAAGTTCCTTGAAGAGATTGCCAACATGAAGGAAAAAAACCTTGCTGTTGAACTCTTGAAAAAGCTGATTGCCGAACAGGTGTCGGTTTACCGGCGAACCAATATTGTCAAATCGGAGAAGTTTTCTGAACTTATTCAGGGTGCAATGAACCGATACCTGAACGGGATGCTGACCAATGAGGAAGTCATTCAGGAGCTTTTGAAGCTTGCCAAAGAAATTGCCGATGCAAACGCAGAGGGCGAAAAGCTGGGATTGACCTCCGACGAGCTTGCATTCTACGATGCTCTGACCAAGCCCCAAGCCATCAAAGACTTCTACGAACATGACGAACTGATTGTAATTACAAAAGAGCTGACCGATCTGCTCCGTAAGAACCGGACAATAGACTGGCAGAAGAAAGAAAGCGCCAGAGCCGGTATGCGCCGGTTGGTCAAGCGCCTTCTCAAAAAACACAAATACCCGCCAGAGGGCATGGATGACGCAGTTCAGACCGTGATGAGCCAATGTGAAATGTGGACGGATAATGTAATGACTGTGTGACCATTCATCGTCTACTGTTCGTTATCAATGCTATGCCTCGAAAGGAACATAATATGGATGTCCGCGAAACAGCAGAGCTGGATGAAGATGAGCGCTTTATCACGATTGCAGATGGCAGCGATACTGGAATCGTCAATAATCAAGTCCCCGAAGCAGATATAATCAGGTATAAAGACAGCACCTATGAGATTGTTTCTAAGATTGCCTATTTGATTGGTGTGCCAAAGCGGATTTTTGAGAATGAGCACGAGCCGCCTAAAATGGAAGTTTATGAACGGCTTGAACAGGACAAGGCGGCTCGGATAATCCGCCACCTTTGCATTATCCGAACGGCCATAGAGCGGAATTTCAAACACATCAATGAAAAGATGCGGTTTGACTATACTTCAATTTACAATCTCCCTGAGTACATTCCGCCAGACAGCATGACACAGCTCAGTGCTGATGGAGTCAATTTTGTCCGAAAGAGCAGCAAAAAACTTTGCCATCATGTTATTGAGATCAACAAGTTGATAGCTGATAGAATTAACAACTGCAAAAAGCTATTTCCTCTTTGGCTAAATTGGCAATATGTAAAAAATCTTTTTGTGATGCCCAATGGTCTAACAGAGGATGGGACAAAGGCCGCTGCGGATATTTACTACTCGCATTTGCTTTTCTATCCGTATCAGGTTTACATCAACTGGACTCCTAAAGAAGAAGGGAACATTCTCTATAACGACAAGAAATTTGTCACCTTGCTCTACCAATGGAATAATGACTATTTCACAGAATATAGCAAGGTATCAGACGCAGGGAGCTATGTTAAGGGAAGCATCTATGAGTTTATAGAAAGCAGCGAGAAAGTTGTCATCGTGGTAGATTGCGAAAATTCAGACCCATACAAACTTTGTGCAACGCTGAGGAATCTTGACCGTCAATATACGAAGAAGATTTCTTCAATCATCTTGTTTGATGATGTTCATGCTGCATCTGCGTGGCGCATTTTGGAGAGCTTCACCGCAATCCCTGTTGAGCACATGATGATCGAACGAGTGAAGCAAAATAAATCCCTTGTTGATGTGATGCTCATTTCAAGAACCTGTCAGGAACACTATAAAAACAATGTGGATTCCTTCATCCTTGTGTCAAGCGACTCGGACTACTGGGGGCTGATTTCGTCTCTGCAAGATGCCCGTTTTCTTGTCATGATCGAACGGGAGAGCTGCGGGCCAGACTTGAAAAATGCACTTTCAGATGCCGGAATATTCTACTGCTACATAGATGACTTCTATTCAGGGAATACCGAAGACATCAAGCAAGGCGCACTCTTTAAGGAGATGTATCGGTACATCGACAATGCCGTCAGACTCAACATATTTGAGATGTTTGATGAAGCAATACGCACAACACGGATTGAAATGAGTTCAGCAGAAAAACAGCAATTCATTTCTCAATATGTGAAAACGATGCAGATGAGGATCACCGACAGTGGCGATGTGGTCTTGGAGTTCAAACGAAAATAAGCGGAGGTGTAAAATTATGATGGATGAATTATGGCGTGAAGAGGAAAAGAAAACATTGGAGAGGATTGCCAAGCTTACCGAATTGGGAAAAGTCAAATGGGAATGCGTAGAATACAATCCGCTGTGTTTCATGAATGAGGACAAGGTGGATGAAACCTCTGCTTATTTGTGCCAGATGTTTACTCTGACAGCGGAAATCGGTGGGATGCCTTACGAGCTTGAAATAGCCGAATACATTACCGTACCTGACGGGAAGGGCGATATTGCGCTTACCTTAACACGAGATGTCCCTGATGATTTTATGAAGATTGATTCCATACTGTCCAGTGATGTTGATGAATATGAAAACTGTGAGCCGAGCGAGATAGGTAAACGATACAAAAATGATCCTGCCATGCGGCTAACAGAAACCATCGTCCCCGTAGTAATTGAGTCCGAAGCTGTTCAAGACACTTTTGAATGGGCTAGGTTCATCAATGAAAACGGAATTGCAGATGAGATTCTTAATCATCCAGTGGTTCGGCTTGCCGAAAAGCTGTTTAATAAACATCGCCTTCTCGACTACCACCGGATTCTTTTCGACATCCCTTATAGGGAAAAATTGATCTCAGAATAAAGAATAAGCCGCAGTCCCCACAATGGGAACCGCGGCTTATTCAATTCATTGCTGGCTAATTACCAGATTATATGTTTTCTACCACAAGCGTTATGGGATTGATGACACGCACCGGCTTACCCTGCTGTTGCGCATACTGTACGGTTTTCCCTGTGCCACTCGGTTTGCCGTTCCATACTGCAATAATGTAATCAGCCTGGTCCACCATATAACGATTGCGCTTGTGCATACAATCCGGCGTATAACGCTGCTGCAAAAGCGTTTCTTTGTCGCATTTGGAGGCTATATCAAAGTACCGATCCCTGAGAGCCTCGCTCCATTTCTCAGCTTGTGTTTCGCAAGGGATGGCACACTCAAGCGTAATGCCATTATAAGCCGATTTCAAGCCAAGGACGATCTCAGCCGCAAACATATCAACGCCGATTGCCATACCGGTGATAAAGTGCGTAACGCCATTCTCTTCAATCTGCCTGATTATTTCATCTCTGAGCTTCTGCTTGAGTGCAATACATCTTTCGTCTGCCTCATTGAATCCGAACGGGAGGCTCTGGGGTCTGTGGCCGGTAAATGCACATTTCTTTGTTTTCATATCTCATCTCTCCAACTATGTGTTTTAGCGCTATTCTCATTCGCTTATCCATAGTATAGCATGAAGAGATGCAGAAGTCAGTCGAAATACGCGGTAAAAGAAAAAACTGCGCCGAATAAGCGCAGTTCAATGACGAATGTTATTTTTCATTCTCTTTTTCTTGACGGATCAGGAGTTCAACTATTTGGAGAATGCGATTTTGAGCATCAACCGAAAGGGTGCCCAATTCATTCGAGAGCTGTGTTGCCTTATACTCTGTCGTGTGGTCGAGTACATCACAGAAGATGGCATCCGCAGATACCTCAAGAGCGTTAAGCAACAATATCAAATTTTCACAACGGGGAAAAGATGCGCCCCGTTCTAAGGTTGAAATATAGTTTGCAGTGAATCCGGTCTTTTCGGCAAACTCTTCCTGCGTAAGACCGAGGCGTTCGCGGCACTGCTTGATCCGCTTGCCTATTCGTTTATCTATCATGACAACTACCATGCCCTTTTCTGTATCGTTCATAGTAATTATATGGACAAGCGGCACAGTTATACAGAAACGC
>OJKC01001910.1_pt1:0-10000 | contig 11951 bp, 6 predicted proteins | sample 1596401 | NCBI WGS metagenome assembly OJKC01 (sample SAMEA4350162, study PRJEB24818) | metagenome | biome: human; feature: gut; material: faeces | place: Denmark | collected 2013-09 | reverse complement strand
CGGGCCGCTTCGGCAATCTGCCGGCATTGGTCGAGCCTTTGGGCGATGGGCTTCTCGAGCAGTACGTCGTAGCCCGCCTCGATGGCCAGCATGCAGGGCTCGAAGTGCGTGTCCTCGGGAGTCGCGATCAGCACGGCATCGGCCGACCGGGGCTGCCCGAAGAAGAGGCGGTAGTCGTCGAAGCATTGCGACGGCGCGAGTCCGAATTTTGCAGCCACAGCCTCCCGACGCAGCGGGTTGAGCTCCACGACGCCTGCAAGTTGCAGCCGTTCGGGGTGTTGGACGGCGTATTCGAGGTATTTGTTCGTGCGGTTGCCCGCTCCGATGGCGACGATCCTGACGGGACCATTGCCTGGGTTGGATCTGTTCATATCTTTTCCGTGCGGTTCAATTCGCGGGATGCGGGGCGCTGATGCGGCATCCCGGTACGGTGCGGAGGGCGGATGTTCTCCTGGATCGGTCTCCGCCCTCCGCCGTGGTTCAAAGTTCCTTGATGCGGATGTTGCGGAACCGGATGCCGGGGCCGTGGCCGAGCAGCCCGATGTGACCGCGTTTGTTGAAGAGCCCCGGGTGGTTCCGCCCGTCCACGGTGTAGGGGTTCTGCTCCGAGCCGTCGGGGGCCACGTTATGGCCCTCGCAGGCTTCGCGGATGTTGCCGTCGAGGATCACCTCGCCATTGACCGTTACGGTGATGCGGTCGCCTGCGGCGCGGATCTCCTCGGTGTTCCACGTCCCCTGTTCGCCGAAGACGACGTGCTTTTGCGCCGGGATGACCCCATAGACAGAGCCGTGTTGCTGGTAGATGTGCAGGTTTTTGTAGATCGGGTCATCGTGGTCGAGCACCTGGATCTCCATGCCGTGGTAGGCGGCATCGACACCCATCGGGGTGCGGATTCCGATTCCGTTGTTTACACCCGGGCGGACGAACGAGAACTCGAAGCGCAGGATGAAGTCGCCGTACTCCCTGACGGTGTAGAGGTTTCCACTGCCGCCGTATTGCGCCGTGACGTAGATCGTCCCCTCCTGCGGAACGTAGTTGGTCTTGTTGCCGGTCCACTTTTCGAGCGAGAGGCCGTCGAAGAGCACTTCGAAACCCTCGGCCGCCTCCTCTTCCGTCAGCTCGAAGCGCGGCACGGCGGCGTAGCGGGCCAGCAGCCCGTTGATCTCGTCCACCGCATAGCCGGCGTCGGCGTCTTCAGAGGCCAGCCCGGCGTAGACCGTGCGGGCCCGCTCGAGAGCCGCGACCACCGTTTCTCCGCCCGTGCCGGGGCTCTTTGCCGCGATTCTCCGCACGGCATCGGCCGCCGCCGCGGCTGTCGCGGGATCGTCGAGGTATCGGGCGGCCACCTCGACGGCCGGCAGTGAGGCGGTGCCTGCCAGTGCTGCAAGCAGCCGGTTCTTCACCTCCGGGGCGGGATCCGTTCCGAGTGCTTTCGTGCAGCAGGCCACCTGCTCCTCGGGCGTGCGGTTCGCGGTCACGAGTTCCGTGTAGCGTGTGATCGCCTCGTCTTTCCATTCGGGGTGCTCGGTGGCCAGCGAGAACAGCACCTCCGGCACGACAGGACTCTCTACCGTCAGCAGTGCCGCGAAAGCCGCCTTGCGGTCGTCGCCGCCGAGCAGGGCGTCGATCGCCTCCTGTGTGCCCGTATGTGCCAGCAGCGGGTAGTAGCGCGCCTTTTCAGCCGATGCGGCCATCCGCTCTGCCGTTCGGGCGTATTGTTCCTCGGGAGCCATTTGTGCCAGGGCGTTCAGCAGTCCGGCCTGGATTTGCGGCGTTTCGCTCTCCGTGGCGTTGTCGAGCCGGTCGCAGAGTCTCGGGAAATCCGCCGCCGTCGTCATCCCGGCGAGGGCCGCCAGCGCGGCCTGTCGTACGGGTTCCTGTCCGGCGTCGAGCAGGGCGAAGACCCGGTCGGCTGCCCGGGTGATCCGCCGTCGTGCGACGAGCCGCAGGGCGTTGGCCTGCGTTACGGGATCGGCATCGAGCGCCGCGACGAGCCCGTCGTCCACCTGGCCGTTGAACGAGGCCAGTGCGGCTACGGCCTCTTCGGCCAGCGGGCCGTTCAGCCGGCCGATCAGCGCTTCGAGCGCCTCCTGGCCTCCGAGACGGCCGGCCGCACGCACGGCGGCTGCGGCGAGCCCGGGATCCGAGGCGTCGATGGCGGCCAGTACCGTCGCGGTCTGCGAAGCGGCGTGGCGGTCGCCCAACCAGTTCACCACATCCGTGCGCGCCTCGGCCGTCAGTTTCGGCCATTCGCCGACGATGGCTGCGCACAGCGCCTCGTCGGTATAGTCCGCTGCAAGGGTGAGTGCCGCGCAGCGGTAGGCCCGGTCGTTGTCCCCGAGCGTCGCGAGCAGCAGTTCGGTACGCTGTTCGGGGGAGGTGCGGAGCAGAAGTTTGAGCGCGGCCGTGCGGATGTTCGTGCGTACCGACTCTTTGGCCAGCGCACGTGCGGCCCGCTGCACGACCTTCGTGTCGCCGCGTTCGGCGAGGTTGTTCAGCAGGTCGAGGAAGGCTCCCGTCGCATCGCCCGGGGCAAAGTCGAAGTCGGCGGCTGCCGCCGCATCCCCGAGCACTCGGAGCGATGTCCGGCCGCCGCATGCCGCCAGGGCGGCATAGATGGCTTCCCGGGTCGTATCGTCGGTGGGGTAGTCGGCCAGCCACGCAAGGAGGATCTCCTCGGCCCCTTCGCTCGGCCGTTTTGCGGCGGCATGGGCCAGCCGTGCCGACGGACCGTCGGATTGCTGCATCAGCTCAAGAATTGCCGGCTCCGATCCGGGCGTCGCGATCAGGCCGCGGACGGCGGCATCGGCAAGCTGTCCGTCTTCGGCGTATTTCGCAAAAACGGCTGCATCCTCTGCCGTGGAGCAGCATGCAAGCAGCGAGATGAGGAAGGCGCGGTCCGCAGGGTCCGGGCAGGTGTCGATGCTCTGTGCGAGTCCTTGCCGCACGGCATCGCGGGCCTCTCCGCTTTCTTGTTCCGTCACGTGATGGACCACGCCGCTCAGGGCGTACTCCACGGCGGCGTCGCTGCCCTGCCCGGCGGGGACGAGCATCCCGGCGAGTATCCGGATGCCTTCCGTGCCCGTTGCGGCCAGTTCGTCCATCAGGGTTCGGTAGTCGGCTGTCTGCCCGGCGGGCAGCTGTGCCAGCACGTCGGCCACGACCGTCTCGACGGTGCGCTGCCGGCCATCCTGTGCCCCCGCGGCAAACGGCAGCAGACACAGGAACCAGAAAAGTAGTATGGCTCTTTTTTTCATCGTTTCATGCGCTTTGGGGGTTGTCAGATTTTCCACGGCGACCGCATCGGCTGGTCGATCAGTCGGTTGGCAGCGTCGTCGCCGATGAAGAGCTGCGCGTCGGGATCGAAGTGCAGCGTGCGGTTGAGCCTCAGGGCGCAGGCGCCCAGATTGACCAGCGTCGAGCTGCGGTGTCCCTTCACCTCGTCCAGCGCGAAGTGCTCGCGCTTTCGGACGCAGGCGAGGAAGTCGGTGCGCTGCGGCTCGGGGTCGGGCATCTCGGCCAGCTTGTTCATCACGTCGGGGATCGTACACTCGAATCCCTTGTAGACCTTGCCCAACGGGCCCTCGATGTAGGGGACCTTGCCCGAGCTCTCGAACCCCTCGCCCTCGAGCACGATCTGGCAGCCGTCTTCGTAGGTGTAGACAATCCTGCGCCAGATGCCCACCGCGTCGGGGTGCTGCTGCGGGGCATCGACCTCGATCTTCACGGGCGACGTGTCGTCCTTGCCCAGCAGGTACTGCACCGGGTCCATGTAGTGCTGACCCATGTCGGTGAGCCCGCCGCCATCGTAGTCCCAGTATCCGCGGAAGGTCTGGTGCGTACGGTGGGCGTTGTAGGGTTTCGCAGGGGCCGGGCCGAGCCACAGGTCGTAGTCGAGGGCTGCAGGTACGGGTTGCGGTTCGAGGTGTTCGCGGCCCACCCAGTAGAATTTCCACGTGAAGCCCGTGGCCCCCGAGATGGTCACCTTCAGCGGCCATCCGAGCATGCCGCTCTGCACGAGTTTCTTGAGCGGTTCGACCGTCGTACCGAGTCCGTAGAAGGTGTCCGCAAAGCGGAACCACGTATTGAGGCGGAAGATGCGCCCGTAGCGCCTGACGGCCTCGACGACGCGCCTGCCCTCGCCGATGGTGCGTGTCATGGGTTTCTCGCACCAGATGTCCTTGCCGGCCTTGGCGGCCTCGACGGCCATGATGCCGTGCCAGTGGGGCGGGGTGGCGATGTGTACGATATCGACATTAGGGTCGGTGATCAGATCGCGGTAGAAGTGGTAGGTTTTCAGCGTCTGGCCGAACTTGCGCCGGCCCAGCTCCGCGGCGCTCCGGAGGTGGTCGCTGTCCACGTCGCAGATGGCCACCAGCCGGCATTCGGGTGTGCTGGTGAAGTGGTAGCTGCTGCGGCCGATGCCGCCGACGCCGATGATGCCCTTGGTGAGCTGGTCACTCGGGGCGATGCGTCCGGGTCCGCCCAGCACCCACCGCGGGACGATGGTGAAGAGCGTGGCGGCGCCCGCCGTTTTCAGGAAGTTTCTGCGGTTGATTCCCATGGCTTTCGATCTGTTTGCGGTTGGACTTGGGTGATCAGAGCGTCTTGAGGCGGAGGTTGCGCCACTGCACCTTGATGCCGCCTCCGTCGTGGATCTGCAGGGCGATGCGGCCCTGTGCGGCGCCGATCTTCGCATCGTGCAGGTCGGCCATCGCCTCGCCGTTGAGCCACGTCTGCACGTGATCGCCCTCGACGCGCAGGCGCAGCGTGTTCCAGTCGCGCTCTTTGAGCAGCGACTCCTTCTCGTCGGGAATCTGTACGAGCCAGCCGCGGCCGTAGGATTCGTAGATGCCGCCCGTATCGTTGCCCCTGGGGGCTACCTCGCACTGCCATCCGTGCACCTTCACGGGCGGCTCGATGAACGAGCGGAAGAAGATGCCCGAGTTGCCGTTGGCCAGCTGGCGGAACTCCACCGTGAGGTCGAAATCATCGTAGTATGCGCGTGTGGCAAGGTATCCGTACTGCTTGTCGGGCCCGCTTTCGCAAACGAGGAGCCCCTGCGGATCGACATACCACTTCTCGGTGCCGTAGGCCTCCCAGCCCGTGAGGTCACGGCCGTTGAAGAGCGAAACCTCGCTGCCGGCCTTGCGGGGCAGCTCCTTGATCTTCAGGTTGCGGAACGAGGCCGGGTAGCCGTGGTCCTGCAGGCAGATCACGCCGCGGCGGGCCAGTCCGTATTCGGGAGCGGTCTCCCATTTGCCGCTCGCCTTGCGGGCGAACCAGTCGTCGGTCCAGGCTTCGAATTCGAGGATCTTCACGCCGTTGAGCCAATGCTCGACATGGCCGTTGTCGAAGACGATGCGCGACGAGTTCCACTCGCCCTGCGGATTGAGCCGCATGGCCGCGCGGTCCGGGAGGTGCATGGCGTAATCGACGCCCAGGCGCTGCCACTCCTCGAGCTTCGTCGGAGCGTTCTGCTCCTCCCAGCCCTCCTCGTCGATGAGCTGGTATTCGGGGCCGGTGACGTAGGGTACCTCGAAGCAGGGGTCCTCGACCACGTGGTAGAGCATGCCGCTGTTGCCGCCGCGCGAGAGTTTCCACTCCCAGTCGAGGATGAAGTTTTCGTACTGTTTTCGGGTGACGATATAGCCCGAAAGGTCGCTGCCGTCGCCGTTGGCCTGGATGCAGCCGTCTACGACGTGCCACGGCTGTGTGAGCGAATCCCCGTTGAAGTCTTTCCACTGGTCGAGGTTCTTCCCGTCGAAGAGCAGCTCCCAGCCGTCGGCGATTTCCTCTTCGGTGAGCATGTTCTGCCGGGGGGCGCAGGAGGTGATGAGTGCGGCGGCGAGGGCCGTGCCGCACAGCGAACCGAGGAGGTTCCCGAATGTCGGACGTTTCATAGGTGGTGTAGTTTAGGTTGGTTACGATGTTTGCCCGGACCGGCGGGTATTTCCGATCCCGCATCTGTTACAAATTTAGAAAATCTTCCCCGCGAAAACAAGTGAATATCCGCCGAATTCCCGCTTCGGGACGATAAAAAAACGGGGTTCCGGCCGTTGGACCGGAACCCCGTATCGGTGCGGGAAGCAACCCTTCCGTGAAGGCTACTTGCCCATGTACTTCTTGATGTAGTGGTGGTGCGAGCCGAAGCGCTCGAAAGCGGCACGGTCCAGCTCCTCCTGGGCCGACGGGTGGGCTACCGAGATCAGCAGGCGGGCACGCTCCTGGAGCGTCTTGCCGTAGAGATCCACGGCGCCGTTCTCGGTGACGAACCAGTGGATGTGGTTACGCGTCGTAACGACACCGGCACCGGCCGTGAGCACCGGGGCGATCTTCGAGATGCCCTTGTTGGTGATCGAAGGCATGGCGATGATGGCCTTTCCGCCCTTCGACAGCGAGGCTCCGTAGACGAAGTCGATCTGTCCGCCCACGCCCGAGTAGAACTTCGTGCCCAGCGAGTCGGCGCACACCTGGCCGGTGAGGTCCACCTGCAGGGCCGAGTTGATGGCCGTCACGCGGTCGTTCTTGGCGATCACGTAGGGATCGTTCGTGTAGCCCACGTCCATCATCATCACGGCCGGGTTGTCGTCGATGAAGTCGTAGACCTTCTGCGAACCCATCAGGAAGGTCGAGACCATCTTGCCCTTGTCGATGTTCTTCGCCTCGCCGTTGATGACGCCCTTCTCGACGAGCGGCAGCACGCCGTCGGCGAACATTTCGGTGTGGATACCGAGGTTCTTGTGGTTTCCGAGCTGTGCGAGCACGGCGTTGGGAATGGCGCCGATACCCATCTGCAGCGTGGCGCCGTCCTCGATCAGCGCGGCGCAGTGCTTGCCGATGGCCGTCTCGATCTCGTTGGGCTCGGTGAAGTGGGCCTCCATGAGCGGGGTGTCGTCCTCGACGAAGAGGTCGATCTTCGACATCGGTATCATGGCCTGGCCGAACGAACGGGGAACGTGCTTGTTTACCACGGCGATCACGTGGTCGGCGCACTCGACGGCGGCCAGCGTGGCATCGACCGACGTGCCGAGCGATACGAAGCCGTGCTTGTCCGGGGTCGAAACCTGGATCATGGCCACGTTGCACGGTACGGCGCCGCAACGGTAGAGACGCTGCGTCTCGCTCAGGAAGATCGGAATGTAGTCGGCATATCCGCTCTGGGTCACCTTGCGGACGTTGCCGCCCACGAAGAACGAGTCGAGCTGGAAGATGCCTTCGAACTTCTCGTCGGCATAGGGGGCCGGGCCCTCGGTGTGGAGGTGGTGGATGTGTACATCCTTCAGTTCACCGGCTTCGCCGCGCTTGCACATGGCGTTGATCAGGCACTGGGGAGCCGAAGCTACGGAGCTCAGATGCACGTGATCGCCCGACTTGATGACCTTGACGGCCTCTTCGGGGGTGGTAAATTTGATTTGTGTGTTCATTGGTGTGTGTTTGGGATAATTGGTACTATTTGCGTTTTACCTCAACCTGTTCGTAGCCTTCGACGATGTCGCCCACACGGACGTCGTTGAACGATTCGATGTTCAGACCGCAGTCCTGTCCGGAGGTGACCTCCTTGACGTCGTCCTTGAACCGCTTGAGCGATCCGAGTTTGCCGGTGTAGATCACGATGCCGTCGCGGATGACGCGGATGGGGGTCGAGCGCTGGAGCTTGCCTTCGCGCACGACGCATCCGGCCACGGTGCCCACCTTCGAGATGCGGAAGATCTCCATCACCTCGACCGAGGCGACGATCTCCTCCTTCATCACCGGTTCGAGCATGCCCTCGATGGCGTCCTTGATGTCGTTGATCGCGTCGTAGATGATCGAGTAGAGGCGGATTTCGATCTCCTCCTTCTCGGCCAGCTTGCGCGCGGCGGCCGACGGGCGCACCTGGAAGCCCACGATGATGGCGTTCGAGGCGGCGGCCAGCAGCACGTCGGACTCGGAGATCTGTCCCACGGCGGCATGGATCACGTTCACCTGGACAGTCTCCTTCGAGAGCTTGATGAGCGATCCGGACATGGCCTCGACCGAACCGTCCACGTCGCCCTTGACGATGATGTTCAGCTCCTTGAACGAACCGATGGCGATGCGGCGTCCGATCTCGTCGAGCGTCACGTGCTTCTGGGTCATGATGCCCTGCATGCGCTGCAGCTGCTCGCGCTTGTTGGCGATCTCGCGGGCCGAGCGGTCGTCGTCCATCACGTTGAACAGGTCACCGGCCTGCGGGGCGCCGTTCAGACCCAGCACCTGCACCGGTGTCGAGGGACCGGCCTCGGTCACCTTCTTGCCGTTCTCGTTGAACATCGCCTTCACGCGGCCCGTGAACGTACCGGAGAGGATGACGTCGCCGATGCGGAGCGTTCCGGCCTGCACGAGCACCGTCGAAACGTAGCCGCGGCCCTTGTCGAGCGTCGATTCGATCACCGTACCCACGGCCTTCTTGTTCGGGTTGGCCTTCAGTTCGAGCATTTCAGCCTCGAGCAGCACCTTCTCGAGCAGCTTGTCGAGGTTGATGCCCTTCTTGGCCGAGATCTCCTGATCCTGGTATTTGCCGCCCCACGACTCGACCAGGTAGTTCATCTGCGAGAGCTGCTCCTTGATGTGGTCGGGGTTGGCATTGGGCTTGTCGATCTTGTTGATGGCGAAGACCATCGGCACACCGGCAGCCTGGGCGTGGTTGATCGCCTCGATCGTCTGCGGCATGACGTTGTCGTCGGCCGCGACGATGATGATCGCCACGTCGGTGATCTTCGCACCGCGGGCACGCATGGCCGTGAAGGCTTCGTGGCCCGGCGTGTCGAGGAACGTGATCTTCTGACCGTTGAGTTCGACGCTGTAGGCACCGATGTGCTGCGTGATGCCGCCGGCCTCGCCCTCGATGACGTTCGTCTTGCGGATGTTGTCCAGCAGCGAGGTCTTACCGTGATCGACGTGTCCCATGACCGTGACGATCGGCGGACGCGGCACGAGGTCCTCCTCCTTGTCTTCGTGGTCGTCGGCGATGGCCTCCTGAATCTCCACCGAGACGAACTCGACCTTGTAGCCGAACTCCTCGGCAACGACCACCAGAGCCTCGGCGTCGAGCCGCTGGTTGATCGACACCATCAGTCCGAGGTTCATGCAGGCGGTGATGACCTCCGTCGGCGAGACGTTCATCATCGTGGCCAGCTCGCTCACGGTGACGAACTCGGTCACCTTGAGGATCGAGCGTTCCTGCTGCTCGCGTGCCGACTCCTCGCTCATGCGTTCGGCGACGGCCTCGCGTTTCTCCTTGCGGTATTTCGATGCCTTGGTCTTGGCACCCTTGGCCGTCAGGCGGGCCAGGGTGTCCTTTACCTGTTTCGAAACCTCCTCGTCGCTCACTTCGGGGCGGACGATCGGTTTGGGGGTGTTCTTGTTCTTGTTGCGGCGGCCTTCGCCCGGACGGGGCTGGTTCTGCTGCTGGCCGCGGTTCTGCTGCTGGCCTCCCGGACGGTTGTTGCGGTCGTTCTGTCCGCCCTGTCCGCCCTGTTTGCCGCCGCCCTGCTGGCCTCCCTTCTGGGCCTTCGAGACATCGACCTTCTCCTTCTGGAGGCGCTTGCGCTTGTGCTTGCCTCCGGGAACGAATCCCGAGACGTCCATCGTGCCGAGTACCTGCGGGCCCGTGAGGGTCACCGTAGCCGGACGGAAGATGTTGTCCTTCGGGGGCTCGGGTGTCGCGGGAGCCTGCTCGGCGGGAGCCGGTGCGGCCGGTTGGGGCGCCGGGCGCTCCTCCGTGCGGGCCTCGGCCTTCGTTTCGGCCGGAGCCTCCTCCCGGGCGGGAGCGGGTGCCGGCTGCGGTTCGGTACGGGGCGTCTCAACCCGCGGTTCGGGAGCCGGAGCGGTTACATGCGGCTCGGCGGGGGCCTCCTTACAGGGCGCCGGGGGCGGCGCCGCTGTCCCCTATACCCATTTGAAGCTGCCGACGAATAGAGAAGGTGTGAACTGCGGTTCTCCCGTTACCGTAAAAAAAGAACAAGAAGGAGAGGG
>OJKC01001907.1_pt1 | contig 11959 bp, 14 predicted proteins | sample 1596401 | NCBI WGS metagenome assembly OJKC01 (sample SAMEA4350162, study PRJEB24818) | metagenome | biome: human; feature: gut; material: faeces | place: Denmark | collected 2013-09 | reverse complement strand
CGTATCAGGCGGCGCGTAGTAAAAAACTCGTAAGGTGACCGCCGAGTGGAACGCCAAACCGAAACATTGGTGCTTACCTGAATTCAGACGCAGAAAGCACCCAACCGTAACCCAGCGCCCCTTTTCTCCCCCTTCTTTTCCGGCAAGACGGAAAAGAAGGGGCCGTCGGAGACACGTCAGAAACGACCACGACGGAACGAATCCTTGCAGGCAAGGCTTCTTATCCTCTGTGCTCGTTTCTTCCTTTCCAAACCGCAAACTGAATTTGCGGTTTGGGTTTTTTCTATGCAAATCTGCGACAACCTCTCAGTCTCGGCTGCGCCGAGCCAGCTCCCCTGGAAGGGGAGCCAAGGGATGCGCACCGCCGGAAGTACTCAAAAGCAGGCGACGACCTCTCAGTCAGCCTGCGGCTGCCAGCTCTCCTGGGAGGGGAGCCTTGTGGTGAAAAATCGCCCCCGCGCGGGTGCGCGGGGGCTTCTTTTTACTGTTTCAGTTTGGTTTTATCCGCAAAATACTCTTTCGTGAGCTTCGCCACGACGCCGGAGAGGGCGAAGAGGGCGATGAAGTTCGGGATGGCCATGAGGCCGTTGAAGGTATCGGCGATGTCCCACACCACGTCGAGCGAGGCGACCGCGCCGACGACAACGATGATGATGAACAGGACCTGATAGCCCTTCGCGACCTTGAGACCGAACAGATACTGCACGCAGCGGCTGCCGTAGAGCGACCAGCCGAGGACCGTGGTGAATGCGAAGAGCGTCAGCGCCAGCGCGACGAACACAGAGGCGAATTTGACGCCGAACATGGTGGCGAACGCACTCGTGATGAGCTCGGAGCCGACCTTCTGGCCGAAGGTGATGTCGACGCCGCTGCAGATGATGGTCATGGCCGTCAGCGTGCAGATGACGATGGTGTCGGCGAAGACCTCAAAGATGCCGTACAGGCCCTGCTGGACGGGGCCCTTGGTATCGGCCGCCGCGTGCGCGATGGCCGCGGAGCCGAGGCCCGCCTCATTGGAGAAGGCGCTTCTGCGCAGGCCCCAGACGATGGTCTGCTTGAGCGCAATGCCGCTGGCTGCGCCGCCGAGAGCCTTGGGCGTGAAGGCTGTGCGGAAGATCTTGGCGAAGGCCGGGCCGATGTTGCCGGCGTGGCCGAAGATGACGACGAAGGCGAAGATGATATAGAGAATGCTCATGACCGGGACGAGCTTTTCGGCCACCGCGCCGATGCGCTTGATGCCGCCGAAGAGGATCACGCCGATCAGGCCCGCGATCACAAGGCCGAAGATGAAGTTCAGCAGCTTCCGCTCCCCTTCTGCCGCGGGGATGAAGGCGTCGATGGCGTCGTTGAGCGAGCCGACGATGGAGTTGACCTGCGACATGTTGCCGATGCCGAAGGAGGCGATGGCCGCGAACACGCAGAACAGCACGCCGACCCACTGCCAGTGCTTGCCGAGGCCGTTTTTGACGTAATACATCGGGCCGCCGACCCAGTCGCCCTTGGCGTCACGTTCCCGGTACTTGATGGAGAGCGTGACCTCGGAATACTTGATGATCATGCCGAGCAGCGCCGCGAGCCACAGCCAGAACACCGCGCCGTAGCCGCCGAGGGCGATGGCCTGCGAGGTGCCGACGATGTTGCCGGTGCCGACCGTCGCGGCCAGCGCCGTGGTAACGGCCTGCAGCGGGGTGACGGCGCCCGCGCCGGCCTCCTGCTTCTGGAACATCTTGCCGACCGTGTTCTTCATCGCGTAGCCAAAGCGCGTGAACTGGATCCCACGGTTGCGGATCGTCAGGTACAAACCGCCGACGATCGTACATGGCAGGAAAATATACAGCCAGGCGACGGTATTCAATGTACCGGTAAAGAAATTGATGATAGCTTCCATATGTTCTCCTTTCCGGACGCCCCGCGTCCATCCTTTTCTTTCTCCTGAAGAAAAAACTTCCCGATTATGATACCATAAACTTACTTTCAATTCAATTTAAATCGCTACATCGAAATATAGAATTTTCCCGCGGACATTTGTGCATATTATAGAGACATTTACAAAAACCGGCTCCCCCGCGAAAAAAAGATTGACGCGGCCGGGAAAACGTGCTATATTATTTAGGCAATCGGGATGCTAGTGTGGCTCAGTCGGTAGAGCAGCTGATTCGTAATCAGCAGGTCGCCGGTTCAAGTCCGGCCACTAGCTCCAGAAACCGGTGAAAATCGTAAGATTTTCGCCGGTTTTCTTTTTTATTTGTTCGGTTTTTCTGGTGGCGAATTTGCCTGACCCACACCGTGACCCACACGGCGAAATGTCCAAAGAGCGGCGGAGAGGATATGTATCTCATCCTCTCCGCCGCTCTTTTGTTTTTACATGACCTGTGCCATGAAATTACCCATCTTTTCGGCGGCACTTTCCTGCATCTGGCGCGTGACGTGGGTGTAGGTGCGGAGCGTAAAGCCTGCATCAAAGTGTCCGAGCATACTGGATACTGTCTTTATGTCCACGCCGTTTTGTAGCGCCAAGGTTGCGAATGTGTGTCGCAAGTCATGAAATCTCAGGTGTTCCAGTCCGGCGTCTTTCAGAATTTTCTTGTGGATGTTGACCACCGAGTCCGGGTGGTACATCTCGCCTGTTTTCGGGGATGGGAACATCCATGGGTTGTTGGGGTGCTTCTGGTGCTCTGCGACCAGCAGCTCGACAGCGTCCTGCGGAATCGAGATTTTGCGGATGGAGTTTTCCGTTTTCGGCCGCGTGATATCTTGTTCGCCCACATTGTTGCGTCCGGCCTGCTTGCTGACGGAAATCGTCTTGTTTTCGATGTCCAAGTCCGACCATTGGAGCGCCACCAACTCGCCCTTGCGCAGGCCGCTGATGAGTTCCAGATAGAACATCGGCAGGACACCACGTTGATCTGCTGCCGTCAGGTAGGATTTGATTTGTTCCGGCGGCAGGATCTTCATTTCGTGCTTCGGGATTTTCGGCGGGACACAGTCGTCTGCTGGATTTCGGACGATCAGGCGTTCTTTGACCGCCCGGTCGAGTGCGTTGTGCAGCATCGTGTGGATGCCACGAATCGTCGAATCGCTCAGCCCCGGCTGCTTTCCTTTCTGTGCTTCTCTTAGCCGCCCGTGTTCCTGTAGGTCTTTGTAAAGCCATTGCAGGTCGCGTCCGGTCAGCTTTTTGAGGGGAATGTCTCCGAGGCGTGGCGTGATGTGCAGTTCTATTCCTCGCCGATAGTATTCGGCAGTCGAGAATCGCAGGTGTGGCTTTGCGTATAGCTCATACCACGTTTGCAGCCATGTGCCGAGCGTGTACTCGTCTGCACGGCGCACATCTACGTTTTCCGCTTCTGCAACCGCTTTCGACAGCTTTTCTTTCACTTCTGCCTGCGTCCTGCCGAGGACGTTCTTGATCAGCCGCTTGCCGGTCTTTTCGTCATATCCGGCCGTGTATCGTCCTTCCCAGCGCCCATCCTTGCGCTTGCGGATGTTGCCTTCCCCGTTTGCCCGTTTCTTTGCCATGTTTGTGCCTCCTTCGTTTTGGTAGCACAAACAACTACCACAGAACAGGCACAAAGTCTACTGATTTTTTCGGAAGATTGGAATATTTTTTATCCGCATTCGTGCGTGTCGGAAATCCCTATTCTTTGTTTACTGCGGCGCAGTTTTTGCACTCCAGCGCTAAAATATAAAAACGCTCAAATAGTGCGGAGTTTGAGACATACGCAAGGGCCTGTTATAATTTTTATAAAATTTCTTTTGCATTTTTCATCCCTTTGGGTACTCTCATTCGTTATACTGACAGAAAAGGCGGTGGAATACAGCGATCATGTACTGGTGCGTGAGATCAAAGGCGAAGATAAGGGCGCACTGGAGCTTTTGACCTGACGCTGGATGCATTTATCGCAATGATGCAGAACATCGGCGGCCATGCGGTGTATTATTTTCTTATAAATCAGACTTTGAGATTTGGAGGCGTAGCATGAAAAGACAATTTGCCGTTATTCTTTTATTAATCAGCATTTTATCCTTATCTGGATGCCATAAAGAACCATCCACTCCGAAGGCTCTTGTTCCCTCCATCATGTACAATGGTGAGATTTATTGCAGCACAGGTAAGCAGATGCCCGGTGAGGTGGCCGAAGACGCAATCATTGGAGAGATTACATCTACTGTTCCACTATCTCAATGGCCAGAGGAGGACGGACAGGCAAACTTCGATATTCTAGGCGCTGCTTATGCAAACACCTCCGATGGGCTTGTTGCTTTCATCGATAACGAATGGACGCTTTTTGAGAAAAGAGAAATCAGCGAATAGCTTCTGACTTTTAAGTGGACGCCTGCGGGCGTCCATTTTCTTTTTTGGGGCCTAACCTTTTCAGTAGCGTCAAAATATAACATATCAAACATTGCAGTTGGAAACACACGCAAGGGTCTGATATAATTTTATAAAATTTCTTTTGCATCTTTCATCCCTTTGGACACTCTCGTTCGTTATACTGACAGAAAAGGCGGTGAGGCGGTGGAATACAGCGATCATGAACTGGTGCGCGGGATCAAGGGCGGAGATAAGGGCGCACTGGAGCTTTTGGTTCGCCGCTGGTATCCGCGAATTTACGGATATGTTTTCAAATTGACCGGGCATGAGCAGGACGCTTATGACTTGACGCAGGATGTTTTTATCGCAATGATGCAGAGCATCGGCAGCTATACGCCGTGGAGGAAATTTGACAGCTGGCTGTTTACGATCGCGCATAACAAGTGCATGGACTACTTTCGCTTTCGACAGAAAATCGTTCAGGCGGAAGACACCATGTTCGACCGACCCGATCCGGCTGCCTCGCTCGAAGATATGGAAGCGGTCTCCATGTCTGTAAAAGCCGCGCTGGAGAAGCTGCCTGCCGCACAGCGGGAGGCAGTAATCTTACATTATTTCCATCAATTCACTGTAAAGGAGATCGCACAAATGACGAATACACCGCTGCCGACCGTCAAGTCCCGGCTTCGCGCTGCCAGAAGCACACTTTCAGATGATTTGTGGGAGGACTTTTCATGAATGAGCGAATGGAACAGGAGATCAGACGCACCATCCGGTTTCTGCAAGCGTCCATGCCGGAGCCGAGGAACCGGCAGACGCCGGTCTTCACGCTGCTGCGGATCGCCGCAGGTGAAATAAACGCGGGCCTGCTGCTTGGGCTTTTCGCGGGTGCATTGATTTTCGGTCTGCTCAGCGTCAGGGCTTTGTCCATGCCGATGCTGACGATTTTCTGTACCGCACCCATGCCGATGCTCCTGCTGTTTCATCGGTACGTGCTCGCCTGCAGCGAGCGTATGCGCGAATTGGAAGCTACGTTTCCGTATTCCTATCTGGAAATGTTAGCTGCGCGGTCCGTCGTGATCTCATGCTGCATGTTCGGTGCGCTGCTGCTGCTTTCCGTGACGCTGCACATTTCTGTGGGGGAGGATCTTCTGCGGCTGGCGCTCTGCGGCGCGGTACCGGGCATCTATTTATGCACGCTGCTGCTGTTTCTGTCTGCCAGACTCCGTAATCCGGAAGGGCTATCCCTGCTTGCGCTCGTCTTCTGGGCAGCGCTCTGCTTCCTCGTGACGGTGCTTCCGTTTGACCGGCTTTTGCAGCTCTGCTCCACTGCCGCCTACGCAGCTCTGGCGGTCATCGGGCTGATTTTATACGGCATACTTGTGCACAACGTTCAACGAAGGAGGGAGCATTATGACATGGCTTATATCGGATGAAGCCAGAAAGCACCGGGCGTTCCGCGAGGTCTGGGTCGCGTATCTCCTTGGCGGGTTGTATCTGCTGCTGGGGCTATACACGGAAATTTCGGACCAGAATTACAGTGTGCGCTATGATGCACAGCAAAAGTGGTGGTTTGTTCAGCAGAATATCCGCTCCTATGGCGCGACGCTGACGGCGTTTCTGCTTGCGGTCGGATTGCCGCGGCTGGTCTGCTGCGAAAAGGAGTACCGGACGGACAAGCTTGTCGGGACGGCAGCACTTGGCCGCCGGTACACATGGAGAGCGAAAACGGCGTTTACAGTCCTCTATTGCGCGGCCGTTGTTTTCATCATCGGCGCAGCCAGTCTGCTGGTAAACGGCGGCGCATTCGGGTTCGAAGGTGCCCTCTCCCCTGTTGCCAGATGCGTGTATTTTGCGGATACGGCGCTGCCGCCGATGTCCAATCTTGCGTACTGTGCGCTCCAGTATGGCTTTCTGTTTCTGGGCGCGTTATATTTCGCCGGGTTTATCCTGATCGTCGCTGCGCTGACGCGGCGGACGGCGCTCAGTCTGTTCCTCTGCGGCGGAAGCTATCTGCTGTTTTTCGCGTATTCCGCTGTCGGGCATCAGCTGCCGGAGTTCCTTCGCGTGCCGCTCGACGCGCTCTATCGGTTCGGCTTCGGTGGGTATCTGCTGCAAGAGAGCTATTCGTGGACTTCGAGAGGCTTTCCCGGTTTGTGGCCGGACGTGTGGAAGCCAGTCCTGCTGGGGATTGGGATGATTCTTCTGGAGTTTTTCGTCTTTTGGAGGATATGGGGGAGGAAAATGAAAGCATGAAAGATGATTTGATCCGCTGTATCCGGAATCCGCTCTACTGGCTCGTTTTGGGTGCTGGGCTATCCGTTCGGGTCGTCCTCGCCTATTTCGATTTCCAGACCCGCAGCGATGCATTCTGGTCCTTATCCGCAGAGTTCTGGAATAAGATAGGCTCCGTAACACTCGGTTTTCTGGTTCTGCTCGTTCTGATCCGTCTGTTTTCCGCGGATCGTGAAACAGGAGTCTTTCCCGTCATCAACAGCACCGCCTATGGTCGAATCACGCTGTTCCGGAACCGGTTGATTGCCGGGAGCATTGCCGCTTCGGCTGGCGCTGTGCTGTTAGCAGCCGGAAATCATGCGCTGTCAATTCTCATTTCCGGCAGGCTTCCCCAACCGGATGGTTGGAATCACGCATGGTTCCGCAGCACGGCGATCGTTCTTATCGGAACAATTGGATTTTTCCTCTTTGCAGCATTTGTATGTGACAGTCTGAAGAATCAGCCGGCGGCCATGTGCATCTGCGGAGTTCCGTTTGCATTCAGCTATTTTATCAATGTCGCTGTGCTGAAAAAGTTTGAATTCTTCTGGTTTGTTCGGTATGGATTTTTTGCAGAATGGATGCGCGGACGGAGAATCGGTGTGACCCCCGGAGTCTGGGGTGTCTGGTACGCGCTGTTATTGGGTGGGTTACTATTGGCCGCCCTCCATCAAAGAAAGGAGCGCAAGGAATTATGAAGCTTTCCTTCGAACATATCAGCAAGCTCTACGGCGATACAGCCGCGCTGCAGCAGATCGACCTGACCCTCGGGTCAGGCGTCTATGGCTTGCTCGGTCCAAACGGGGCCGGGAAAACGACGCTGATGCGGATCATGACGGATCTGCTCGCCCCATCGACCGGACGTGTCTTGCTGGATGGGCAGGACATTGCGGTCATGGGTGCTGCGTTCCGGAAAAAGCTCGGCTATCTGCCGCAGGATTTCTGCGTTTATCCGAATTTCACAGCGGAGCAGTTTCTGCTCTATATCGCCAGGTTAAAGGGCTTGTCAAAATTTGAGGCCAAGCGGCAGACAGATGATCTTCTGCGAATGGTCGGTCTGGAGGACAAAAAGCAGAAAAAGCTGAAAGGTTTCTCCGGCGGACAGCGGCAGCGCGTGGGAATCGCGCAGGCGTTGCTTGGTGACCCCGAAATTCTGGTGCTGGACGAGCCGACGGCGGGACTTGACCCGGAAGAACGGATCCGGTTCCGCGGTATCATCAGTGCTCTTTCCCAGCAAAAGCTCGTTTTGCTGTCGACGCATATTGTATCGGATCTCGAAGCAGTCGCAAACGAAATCATTCTGCTCCGGAAAGGTGTTGTCCTCGAAATGCAAAAGCCTGCTTCGCTGCTGGAGCAGCTGAACGGGCAAGTTTGGCTCGTTACAGTTCCTGCTGCGGACGAAGCGGCACTCACAAAGCAATATGTCTGCAGCAATGTCATGCACACAGACGGAAAAAGTGTGATCCGTCTGCTCAGCGAAAGCGCCCCTCGACCCGACGCGGTACCATCAGCACCCAATATGGAGGATCTGTATCTATATTATTTCGGCAGATGATCGTCCGGCTGATTCTGGCTGGATCTCGGGTGCAGTAAAGCATGGATTTTTTTAGAAGGCAGCTTGCAAGTTTTTGAGCTTGCAAGCTGCCTTTTCCTGCAAGCTCAGAGTTCTTCACCCACCTCTGCACCTGCCGCTATTTGTTCGATTTCTACACACTTTTTTCGTGCAACCCCACTGTTTTCCTTGAAACGTCTGGCTTTTTTCAAATCATGACCCCACAGGTGCTATTTTTGCCCGCTCAACAACTCCTTCGTAAATCCCCGAAACTGCCCGCACGGCGGGCAGATGTGACTGCCAAGGGGCGCGCACGACCCCGCGGCGTTGTCCTGCTTCGCCGCTTGCGGCTTCTCCCTCTGCTGAAATTCGCCTGCAGCCGTTCTTTTTCTGCGTTTGCCGTGTCCGCAATGCTCCCGCACGTCGGCGCAACGTCCGGTTTTCTGCTGCTGGATGGGTACACGCTCGGCTGTGCCGCGAAAGCCGCACAAACCGCCGACACGGGCGTGACAGGCTGGGATTGGCGCTTTGGCTGTGCGTTCAATCTGTGTTCTCAATAAAATCGGCATATTTCCTCCTTGCTGCATCCTCGTCCAGCTTCTGCATTTGCCGGTCATAGTCCTGCTGGAGTGCAGTTTGAATTGGACAGATTGTGAACAGCAGGTTGCCATTGCGTTTGCAGCCATCCTTCGTCGTAACCATCATCGGTTCTGTGACGAGCAGACCGCGTTCTTCGAGCGACCGGATGTGTTTGCAAATCGTGTTCGGACTCAACCCAACCGCTTCACTGATTTTTCGATAGCTCGGCCTGCACTGGAACGTTTGGCGATCCTCGCAGAACAGCAGGTAGGCGTAGATCGCGATTTCCGCTGCGTTCAGACCCAGCGAGAAAATCTCCTTCGGCAGTGGGTAGTAGTCCCTGACCGGATCGCGTGCCGGCCAGAGACTGCGCTTCATTCGCACCCTCCTGTATGCTGCTCCACCCAGCGGATGAACGCTTCTTTCGGAACGACGATCCGATTACCGATTCGCAGCGCGGGGAAATCTTTTTCGTGCATCAGTTCGTAGCTGCTGGACGGCGCAATGCCCAGCACTTTCGCTACTGTCGCCGCGTTCAGGAACAGCGGCAGTTCGTCATAGCTTTTGTAGTTTGATTCTTTCATGTTGTCCTCCTTTGTTCGTGTTTGTCTTTTCGATTGATTTTGTCTTTCTGAAAAACACCCCCTATTTAATCCGACACAAAAAGTCGTTTTTAACACCCTCCTCTGCAATTTTTTTAATTCAGGGGAGAAGATATTTTACGTCCAGCAATAACGCCCTCTATTTGATCCGACAGAATTTTGCGTTTTGAGCGGTGTCCCTCAAAAAAATCCCCTCACTGCATAGGCCACAGGAATGCGATTTTTAGAAACCCTTTCGAGAAAATTCACAGATCATTTACATTTCCGCGCCTGCGCTGCCTGTTTGCGTCCCTCCGAAAAAGTCCTTCTATTTAATCCGACAGAAAACCGCGTTTTGAACAGCCTGTTTTGAAAATTTTTTCGATGGCAAAAAATAGCCACCGTCCAAACGGACAGCGGCATCAAGTCAGCAGCTTGCATTCAGCTGCACTTCGAGTTATACTGGTTTTGGAATTTGTTTGCTGGGAGGTTGCTAGCCCTTCTTCTGCGTTTGCCGTTCCCGCAATTCTGCTTCACAGAGGCACAACGTCCGGTTTTCAGGCTTTCGGCGGGTACGCGTTCGGCTGTGTCCTGAAAACGGCACAAACTGCCGACACAGGCGTGACGGTGCGGGGATTGCATTTTGTTGTTCGCCTTTTTGAAAGACGCTTAACTTCGATTTGACTTTCACGCTGATTTACGGTTATAATATCAGCATGAAAGTTGGTGACAGATATGTGTTTTGAGACACTCGACGATTTGCTGCATGAGCGGAACGGAATTCTGCGAACGTCAGATGCGTTGGCTCGCGGTATTACAAAATCTCAGTTTTACGAATACGTCAATTCTGCGAAATTAGAAAAAGCCGCACACGGCATCTATGTGTCTGCGGATATGCTGACGGACGAACTGTACTTATTGCAGGCACAGTTTCCACGCGCTGTTTTTTCGCACGAGGCGGCGCTTTATCTGCACGATCTCAGCGAATATGAACCGATTCCCTTGACAGTGACCGTTCCTGCGAGTTACAACAGCACCGGACTGACTCGGAAAGGCGTGAAAGTCTACTACGTGAAACCGGAGTGGTACACACTTGGTTTAATTGAGATCCCTTCTTTTGGTGGTCATCTGGTTCACGCCTACGACCTGGAACGCACGATCTGCGACGTGATTCGACGCAGTGAAATGATGGATGTGTCCGCATTTAATTATGCAGTCAGGGAGTACACAAAACGAAGGGATAAGAATTATGCGAAGCTGATTCGTTACGCAGCAGCGCTTCGTGTAGAGAAAAAGCTTCGTGAGAAAATGGGGGTGCTGTTCTGAATGATCAAGACATCTAAGCAATTGAAAGATCTGGTTGGAAACCGTGCGCATGGAGACAGCGCAAAATCCATGCTGTTTCTCCGGAACTATGCGATGGAGCGATTTTTGGAGCGGCTTTCTGCATCTAAGTATAGAAACTGTTTTATTTTAAAGGGTGGTATGTTGATTTCCGCAATGGTCGGGATCGACAGCCGTGCGACGATGGACATTGACACCACCCTGCGCAACTACCCTTTGAATTGCGAAAGCGCCGAGCAGATCGTCCGGCAGATCGCCGATGTGGAAATTGACGACAAAATCAGCTTTGTAATCAAGAAAACAGAAGAAATTATGGAAGATTCGGAGTACCAGGGTGTGCGGCTCTCGCTTGATGCATATCTGGACAAAACGAGGATTCCCTTGAAGATCGATATTTCCACCGGCGATGTCATTACCCCTTGTGAAATATCGTTTTCGTACCAGCTGATGTTTGAAAACCGAACAATCCCCTTGTTGGCATATCCACCTGAGACAGTTCTCGCTGAAAAGCTGGAAACGATCCTTTCACGCGGGGAAGCAAATACACGGCTGCGTGATTTCTATGATGTGTATATCCTGCAAAGAGAGGATTTCGTCGTAACACCTGATGCACTGTGCCATGCGTTACTTGCAACCTGTCGAAAGCGCGGACACGAAGATCTGCTTCACACATATGCGTCTATCCTTGACAGAGTCCGACAGAGCGACACAATGCGTACACAATGGATGAAATATCAATCAGATTTCGACTATGCTGCCGGGATTACCTGGGATACTGTTTTGGACACAGTTGAAACACTTTGTATGAAAACATTGGATGATCATGCATTTGGAGATGAACTGCCACAGGAAGAATCACAATTTGAAATGCACTTGCTTTAACCCCGCTATTCTTTGATTACTGCGGCGCAGTTTTTGAGTGGGCTATTTTCCCCTTGACCCACACGCTGACCCACACGGCGAAAGGAGCGGACGGAAACAGTGGAAATAAGATGTGTAAAGAGCATTGATTTCCGAGCAGAAAGTGCTGAAAATGTCTAAAAATCATTATTTTTATAGATTTTCTACTCTTCGTAATCAGCAGGTCGCCGGTTCAAGTCCGGCCACTAGCTCCAGAAACCGGTGAAAATCGTGAGATTTTCACCGGTTTTCTCTTTAATTTGTTCGGATTTTCGGGTAGCAAATTTGCCTGACCCACACCGTGACCCACACGGCGAAATGTCCAGAGAGCGTCGGAGAGGATATGCTTGGTATCCTCTCCGACGCTCTGTGTTTTTTGCTGCTTGTTCACATCACTTGTGCCATGAAATTACCCAT
>OJKC01001895.1_pt1 | contig 12040 bp, 10 predicted proteins | sample 1596401 | NCBI WGS metagenome assembly OJKC01 (sample SAMEA4350162, study PRJEB24818) | metagenome | biome: human; feature: gut; material: faeces | place: Denmark | collected 2013-09 | reverse complement strand
GCTGCCCGCCGGACGAAATAGAGGCCATAGCAAGCTACCTTATACGCGAAAAGGGGCTGAACACCTTCGTAAAGTGCAACCCAACAATACTGGGCTACGATTTTGCGCGGGAACGGCTCAATAAGCTTGGCTACCATTACATTGCCTTTGACGAGCATCATTTTAACGAGGATCTTCAGTATGCGGACGCCGTGCCCATGTTCCGCAGGCTTATGCAGCTTGCCGGGGACAACGGAGTTGAATTCGGGCTGAAGCTTTCAAACACGTTCCCCGTGGACGTTAAGGCGAATGAGCTGCCAAGCGAAGAAATGTATATGTCCGGCCGCGCGCTTTATCCGCTTACGATAGAGATGGCGACGCGCTTCAGCCGCGAATTTGAAGGCAGGCTAAGGCTTTCCTTCTCCGGCGGGGCGGATTATTTCAATATTGTGCCGCTGTACGAGGCCGGCATTTGGCCCATAACCGTTGCAACCACAATACTCAAGCCCGGCGGATATTCCCGCTTTAAGCAGCTTGGCGAGCTGTTCGACGGCGTATCAAAGCGCCCCTACGCGGGCGTAAACGCGGCAAAGGTCGCAAAGCTTAGCGCGGATGCGGAAACCGACGCGCATTACAAAAAGCCCGTAAAGCCCCTGCCGGACAGGAAGAACGGCCTTCCCCTGCCCATTGCGGATTGCTTCACCGCGCCCTGCATGGGCGGCTGCCCGATACACCAGGACGTGAGCGAGTATATAGAGCTGGTCGAAAAGCAAATGTACCCCGAAGCGCTTGAGCTGATACTTGAAAAGAACCCGCTGCCCTTCATAACCGGCACAATATGCGCCCACAGGTGCATGGATAAATGCACGCGCAATTTTTATGAGGACAGCGTGTATATCCGCAATCTTAAGCTGATAGCCGCACAAGAAGGCTACGATGCGGTCATGGCGCGCCTTGCCCCCGCCCCCGCGCAGGAGGCCAAGAAAACCGCCATAATAGGCGCAGGCCCCGCGGGCATAGCCGCGGCGTACTTCATGCCCTCTATAAAGGCGTCTATCTTTTCGGTCTTAATGCCCGCCAGGTCGTAGCCCACGCTCATGTTGAACTGAAAGCCTTCGGGGTCGCCAAGGCCGTATAGCTTTGATATAAGCTTTATTGCAAGGTATGCCTTAACGTATTCCTCAAACGCCTGCGGCACGGTAAGCTCCGTGCTCCATTCGCAGTTGTAGCCTTCGTCGTTTGCCAGTATGCACGGGCGGCTGATGCAGGCGGCAAGCTCCTCGCCGTCCATCTTCTGCACGGTTTTCAGTTCAAAGAACCGCGCGCCGGCGTAGTAGCCCGCAATTATATTTTCCGCAAGCTGCGTATTGGGGCCGGCTGCGGGGCCGAAGGGGGCTTCAAGCTTTTCGCCGAAGAGCATAAGCGCGCCCGCGTCCTTCTTAACATAGGGCGAGCTTACGCCGAAAACCGCCCCGCTTGCTTCCTTTTCGCAAAGCATCCATTCTATAAGCGCCTTAAAGGGCAATGGGTTCATTCTTTCGCTCATTTTATGTTCCTCCCGTTGTTGTGTCAGCCGTTGAGCCGCTGCCAAAGCTTGGTTGAAACCTCAAGCGTTTTGGCGTTTTCGGCTTCCTCGTCGGCAATAAGCAGCTTCCTGTCTTTCATAAGCAGTCTGCCTGCGCACATTGTGGTTTCGCACTGCCTGCCGGCCATGCCGAAAAGCATATGCCCATCTATATTCTCTGCCGAGAAGGGGGTGAAGGGCTTGTAGTCCATCACTATAACGTCCGCGCTCGCGCCCGCCTTTATTACGCCAAGCTCATTGGGGAAATACTTGGCGGCAATCTTAGCGTTGTTTGCGAAAAGCATTGTTGTAACTTCGTTCCAGCCGACGTTTGGCATGGCGGCGTTGTGCCGCTGTATGGTCAGGGCGGCTTTAAGGCTTTCCAGCATATCAAACGTGTATGCATCGGTGCCGAGTCCTACCAATATGCCCTTTTCAAACAGCTTCAGCACGGGCGAGCAGCCCACGGCGTTGCCCATGTTGGATTCGGGGTTGTTCACAACCATTGTGCCGGTTTCGCGAATTATGTCCATTTCCGCGGGGCTTATATGTATGCAATGTCCAAGCAGCGTCCTTTCGCCCAAAATGCCGTTGTACATCAAGCGGTTCACGCTGCGGCAGCCGTAGTTCTTCATTGAATCGTAAACGTCGTTCATGCCTTCGCAAACGTGAATATGGAAGCCCGTGCGCCCGCCGTTTGCCTTAACGCATTTTTCAAACGTTTTATCGCCTATCGTGAAAAGCGCATGGCCGCCGAACATGGCCTTCAGCAAGGGGTCGTTTTCGCGCTCGCAATAGTCTATAAAATTCCTGTTTTCTTCAATGGATTCGTCGCACTTCTTTTCCCCGTCGCGTTCGCTCACCTCATAGCACAGGCACGCGCGTATGCCAAGCGCCCTTGCCGCGTCGGCTATTGCAAAAAGGCTGCCCTCTATTTGGCAAAAGCTTGCATGATGATCGAATATGGTGGTGCAGCCGGTCTTTATGCAGTCTATTATGGTTGTGTATGCGCTGCGGCGCGTATCCTCAAGGGTAAGGCTGCGGTCTATTTTCCACCACATGCCGTCCAGTACCTCGTAAAAATTGGTGGGGTTATAGCCCGCTATGCTGAGACCCCGCGCAAGGGCGGAATATATGTGCGTATGCGCGTTTATGAACGCGGGCATTATAACGCCGCCCTTCGCGTCCACAAATTCGGCGTCAGGGTATTTCAGGCGCATCTCTGCCGTTGTGCCTGTTTCCTTTATAAGCTCGTTTTCGGTAACTACCGCGCCGTTTTCATAGTATGGTTCGGCCGCGTTTCGGGTTATCAATCTGCCGTTTCCTATGATTATCATGCCAAAAAGCCTCCTTAAAAAGATGGTATATGGTTTTAATATTAAAAAAACGCTCGGCTGACAAGGCGTAAGCCCTGTTTTCTGCCCGCGCGCAAAGCACTCCCTTACAGCATTCCGTATGATGATTTTTCTTACGTTATTATAATATCATCCATGCGGCGCGATGACAAGAACAAAAGAAGCAAAATTCTTTTAGATAAACTAAATTTTATTTTGATATCGCCTTTGCAACGGAGTTATTGTATGATAAACTAATATATGCATACGCAGATATACTTGAACGGAGGCGATATGTAACAATGGACGATAAAACGCTTGATTTTGTAAAACGGCTGGCGAAGGCCATGGCGGCCCAGTTCGGCGGAAACTGCGAAGTGGTGGTGCACGATCTTAACACGGGCGATCCGGAGCGCACCATTGCTGCGATAGAAAACGGCCATGTGTCCCGCCGCCGCGTTGGCGACGGAAGCTCCCCGGTGGTGCTGGAAGCGCTCAAGCACAAGGGCGAGCATATGGAGGACGAGCTTGGCTACCATACCAAGACAAGCGACGGCAGGACGCTAAGATCGAGCACGGTATATATAAACGATGAAAACGGCGTGCCGGAGGGCATATTCTCAATAAATTACGACATGACGCCGTTCATGATGGCGCGCAGCGCCGTGGACTCCTTCATTGCGGACGATAAGGACGAGAGGGAGGCCCCGCAGATACCCACAAGCGTAAACGAGCTGCTGGACGAGCTTATTGAAAAATCCGTGCGGCTGGTGGGCAAGCCGGTGGCAATGATGAACAAGGAGGATAAGGTGCGCGCAATACGCTACCTTAACGACGCCGGCGCAATGCTCATCACCAAGAGCGGGGACAGGATAAGCAGCTACTTCGGCATAAGCAAATACACGCTGTATTCATATTTGGACAGCGGCAGCAAGGAATAATACCCCCTCACGGGGGGCGCGAGAATATAAAAACGGAAAGGATGGACGAAGGAATGGATGCTTGCGCTGTAAAAAAGGCCGCGCAGGGCTACGAAAAAGAGATGACCCGCTTTTTGAGGGACCTTATAAGGATACCCGGCGAAAGCTCGGGCGAGGAAGGCGTTATCCATAGGATAGCCGAGGAGATGAAGGCCGTTGGCTTTGATAAGGTTGAAATAGACGGCCTTGGCAACGTGCTGGGCTACATGGGCGAAGGCGAAAGGCTTATCGCTTTCGATGCGCATATAGATACGGTTGGCCTGGGCGAAATGAGCAACTGGAAGTTCGACCCGTATGAAGGCTATGAAACCGATACCGAAATAGGCGGACGCGGCGCGAGCGACCAGCTTGGCGGCATAGTAAGCTCCGTTTACGGCGCAAAGATAATGAAGGAGCTTGGCCTTATACCCCAAGGCACAAGGATACTTGTTACCGGCACCGTGCAGGAGGAGGACTGCGACGGCATGTGCTGGCAGTATATACACAATATTGACGGCATAACCCCCGAATTTGTTGTTATAACCGAGCCTACGGACGGCGGCGTTTACCGCGGCCACAGGGGCAGGATGGAGATACGCGTGGACGTGCTGGGCGTAAGCTGCCACGGCAGCGCGCCGGAGCGCGGGGACAACGCCATTTATAAGATGGCGGATATATTGAAGGAGGTTGAGCAGCTCAACGAAAACGGCTGCACCGATGAATATGAAATAAAGGGCCTTGTAAAGATGCTGGAGCCGGAGTTCAACCCCGAGCATTATATGGACGCGCGCTTCCTTGGCCGCGGCACCATAACCACCAGCCAGATATTCTTCACCTCGCCCTCCCGCTGCGCGGTGGCGGACAGCTGCTCCGTATCGCTTGACCGCCGCATGACCGCGGGCGAAACATGGGACAGCTGCATACGCGAAATAGAGGCCCTGCCCGCGTGCAAAAAGCACAATGCAAAGGTCAGCATGTATATGTACAACCGCCCCAGCTGGACGGGGGAGATATACGAAACCGAATGCTATTTCCCCACATGGATAAATAAGGAAACCGCGCCGCACGTTCAGGCCGTAGCCGATGCGCATAAGGCGCTCTACGGCGAAAAGCGCTGCGGCGATGCAACGGCAATGGCAAAGCGGGAAAGGCCGCTGATAGACAAATGGACGTTTTCCACCAACGGCGTGAGCATACAGGGCCGCTACGGCATACCCTGCGTGGGCTTCGGCCCGGGCGCGGAGAGCCAGGCGCATGCTCCCAACGAGATGACGTGGAAAGAGGATTTGGTACACTGCGCGGCAATATACGCGCTGGTTCCCGGCCTTTACAAGGGCAAGGGGGACGAGGACGCGACCGAGTTCCGCGCCACCCTTACGGATAACGACATAAAGTAATACTTCACCATAAAGGAGACGAAAATGAGCAACGTAAAGCAGTTTACGGACGTTATAAGCCAGCTTAAGCTCGACAAGATGTACGAAGGCGACTTTTTCCTTACATGGGAAAAGAGCTTTGACGAGATAAAGGGCGTTTTCGCCGTTGCGGATGCGCTTAGGCACCTGAGGGAGAACAACATTTCCGCCAAGATATTCGACAGCGGCCTGGGCATAAGCCTTTTCAGGGATAATTCCACCCGCACCCGCTTCTCCTTCGCATCGGCCTGCAACTTGCTTGGCCTTGAGGTGCAGGATTTGGACGAAGGGAAGAGCCAGATTGCCCACGGCGAAACCGTGCGCGAAACCGCCAACATGATATCCTTCATGGCGGACGTTATAGGCATACGCGACGATATGTACATTGGCAAGGGCAACACATATATGCACAACGTTGTGAACGCCGTTACCGAAGGCCACCGCGACGGCGTGCTTGAGCAGAAGCCCACGCTGGTCAATTTGCAATGCGACATTGACCACCCCACGCAGGTGATGGCGGACACGCTGCACCTTATTCACGAATTCGGCGGGATAGAGAACCTGAAGGGCAAAAAGGTTGCCATGACGTGGGCATACAGCCCCAGCTACGGCAAGCCCCTTTCCGTTCCGCAGGGCGTAATAGGTCTTATGAGCCGCTTCGGCATGGAGGTTTCCCTTGCGTATCCGGAAGGATACGAGGTCATGGACGACGTTGTGGAGCTTGCAAAGAGGCAGAGCGCCGAATCCGGCGGCAGCATAACCATTTCGCACGACATGAAGGAAGCCTTCCGCGATGCGGACATAGTATATCCCAAAAGCTGGGCGCCGTTTAAGGCCATGGAGGAGCGCACGGAGCTTTACGGCAACGGCGACCTTGAGGGCATAAAGGCCCTTGAAAGGCGGCTGCTTGCGCAGAACGCCAACCATAAGGACTGGGAATGCACCGAGGAGATGATGAAGCTGACCAAGGGCGGCAAGGCGCTGTATCTGCACTGCCTGCCTGCGGACATAACCGGCGTATCCTGCGAGGAGGGCGAGGTTGCCGCAAGCGTGTTCGACCGCTACCGCGACCCGCTTTACAAGCAGGCCAGCTTCAAGCCGTACATTATAGCGGCCATGATATTCCTTGCCAAGGTGAAGGATCCCGCCGCAAAGCTGCTTGAGCTTGAGGCCAGGGGTATGCTAAGGCACAACGGATAAAGCAAAATATTGAAGGATATGGGGGGACGCGATGGCGTTCCCCTGGTTTTTGCATATCGTCAACCCCTCAGTTAATCCGCCTTGCAGCGTATTGCCAACCAAAGAACCCGTTAGCTATTTCCAAACGCTTTTTATCCGCATTCATACCCAAAACTGATGAAAAAAGTGCTATAATGCTTGAACAGAGCGAAAATATGAATTTGGCGGAGAGATCTTTATGAAACCATTTGAAAACATTATCCCAAGGGATTTCCAAGGCGGAGTGCTTGTCCTTAAAAACGGTCAGGTTGTTTTTGAACATTGCCAAGGCAATGCTGACTGCGGCGCAAACACTCCCTTCACATCACATACCACCATTACATTAGCTTCGCTGTCCAAGCAATTTGTCGCAGCAGCAATTTTACTTCAGATAGAGCAGGGGAAGCTTTCTTTGGATGATACAATCGACCTATACTTCCCACAATATCCCCAAGGGAAGAATATTACGATTCGCAATCTGCTGCATCATTCTAGCGGTATTCCCGATTATATCGGTGATAGGATTATTCCTGACGCGATTCGTAAATATGAATCGGAGCACGGAACAGCGCCGGCTGATGTTATCGAGTTCAATAGGTGCATTGTTGCGGAATGCCGTCCCGTTAGTCTTTCGGAATGTTTTGAGCTGATTGGTGAACTGCCCTTGCACTTTGAACCCGGAACAGAGGGAAGATACAGCAATACGAATTATTTTTTGCTTGGTCACATTTTGGAGATGCTAACCGGCAAACCTTTGTCTGCAGCTATGAGCGATGTATTTATGCGCTTCGGCTTAAACCACACCCACATGAACGGACATATAGCGGACGCTTGCGGATATGTAAAGCATAACGATGAGATTTTTTCCTGCGGCAGGCCTGCCATGGAGAGCGGCGACAGCAGCGTTGTTTCTTCGCTGACGGATTTAGGGCTTTGGTGCAGCGCTATACTGAATGCCGATATATTGTCCGCCGACAGTTGGAGGGAATGTCTGAATTTTGACCCGAAGCCCTACGGATGCGGGCTATGGCAGTTTGATAACGGTTGGTTTGGACATGATGGAGGATTGCCGGGCTTGAGGCATTGGCAAAGGTTGAATTTTGAGTATAAAGCGGCAATCATCATCCTCTCTAATACCGTTATGGAGGAACCTCCATTCCTTGCCCAAATGATGGAATATTTCATTAAAACCAAACAAACGGCGGAACGGCTTTAAGTGAGCATACAAAAAAAGCACCTGCCTGCGCAGATGCTCTTTTTTTATCTTCTGTATGCCTTACTTCATCAGCGGTACGAATACCAGCGAAACTATGGTCATCAGCTTTATCAGAATGTTTATGCTGGGGCCGGAGGTATCCTTGAACGGGTCGCCCACAGTGTCGCCTACAACGGCCGCCTTGTGCGCTTCGCTGCCCTTGCCGCCGAAGTTGCCGCCTTCAATGTATTTCTTGGCGTTGTCCCATGCGCCGCCGGAGTTGCTCATGAATATTGCCATAAGCACGCCCGTTACCACGCTGCCCGCAAGCAGTCCGCCAAGGGCGGCGGGGCCGAGCAGGAAGCCGACCAGCAGGGGAGCAACGATGGCTATTGCGCCGGGGAGAATCATTTCCTTTAGCGCGGAGGTAGCCGCGATGGATACGCAGGTGCGGTAATCCGGCCTTTCGGTGCCCTGCAGTATGCCGGTGTGCTCCTTAAACTGACGCCTTACCTCGCGAATCATGCTCTCCGCAGCCTTGGATACGCTGCTCATGGTGAGCGCGCTGAACAGGAACGGCAGCATGCCGCCCAGCAGCAGGCCGATTATTACGAACGGGTCAAGTATGTCTATCATCTGAAGCTCGGCAGCCTGCGCATAGGATACGAACAGGGCCATTGCCGTAAGCGCCGCGGAACCGATGGCAAAGCCCTTGCCCATGGCGGCGGTGGTGTTGCCAACGCTGTCCAGACGGTCGGTAATGTCGCGCACGCTGTCCTCAAGGCCGGCCATTTCGGCTATGCCGCCGGCGTTATCGGCTATCGGGCCGTATGCATCAACCGCAACGGTCATGCCCGCGGTGGAAAGCATGCCAACCGCCGCAAGCGCTATGCCGTAAAGACCGGCGAACTTATATGCGCCCAGTATGCCGAGGCACACGAGTATTATGGAAACGCAGGTGGAAAGCATGCCGGTGCTGAGGCCGCAAATTATGTTGGTCGCGCTGCCGGTGGTGGACTGCTCCGCAATGCTCTTTACGAAGCGGTATTTATCGGAAGTGTAAACCTCGGTGAAGAAGCCTATCGCAAGGCCGACTATAAGGCCGCAGATTATTGCAAAGCTGGTGTTTATGCCGCCGAAGCAGAAATAGCTCAGCGCAACGCTGCCCGCCGCAACCAGTATGGCGGAGGTGTAGCTGCCCATCTTGAGCGCCTTCATCGGGTCCGCATTCTTGCCGCCGCGCACGAAGAACGTGCCCAGGACGGAAGCAATTATGCCAAGTCCGCTCAGTGCAAGGGGATATACCGCACCGGTAGCGCCGAAGCTGAATACGCCCAGCACTATTGCGCTTACTATACTGCCAACATAGCTTTCAAAAAGGTCCGCGCCCATGCCGGCCACGTCGCCCACGTTATCGCCCACGTTGTCGGCAATAACGGCGGGGTTGCGGGGGTCGTCCTCCGGAATGCCCGCTTCAACCTTACCAACAAGGTCTGCGCCTACGTCGGCAGCCTTGGTGTATATGCCGCCGCCCACGCGGGCAAACAGCGCAACGCTCGATGCGCCAAGGGAGAAGCCCGTAAGCACATCGCCGTTTTCGGTTATAATATAAAGTATGCTTGCGCCGATAAGGCCAAGGCCAACAACGCACATGCCCATTACCGTGCCGCCGGAGAAGGCAACGCGCAGCGCCTCGTTTATGCCGCCGGTACGCGCCGCGTTAGCGGTACGCACGTTCGCGCGGGTGGCAACCTTCATGCCGAAGTAACCGGCCAGCACGCTGAACAGCGCGCCCACAAGGAACGCAACCGCTGTGGTTATGCTGCCAAGGCCAAGCCATATTCCCGCGAAAACTATCGCAATGAATATGAGCAGCAGCTTGTATTCGCTCTTAAGGAATGCGTCCGCGCCTTCGCTTATGGCGCGGGCAATTTCGGCCATGCCGGGCTCGCCTTCGTCACGGCGGGCTATGCCGCGCGCCTTTATAAACGCGAACAGCAACGCAACCGCCGCCGCAGCAGGCACGGCATACAGAAGAATGTTCATAGGATCAGGTCCTCCAAAAGAAAATTTATTTCACGCAGGGGATTCTGCATAAAACACGACATAATTAAAACACAAAACAATGGAACGACATTGCGAGCGGACAAAACCAATCATACCATCGTTCCAACGGCTCGGTTTACACATAATACATAAGGGGCGCTTTTAAGTCAAGAGGTTTTTTGCAAAAATAATTATGTTCGAGACAAAATTTGTGATTGAATTGACAAGGCAAATTGGGTATAATACTATCAGGCGAGGATGTTGATTTATTTACACACCTTTTCGGCGGCTTATTTTTGTTCTGTCGCGGCGGGGAAGAATGCAATATTCTGCGCCGCTTTTTGTATATGAAACATTGAAAGGAGCATCCTGCATGGGCGTGCAAAACGGGCGCGGACTTATAAGCCGTATAGACAAGCGCGCGGCGCTGCTTGCAGCGGCCACGATAGCCATACAGAGCGCAACGTATTGGCTGGCGCAGTTTATAATAGAAACGGCGGGCCTTGCGCTGCATTCGCCCGAAACTTGGCTGGATGCGCATATACCGTTTCTGCCGGTGTTCCTTGTGCCGTATGTGGGCTGCTTTGCGCATTGGGTGATAACGTTTTACATTGTGTACAAAACGAAGGATGGCTTTGCCCGATTATTCACCGCGGCCGTGACGGGCTACGTCATTGCCACCGCAATTTTTATCATCTGGCCCACCACGATTACCCGCCCCGCGGAGCAGGCGGCGGGCATATGGGGATTCATATACGGAATTATCTGCGCAACGGATGCTCCGCTCAATCTGTTCCCCAGCGTGCATTGCTTCGTTTCGTTTCTGTGCATGATATCTACCGTGAAAAACTCTGGCATACCCCATTGGTACGCTTGGCTCAGCGCGGTAATGTTCGCGCTTGTGTGCATGGCAACGGTGTTCGTGAAGCAGCATTTCATAATCGATGTTGCGGGCGGAACGGCGCTCGGCGCGCTTTGCTGGGCAGCGGCGGCAAAGGGAAAACCGCGCGAATGTGCCGCGCGTGTGTACGAAGCGTTAAATTTGCATAAGTAAAGGCTTAATCATGCAAAAAAAGAGGGTTTTTGTCCCAAAGAAGTATTGACACGGAGGGGCGAAAACGAATATAATATATTCGTTAATTGAATATCGAAACGATAGAGGCGCGGAGGCTAAGGTAACCATGCGAATGATAAGGGCGGGAGGCCCGATGACGCAGGCGAATGTGACTTCCGCCGAAAGCACGGCTGCCCATCCCGGCGCCATGCTTGGGCGCAGCGGCCAGCGCGCTGCGACTGTCATCTTGCTTATTGGATGAAGAGCTATCGATGCGGCGTTTGCCGTGTCGATAGTTTTTGCTTTTCTATGATATCTGAAGATGGCGCGCTATCCGCCCGTATGTGCGGCAGGGTGCGCCCCGAAAACACATAAACGGAACGATATAAAACAGAATAACGATTTTAAGGCTTTACCATAGAAAATTACTATAACAACAGGAGGAACTAACTATGGCTATCAAATCGACTATCAGGCTCAGGATGGGTGCTGAGGATGCACATTACGGCGGAAATCTCGTAGACGGAGCGCACATGCTGCATCTGTTCGGCGACGTTGCGACCGAACTGCTTATCCGTTACGACGGCGACGAGGGTCTGTTCTGCGCGTATGACAAGGTGGAGTTCCTAGCCCCCGTATACGCCGGCGACTATATTGAGGCCGTTGGCGAAATAGAGCGCGTAGGCAACACCAGCCGCACCATGACCTTCGAGGCCCGCAAGGTCATCCGCTCCCGTACAGACATCAGCGCTTCCGCTGCCGAGTTTCTTGAGGAGCCCATCGTTGTATGCCGCGCGCACGGCACCTGCGTTACCCCCAAGGATTGCCAGCGCATAGAGCATAAATAAGCTGTAGGCTTGTTTTACAAGGCAAATAATTAAGCGATAATCAGGAAAGGAGATACTGATGGAGAAGCTTATAATCACCGCCGCCATCTGCGGCGCAGAAGTTACCAAGAAGCAGAATCCCAACGTACCTTACACCGTAGAGGAAATGGTGCGCGAGGCTAAGAGCGCCTATAATGCCGGCGCTGCCATAATCCACGTGCACGTGCGCGAGGACGACGGCACCCCCACACAGGACAGGGAACGCTTCCGCGTAGTTATGGACGCCATCCGCGCCGAACTGCCCGACGTTATAATGATTCCCTCCACCGGCGGCGCCACCGGCATGAAGCCCGAGGAGCGCCTGCAGCCCACCGAGCTGTTCCCCGAAATGGCAACGCTTGACTGCGGCACCTGCAACTTCGGCGACGAAATATTCGATAACACCATGC
>OJKC01001894.1_pt1 | contig 12050 bp, 10 predicted proteins | sample 1596401 | NCBI WGS metagenome assembly OJKC01 (sample SAMEA4350162, study PRJEB24818) | metagenome | biome: human; feature: gut; material: faeces | place: Denmark | collected 2013-09 | reverse complement strand
GCACAGTATCTGGACACAGCAGAAGAGGAAATACCCGCGGGAGACGCCTGAGCGCGTCCCTCGCGGGTATGTTTTTCTGTTACAGTGTCAATTCCTCCGCCTGCTGTGCGTCTGCTCCGATCAGTGTGCGGCAGGCGGCTGTCATGGCCGCGACCTGCTCGGGGCAGCGGCCGATATAGCGGCTGGGCTCAAGTTCTGCCCTGATTTCTTCTGCCGTCATACCGAATTCCGGCCGGGCGGCCAGCTGGGCAACCAGATCCCAGCTTTCGCCGTTTTTCATCTTTGCCGTCTCCTGCATGGATGCCTCGCGGATGATTTCGTGCAGCTGCTGGCGGTCGCCGCCGCGCTTGACGGCAGCCATCATCAGGTTTTCCGTTGCGATAAACGGCAGATAGTCACGAACCAGCTTTTCCACGATCTTCTCATTCACGTGCAGCCCCTTCGTGACGTTCTGCACAAGACGCAGCACGCCGTCCGTCGCCAGAAACGCCTCCGGCAGACTGATGCGGCGGTTGGCTGAATCGTCGAGCGTGCGTTCGAGCCACTGCGTCATGGCCGTCATGGGCGCGTTCTGTGCGTCGGCGATCACGTAGCGGGCCAGCGAGCAGATGCGCTCACAGCGCATGGGATTGCGCTTATACGGCATGGCGGACGAGCCGATCTGCTTGTCCTCGAACGGCTCCTCGACCTGCCGGTCATGCTGTAAGAGCCGGATGTCCGTCGCCATGCGGCAGGCGCTCTGGCAGATGGATGACAACGCGTTTAAAATCCGGCTGTCAAGCTTTCTGGGATCCGTCTGCCCGCAGACGGGATAGCAGCGGGAAAACCCGAACTCAGCAGCACTTTGCGGGTTCATCTCGTCGATCTTCGCCATATCGCCGTCAAACAGCTCGACAAAGCTGGCCTCCGTGCCGGTCGTGCCCCGGCAGCCGAGGAAGCGGAACGCGCGCAGCGTGTCCTGCACCTCCTCAAGGTCGAGCATCAGATCCTGTAACCACAGCGACGCGCGCTTGCCGATGGTCGTCAGCTGCGCGGGCTGGTAATGCGTGTAGGCAAGCGCGGGCATGGCGGCATAGCGGTCAGCAAACTCGCACAGATTCCGCATGGCGGCCTTCAATTCCCTTTCCAGATACCGCAGCGCCTCACGGTATAAAATCAGGTCTGCGTTGTCCGTCACATAGCAGCTCGTCGCACCTAAGTGAATGACGCCCTTCGCGCCGGGCGCGTCGAGGCCGTAGGCGTAGATATGCGCCATGACATCGTGCCGCACCTCTTTTTCCCGTGCGGCGACCACGTCATAATCGATGGGGCTCACGTGCGCGGCCAGCTCGTCCACCTGCGCCTGCGTGATGGGCAGGCCAAGCGTATGCTCGGCTCTTGCCAGCGCGACCCAGAGCCTGCGCCATGTCTCATAGCGCATATCCGGGGAGAACAGGTGCAGCATGGTCTTCGACGTGTAGCGCGAGGCCAGCGGGCTTTCATACGTCGGTTTCATGGCGGCTCCTTTTAGCGGTAAATAATCTCGTCGCGGCCTGCGCCGACGGAGACATAGCTGATATGCACGCCGATGGCCTGCTCGACATACTCAACGTAATCACGCGCGGCCTGCGGCAGATCCTCGTACTTGCGCACACCGGAGATATCGCAGCCCCAGCCGGGAACGGTCGTCAGGACGGGCTTTGCCTCGTCAATGACGGCGGTAAACGGGAAATCGTCGGTCTTTTCGCCGTTGACCTCATACTGCGTGCAGACAGGGATCTCCTTCATATAGGACAGGACATCGAGCTTCGTAAGCGCGACCTCGGTTGCGCCCTGGATGCGGCAGCCGTAGCGCGTCGCGACCAGATCGATGGGGCCGACACGACGCGGACGGCCCGTGGACGCGCCGTATTCGCCGCCGGCCACGCGCAGCTGCTCGGCCTCGTCGCCGAACCATTCCGCCGTGAACGGGCCTTCGCCCACGCAGGTGGAATACGCCTTGACAATGCCGACCGTGCGGTCGACATGGCTGCCGGGGATGCCTGCGCCGACGCAGGCATAGCCCGCATTGGAGGAAGAGGACGAGGTATACGGGAAAATGCCGAAGTCAATGTCGCGCAGCGCGCCGAGCTGGGCCTCGAACATGATGCTCTTGCCGACCTTTTCAGCCTCATAGAGGTACTTGCTGGTATCGCAGATGTAAGGCGCAAGCTTCGAGCCGAATTCGCGGCACCACGCCAGCATATCCTCAAGCTTGTAGGGTTCTGCCCCGTAGACATTCTGAATGGTCAGGTTCTTCCACTCCAGAATGCTGGCCAGCCGCTTTTCAAGATACGCCGGGTACAGAAGCTCCCCCATCATGATGGTCTTCTTCTGATATTTGTCGGAATAGACCGGCGCGATGCCGCGCAGAGTGGAGCCGTACTTCTTGTCCTTCAGCCGGGCCTCCTCCAGCCCGTCGAGGGCGCGGTGGTACGGGAAGACGATGGTAGCGCGCTCGGAAATTTTGAAATTCTCCGGCGTAATGGGCACGCCCGCGTTCTGCAGCGCCTCAATTTCACCGCACAGGCTCTCCAGATCGATCACGACGCCGTTGCCCAGCACGTTTACAACGCCCGGCAGGCAGATGCCGGAGGGGATGAGATGAAGGGCGAATTTGCCGTACTCATTCACGATGGTATGGCCCGCGTTGTTGCCGCCCTGATACCGGCAGACGATGTCATAATCTCTTGCAATGAGGTCGACCATCCGGCCCTTGCCCTCGTCGCCCCAGTTGATGCCTACGATCGCGCAGTTGCTCATAATTCAAAACTCCTTATCCGTTTTTTACCGCAGTTTTTGTTTTATTTTTTCATTCCTGGCCGATTATATGCGATTTTTCACGTTTTGTAAATGTCTGTTTTATAATGTTTATAATAAGCAGAAATTATATGCTCAATTAGGTTTATCTATTTTACTTATTGTATTCCTCTGTTTATAATGGAACAGTTGACAACGCCGGTTTTCCGGCTATTTTGGAGGATTTTATGCTCATCAGAACGCCTGAACAGGACATTGAACGCGTCCTTTTTACCGAAAAAGCCATCGCCGCCCGCGTCGAGCAGCTCGGCGCGGACTTGACCGCAAAGCTTGGAGACAAGCGCCCCGTGCTGGTGTGCGTGCTCAAGGGCGCATCGTTTTTCTACATCGATCTGTGCCGCTGCATGAACTGCGCCATTGACATGGATTTCATCGCTGTCTCCAGCTACGGCGCATCCGCGCAGTCCACCGGCGTCGTCCGCCTCATCAAGGATCTGGACAACAACATTACGGGCCGCCATGTCGTCATCGTCGAGGACATCATCGATTCGGGCCTCACCATGCAGTACCTGCGTCAGCTCTTCGGCGCACGGAACCCCGCATCCATTACGACGATCTCGTTCCTGGACAAGGCGTCGCGCCATCCCGAGAGCTACAAGACCGATATGTGCGGCTTCGAGATCCCGGACGAATTCGTCGTCGGCTACGGCCTCGATTACGCAAATTACTACCGCAATCTCCCCTACATCGGCATTCTGAAGCCGGAGTGCTATAAATAAGCCAAAGCCCCGCCGGGGCAATGTCTGATATGCTCCCTCCATGAGAGACAGCGAAAAACAAACTGTCAAGCATGGAGGGAGCATATCAGCGTTTTGGGCGGCTGCATTGTGCCTTGGGCGTGACTTTGCTATAATGAAGTAAATCGGAATTCGGGAGGATCACAAGCATGACTGACAGCAGAGACTTCAAAAAAGAGTACCCTGCGTCCTCGTATTTTTCAAAATGCCGGCAGTTTTTTCCGAGGCAATCATGCTGCGTCATATCTGGTTTGCAGAGGTGATTACGCGGACGCTGTGCGTGCCTGCTTCGGCTTTTAATCTGCCATAAAACGAAACCGCCCACCGGAAATTTCCGGTGGGCGGTTTGTGCTTGTGATGCATTGCTTTATTTCCGGTAACCGGCCCACATGGTGTCTGTGGCCTGACGGATGGCGCATGTCACATCTTCTACCAGTGCTGCGTCCCAGGCGGACGGCTCTGCGCGGAGGAAGGAGGTCTTATCCACACGGTTATCAAAAATACCGATCGGCACATGATAGGTATTTCCGTGCGCCTTCACAGTTACGGTGCCCTTCCGCTCGGACGTGTTTACAAGATACTCCATATCGTCGCAGCCGTATTCTCCCAGCATGACGGCCAGCGGCACGCCATGGTGCAGGTTCGAGCCGGGATCGTTGGGGTCGGCGCGGTCGGCATTTTTGCGGCGGGACTCCTCCGGTGTGACCCAGATGTAGAGGATTGCAGCGTTTTCCAGAATTTCCGGGCAGAACATCGGAAGCGAATACTGGTATCCGTCGGAGCCTGTCAGCGGCATCGACGCGCCGTCCGGTCCGCCGCGCGCGCACTCAATGATAATGGTCTTGCCGTCAAAGGAGTCGGGATAAGCGTCCTGTTTTTCTTTCAGCATGGCGGCCGCCTCGGCTTCCAGCTTTTCCGCCAGTTTTTTGCGGATTTCTTCCGGGAGCTTTCCGAGCCGCGGCGCAATGCCGACGATCTGACCGGCTCTGTCGTAACGATCAAAAAGCAGCTGCGCGCAGGAATCGGGCTTCTGCACGTTGCGGTTGAGCAGATCGTGATAGTCCTCGTTCAACAGGCAGCAGAGCGTGCCCCAGTCTCTTCCGTCAATGAAGGGCTCCTCGCCCGGATAGAAGAGTCTGGCCTGGCCCATAGCTTCGAGCTCATTGTCGATGCGGCGCATCATATGGACGTAGGGGAAATCATCGAGCTGGAGGTTTTCGCCGATGTGGAACTCCTTTTTGAGCCGTTCGGGCTCGATGTTCGCCATAAAGTTACGGACTTCGGATTTGCCGGACGCGGGAAGCGCCTGCAGCAAGACGACCTTGAATACGTTGTTTTCCATAGTTCATTCCTCCTGTGCCGCGTTATGCGGCTCTGTGTTCAATCGCTGCAAAATTGCAGCCACTTGGTTTTGTCGACGGTAATCTCGCGATGCTGCAGCACATACTGTGTGACGAGATCAGAGATTTCTGTCAAATTTTCCGACACAAGCGGACAGCTCTTGTAGCAGCCGTAGCCGCCGGCGCCGGAGGCGCGGTAATTGTTGAGGCAGAGCGTGAGCGTCTGATCATCAGGCAGCTCTCTGCCCTGGTAGACGATGGACCGCACGCGCCGGCCGACCGGCTGGTAAAGGTCTGCCGTGACGGTAAGCCCGGAAAAATAATCGTAGTTGAAATGCTGGATGATTGGCCGCAGGAATGTGTCGCTGATGCAAAGGCTTCCGTCCGGCGCAAAATCAAAATAGGAAAGGCTCCGTTCCAGCGCGGCCGTCAGAACAGCTCTTGTGACGCGGATGGTCTGGAGCGTGTTGGGAAATGCGTAGGCCGAGACGATGGCACGGACGGTCACATCCTGCGGAAAATCAACCACACGATTGGAAAGGCTCGTGAGAGAAATGTCCGCACCGGAAGCTTCCAATTGCACCTGATTGATGAGGTTTGCGAGCAGGGAGCCGTTTTTCGCCAGCGTCAGAGGATCTTCCGCCGGAATCGGCACATCGAGCCGGCCAACCGGTGTATCGAGCCAGCGGGCAGTCTGTGCCTCGGCACTCTGAAGTGCGTCTGCGGCAGCCGGAAGCGCGACCGATCCTGCCGGTATCAGCTGGGAGACGGCATGGACGCTTCCACGGTCGGCCGTTACGTCCATGCGGATAAACTTTGCGGCTTTTTCCGGCGGCTGGCAGGTATACGTCCCGCCGATCTGAAGATTTTCGGCCTGCATATGCTGGTGCGCTGCAAGCAGAATATCAAACCCAAGCTCCCGGCAGATACGGCAGCCTTGGTTCTCGCTGGTCTGTGAGAGAATTTCTCCTGTTTTGACGTCCGCTTCGAATCCGCCGTGGTAGATGCAGATGGTGAGGTCTGTTTTGTGCCGCAACTCGGAAAGTGCGGACCAGGCGGCGGCAAATGCGTCGGTCACAGTGATGCCGGCCATATTCTCTGCGCTTTCAAACTGTGTGACAAAGGGCGTAATCATACCGGTCAGGCCGACGCGAAGCCCATTTTCCATGGTAACAACGGCCGTTTTCTCCACGCCGCGGATACCCTCCACATTTGCGCACAGGCAGCGGGCGTTCAGAGCGGCAAGATAGCGCTCGATGGTCTGTTTCCCATAGTCGAAGTCATGGTTGCCGAGCGTTACAAAATCATACCCGCCGAGGTTTAAAAGCGCGGCCGGGAGCGTTGTGACATCGCGCGCTTCATGGCTCAGATAATAGGTGAGAGGACTGCCTTGCAGGGTGTCACCGCCGTCGATAACAAGGGTGTTGCCGTCTTTCCGGAACTGCGCCATGCAGTTGGCAAGGCCGGAGTCTGCCGGCAGGCCGGTGGCATAATCAATCGGCGAGAAGCAGCCGTGGATATCGCTGGTATAGTAGATTGTCAATTTCTTTTCCATAGTAATGGCCCTTGAGGATACGCTGGGGGCGCTCAGAGCGCCCCCAGTTTTTTTATTCGCCGTGCGCAAGCTTTCTGCGGATGCGCGTGGAGATGAGTTCGATGATCAGAACAAGCACCATCAGGCCCCAGACGAACGAGCCGACCATACCCCAGCGGCGGGAGTTGAGACACTGCACCAACGACGCGCCGATACCGCCCGCGCCGACGATGCCGAGCGTCGTGGCATCTTTGAGGTTGATGTCAAAGCGGTAGATCGTAGTCGAGATGAAGCTTGCCGTCAGCTGCGGCAGAACGCCGTAGCGGATTTTCTGGAACGGCGTGCAGCCCATGGCGTCCAGACTTTCGAGAATGTGCGTATCCAGATCTTCGATGGCCGTGATGTACATTTTGGAGATCATGCCGATCGAGCAGACTGACTGCGTGATAACGCCGCAGGCGGCGCCCGGGCCTGTCACACGGATCCACATCAGCGCCCAGACAATGGACGGGATGGTGCGGATCATCAGAATCAGAATGCGGACAATGTACGCAACCGCCTTCGGCATGATATTGAACGAGGCCAGAAACGCGAAGGGGATGGCCAGAATTGCGCCAAAAATAGTACCGAGCACAGCAATGGCAATGGTTTGCAGCAGCAGATACGGCACATCGGAGTCGCCGGTACCGAACAACAGATTTGTGTCCGGGTGGAACACGCCGTGGACGACACCCTTGGCGACCTCCGTACCGGTGGCGGTGAGGCCCGTAAAGTGGATGTCGTCTGCCGACCAGCCGACAAGCAGTGCGACCGCCAGCACAATCACAAGGTACAAAATCCACTTGCGCGGGCGGTTTTCATACATTTCAAGCGTGGTGAGCTTCCGGTCAAGCGACTGCTCCAGCATGGCGATTTTGTCTTTCTTTTCCATCTTGCAGTCTCCTTTCAGCTCAGCTTCTTGCGAAGGTATTCGCTGAAGAAGTCGATGATGACAACGACCACGAACAGCGACAGCAGCACCGTGCCGAGGCTGTTGTAATCGCGCCAGCCGATGCGCTCGTTGATCGTGATACCAAGGCCGCCAGCGCCGACGTAACCGAGAATTGCCGATGCGCGCACGTTCATTTCAAAGCAGTACAGGCAGTGGCTTAAATAAACGGGCAGAATCTGCGGCACGCAGGCGGACCAGAATGCCTGGAACTTGTTCGCGCCGAGCGCTTCCATCGCCTCAAACGGCCCCATGTCGATGGTTTCAATCGACTCAAAGAGCATTTTGGCCACGATACCAAAGGTAAAGATGGCGATTGCGATGGTGCCGGAAAACGTGCCGAGCGAGAAGATCAGCGCGCACACGAGTGCGATGATCAGAGTCGGCAGTGTCCGGATAAGGCCAAGCAGGAATCGGATGAGCCAGACGACGGGAATGCTCTTGTTGATGTTGCTCGACGAGAGAATCGCAACCGGCAGCGCTATCACGCAGCCGATGACCGTACCGAGAATCGACATTTTGATGGTATCGATCAGAGGAGAAACGACCTTCGGGAAGAACGACCAGTCCGGCTGAAGAATTTTCTCCAGAAGGTCCACCATCTTGCGGAATTTTGTGATGACGACGTGCAAATCAAAGCCTGTCATGCGAAGAGACAGCCAGATTGCAACGGCCAGGAAAAGGACGATTACCGGCGTGCGGCTTCTGCGCCGCTGGACCGAATGTCCATTGGGAAGCGTTACGGTCTGGGGTTTGAAGATGCGGTCGTAGAGTGTAAGCTTCATCAGAGAAGACGTGTTGTTTTCCATGGCTTAGCCCTCTGCTCTGGCAGCCTTCGGCAGCTCGCCCTCGCCTTCGCCCATGGTGGGCGCCTTTGCGCCGTTGTAGACCTCGTCGATCTGTTCCTGGGTAATGGTGCTGGCCGGGCCGTCAAAAACGATTTCGCCCGCGCGGATGCCGATGACGCGGTCACAGTATTTGAGCGCGAGGTCCACGTGGTGGATGTTCAGCAGAATCGAAATTTTATATTCCTTGTTGATGCGCACGAAGTCCTGCATGACCTGCTTGGCCGTGATGGGGTCAAGGGAAGCGACAGGCTCGTCGGCGAGGATGATCTTCGGATTCTGGTTCAGCGTGCGGGCCAGGGCCACGCGCTGCTGCTGACCGCCGGAGAGCTGGTCACAGCGGGTATAGGCCTTATCCAAAATGCCTACCTTGTCCAGACTCTCTAATGCCCGCATTTTCTGCTTTTTTGTAAAAATGCCGAGCAGTACCCGGAAAAACGGCATATCTGGGACATCGGCCGTCAGAACGTTCTTGATCGCCGTGCTGCGGGAAACCAGATTGAAGCTCTGGAAGATCATGCCGACCTTGCGGCGGTAGCGCCGGAGCTCTTTGCCGCGCAGAGAGTCCACCGTGACACCGTCAACGGTCAGCTCGCCCTTGGAGATATCGTGCATCCGGTTGATGCAGCGCAGAATCGTCGACTTGCCTGCGCCCGAAAGGCCGATGATGGCGACAAACTCGCCCTGCTCAATTTGCAGGTTGATGTTTTTTAGTGCCGTGAAGCCGTTCGGATAAGTCTTATACACATTTTTGAATTCAATCATGCTGCGACTCTTTTCTTTCTGAGGATTTGAATGGAGAATATCGGAGATGTGCTTTTTGCTGAGATATCTGTAAAACGAAAAGCGCCCCGTTGACGCGGGGCGCTTTATTCATTTGGACGTTATTTGGTTGATGACGGATTACTCGGCAACAGCCTGCAGAGCAGCGCGTGCGCCGTCGTAGTCAGCGTCGGTCGCCTTGGCGTAGCCGGTGTGGCTGTAGACGTCGAAGATGGCCTTGCCTTCATCGGTGCCGATGATGTTGATGAAGCAGTCCTGAAGGGCAGCGACGATTTCGGGGGTGTAGTACTGGCTCTCCTTGGAGATGGCGACGGTATCGTTGTAGATGCCCTCGGTGACGCCGATGACGTTCATCTCGTTCCAGATGGAGTCGGAGCGGCCCATGCCCTGCTTGCCGGTTTCGTCCTGCTGGTCGGTGGGCAGCGTCCAGGATGCTTCGTAGTCGTTACGGCCGTCGGCGTAGCAGACGATGATATCGACGGATTCCGCAGCAGCGTAGGAGAACGCGGTGCCGTAACCGGAGTCGATGGGCATGACGTTGGACAGATCAGAGATCTTCTTGCCGTCGTAGTTGGCCATCAGCCACATGGACGGATAGATGTAACCGGCAGAAGAGGAGGTCTTCTGGACAGCCCAGGTTGCCTTGTCGAGGTCTTCCCAGGTAAGCTTTTCGCCAGCATTGACCTTAGCAGCGAGTTCCTGACCATAAGCAGACGGAGTAGCGTAGATCAGAGAGCGGTAGTAGGTGACCTGCGGGCCATCCTTCTTGGTGGCGTTGGCTTCACCGTTCCAGTCGGCGGGGTTGGTGGAGTCGTTGGACAGGCCGTTACGGGTAGCGGTCAGGATGACGTCCACATCGTCGGAGTACAGCGCGTACGTGCCGCCGGGCAGCCAGCCCAGATCGATGGAACCGGCAGCCATAGCCTCGCCGGTGGCGTCGTAGCTGGTGCCGACCGTGATGTCGACTTCGTCGATGTCGTAGCCGAGCTTGGACATTTCAGCCTTCACGAGTTCGGGAAGGTTCTTCGTGCCAGTGATGATGACGTCGGCGTCCTTGGAGGGAACAAACTCAAGCGTCAGTTTGTCGAAATGCTGGTTTTCGGTGGTTTCTTCGGTCGTGGTTTCTTCAGCTGCGGGTTCCGTGGTTTCGGTGGTTTCCGTGGCCTCAGTGGTCGTGGTTTCCGTTGTGGCGGGTTCATCGGGGGTCTCGGTCTTGGCTGCGCAGGCGCAGAAGCCGATTGCCATGACCGCCACGAGGAGCAGTGCAATGATCTTCTTCATTTTCTATATTCCTCCTGAAACATGTGTCCGCGGCAGTGCCGCGGTGGTGAGCTGAGGCTGCGCACAGCGCAGCCCCGCAAGATACTGGTATTTCTACCAAAGCAAATATACCACATCATGTGAGACAATACAAGAAGTCAAATGCAAGAAATATGTCAAATTTTCTTCAAGCTTTCTTAAATTCGGCTTACTAATTTGAAACTGTCCACAGTATAAAGACAAATGTTCAAAACGGCGCGCAGCGCACCTTGCCGATGGAAACATAGCCGTTCAGAACCGCGTGGATATCGCTGCCGTCCGTCACGGCGTCTGCGTGCAAAACCTTTGCAACAGGCGACAGATAGCGCACACCGTTTTCCTCGCGGACGCATTCATAATGGTTTTCGTAATACGACTGCTTTTCCGGGAAACGCTCGTACAGAATGCCGCGGCAGTCGCAGAGCGGACAGGTGGGGAAGTTGACGTTCCAGATTTCGCCCCGGCCGAGCGGCTTCTCCAGAAGCTCGCCAAGAACGGAGCAGAGGTAGTGATCGGTAACGTCGAAGGATTTGCCGTCGCGCATGGAAAATGCAATGGCGGGAACGCCGTGCATGGCCGCCTCTGTCGCCGCGCCGATGGTTCCGGAGTAGGCGACGTCAAGACCCGCGTTCAGCCCGTCGTTGATGCCGGACAGGACAATATCCGGGCGGAATGGGAGCAGTGCGTTCAGCGCAACCTTGACACAATCGGCGGGCGTGCCGTCTACGCTCCAGGCGGCCTCCACAGGAACCGGGAAATCATAGCGGTAGACCGCCATCTGGCTCTTTTCAGAGATAGTCAGGCGGACAGACATGCCGCTGCACTGGTGTTCCGGTGCAGCAACCCAGACCGTTCCAAATGAGGCAGCGGCGCGGGCCAGCTTTGCAATACCTTCCGACCGGATCCCATCGTCGTTCGCAATCAGAATTTTCAGCTTTTCTTTCATATGTGCAATACACTCCTTTGTGTGCCTATCTTATCACAGACAAAGAGCCGGAAACAAGCCGCAAATTCGACAAAAAGCCCCCATGAATTCAAAAATCTCTTCAATTCCCCAGAAGCCTCGCAGAGTTTTGCGCCCGCAGGCGAATATGCCCGCCATCGTTGATTTTCAGCCCTACATGGGCAAGGTCCGCAAGCCCGGCACGGGCTGCATCAGCCAGATCAACGGCCACCTCTTTAAGGGGCGATACTCTCCGACATGGATCGACGGCAAGAAGCACGCGCGGAATGTGTATGCGCATACGCGCGAGGAATGTGAGGAGAAGCTGAAGGTGCTGATCGCGGAGATGAAAGCGGAGCTGGCGGAGTTGAAGCGGCAGAAAGCGGACAGTCGTTGATCGAATGAACGGAACGCAGCCGTCCGGAATGCTCCGGATGGCTGCAATTGTGTTTTGGCCGCGATTTTGCTATAATAAAATAAATCGGGAGTTAGCGAGGCACATATTAATGAATATTAAAACAGACAGAATGATCATTCGTGATTTTACTATGAATGATATAAACGATATGCAGGATATTTTGGGCGATGCTGAAACAATGAAAAACTGCGAGCCCGCATATACGATTGAGAAAACGGCTGATTTTTTGCAAAAATTCTGCATAGAAAAAAAGGGGGCTGTTGCTGCGATACGCAAAGACACCGCCAAAGTGATTGGATATATTCTCTTCAACGAGTTCAATGAC
>OJKC01001889.1_pt1 | contig 12071 bp, 9 predicted proteins | sample 1596401 | NCBI WGS metagenome assembly OJKC01 (sample SAMEA4350162, study PRJEB24818) | metagenome | biome: human; feature: gut; material: faeces | place: Denmark | collected 2013-09 | reverse complement strand
GTGAAATAATAGTTGAAAAGCGCACAAAGGGCGGGCTGAAAAACGTAGATATTCGCCCGCAGGTGATTGAAGCAAACGTAACAGAGAAAGCGGGCCGCGCCGTGCTTACGGTAAGAGGCGTGCTGAATACAGCAGGCAGCTTGAACATAGAGCTTTTGATGGGGGCGCTTGCAAGGCAAAGCGGAAAGAACTATGATTACAGCGTGCATAGGGTGAACGTTGAATTTATAGGAGGGAGGAGTACGCCCGTTTAATAGGCAACGCGAAATGAGCGAATCAGGACTTGAAAAAGAGATAATTGTTGACATCAACCCGTATCAGACCAGAGTGGTGCTGCTGGAGCAGGGCACGCCGAGCGAAATATATATAGAACGCCGCGGGCGCGAAAGGCTGGTAGGAAACATATATAAAGGCAGGGTGCAGAACGTTTTGCCCGGAATGCAGGCGGCGTTTGTGGACATTGGCCTTGAAAAAAACGCATACCTTTTTGCGGGCGATATACAGCACGATAAGCAGGACTTTATATTCGACGGCAAGGAAACGCAAACCGTAAATACCGTGCCCAACATAAAGGACATAGTGAAGGTTGGGCAAGAGATAATGGTGCAGGTGGTTAAGGAACCCATAGGCACCAAAGGCGCGCGCGTTACCACGAACATAACCCTGCCGGGACGCACGCTTGTGCTTATGCCGTCGGTGGACTATATAGGCGTATCAAAGCGCATAGAAAGCGAGGCTGAGCGCACGCGGCTGAGGGACGCGGCGCAGTCCGCCGCAAAGGATTTCAACATTGGCGCAATAGTAAGGACCGCGGCGGAGGGCAAGAGCGAAGAGGAGTTCCATGCGGACTTTGCCTTCCTTACCCGTCTGTGGGGCAGGATACAGCAAAAGAGCGAGCTTGTGAGCGCGCCGCGCCTGCTGCACGCGGAGGAGCCGCTGGTGTTCAGAACCATACGCGATCTTTTTACGCCGGACATAAAGCGCCTTGCCATAAACGATAGGGAATTCTATGAGCGCGTACTGCTGATAGCCAACATAATTTCGCCTTCACTCAAAAACCGGGTGCAGCTATATGAGGACATTCCGGACCTTTTTGACCAGCTTGGCCTTGAAGCGGAGATAGACCGCGCGCTTGCGCACAAGGTTTGGATGAAGAACGGCGGCTATATTATAATAGACCAGACCGAGGCGCTGACCACGATAGACGTAAACACCGGCAAATACGTAGGCAGCACGGATAATTTGCAGGAGACCATAACCGAGACCAACTGCGAAGCGGCGCGGGAGATAGCGCGGCAGCTCAGGCTTAGGGACATAAGCGGCATAATTGTTGTGGACTTCATAGACATGGACGAAATTGCGGACAAGGAGCGCGTGCTTTCAACGCTGCGCGAGGAAATGGCTAAGGACCGCACAAAGTCACATGTGCTTGGCATAACGCAGCTTGGCCTTGTTGAAATGACGCGCAAAAAGACGCGCCAGTGCATATCCCATACGCTGCAAAGTTCGTGCCCGTATTGCGGCGGCACAGGCAAGGTGCTGAGCGTTGAAACCGTTGTGCTCAAGGTTAGGAAGCAGCTTATGCGGCTGATGGCCAAAAACGAAGCGAAAAACTTCCTCATACGCGTGAACGAGGCTGTGGCGGCATCCATAGCGGAAAATTCGGACCCGCATTCGGGCATACTCCCAGTACCAAATGGCGGCGCTGTATACGTTGAGGCGGCGGATATACACATAGAAAAATACGAAGTATCACCCCTTACGGAAACGCAGGCGGAGGAGCATTATCGCCGCGGCGCGGTGCGATACGGCGAACAATAAAAAATTGCGGCTGAATTTTACCAAAAGGTAGTGACAGCGGGCAAATTATATGCTATAATTCCTAATTGTCGGCGTAATGCCGCAAGCCAATGTAGCTCAGTTGGCAGAGCAGCGCACTCGTAATGCGCAGGTCAAGAGTTCGAATCTCTTCATTGGCTCCATTCGGGGCGTAGCGCAGCTTGGTAGCGCGTTTGGTTCGGGACCAAAAGGCCGGGTGTTCAAATCACCTCGCCCCGACCATGAAAAAAAGCGATTCCTCTCATACGGGGAGTCGCTTTTTGCTGTATCTTTAGTATGGTATATATTATGACGCATTATGAAATAGCGCAGTAAAAAACAGGCGGTACGCCCCATCTGTTATGACATTCGGCAGCACTTGCGATACCATGCCGGCACGGGATCACTCATACCTTTATACCAGTTGAACACATCCTTGGCCTGATTTCGCATGGTTGCTATTTCTTTTTCGCCGAACGGCACGGCCCATGGCAAGGAAGATAGAGTATTGCTGCTTATGTAAAGCGCAAGCAGCTGCCAGAAGTCAGCAGGCACGGCGCCGTCAAAATATCCGTCCACCATGCCGGAAGCGAACACGGGCGCTTTCTGCGCGCACCAAACAATGCGGTTGAACTCCTCCCAAGGGTCGCCGAAGTCACAGCGGTTGAAATCGATTATGTATAGCTTGCCGTCGCGGCCTATCATCATGTTGCCTATGTGATAATCGCCGTGCTGAAAAGTTTGCGGCCTGCCCGCAAGCAAGCTGCGGTTATTGTTTATGTAGTCTATAAACGCCTCCGCCTGTCCGTTTTCGTATTTAATTGGGCAGGCTTCATATAAGGCTGTTTTCCTGGCTATCTTGCGGTTGAATCGGGCTTCCCAATCCTCCTGGGTTTCGGGTGCAGGGATGGAGTGAATTTTGCGGAGAAAACGTCCGGCATCCATACCGTATGCGTATTGCTTTGCGGCGGGGCAGTTTGGCATTATGGTTTCTGCATCTTCGCCGTCTATCCATGTTTGTATTGAATATACGCCTTTGTCGCATGTGCCGAATTCTAGCGGGTCGCACATGGGCACGCCAAGCTCAGCCACGCGGTGCATAAGCTCATATTCCTTCATTTTTTCATCATATTTTTCAATTGGCGTTACACGCAGCAGAAATCTGTTGCCTTGCTCATCGGTTAGGCAATACTTTTTGTCGCCCGACCATCCCTTCAGCACCGGCTCTTTTGAAACAAACTTTTTCAGCATTTGACCACCCACCTTCCTATGACTGTTCTATTATAGTCGTAAAGCAGGCATAACACAAATACAGTTTCCATTTAATTCACAATGGCGGGTGGGACTTTATCATCATTGGTGATATAAACTATTGCCCGTATTGCCGCGACAAGCGGCGGGAAGGGATAATTATTTATGCAGCAGGATAAAACATTTCTCGGGACGGAGCCTGTCGGCAAGCTGCTTTTGAAGCTGGCCGTGCCTACGGTAGCGGCGCAGTTTGTGAACATGCTCTATAACATTGTGGATAGGATCTACATCGGACATATGAGTGCTGACGGCAGCCTCGCGCTCACGGGCGTGGGCGTATGCATGCCGATAATTCTTATAATATCCGCGTTTGCGGCGTTTGTAAGCTCCGGCGGCGCGCCGCGCGCATCAATAGCGATGGGCGCGGGCGATAACGAATCCGCGGAAAAGATACTTGGCGGCTGCTTTACGCTGCAGCTTTGCATATCGGTGGCGCTTACGGCTGTGCTGCTGATTTGGAACCGCGATTTGCTGCTGGCCTTCGGCGCAAGCGAAAACACGATAGACTACGCCGTGGATTACATGAACATATATGCTGTCGGCACCATATTCGTGCAGCTTACGCTTGGTATGAACGCCTTCATAACGGCGCAGGGCTTTGCAAAAACAGGCATGTACACTGTGCTCATAGGCGCGGTTGCTAACATCGTGCTCGATCCGCTGTTCATATTCGTGTTCGATATGGGCGTTTCCGGCGCCGCGCTTGCAACCATAATATCGCAGGGCATATCCTGCATATGGGTGCTGCATTTTCTTATGAAAGGGAACAGCATACTTAAACTCAGGCGCGAAAGGATGAGGATAGACTTCAAGCTTATCCTGCCATGCATAGCGCTGGGCCTTGCGGCGTTTGTTATGCAGTCAAGCGAAAGTATAATATCCGTGTGCTTTAATTCTTCCCTTCTCAAATACGGCGGGGATATTGCCGTTGGCGCAATGACGATACTTTCAAGCGTTATGCAGTTCGCCATGATGCCGCTTTCTGGCATATCTCAGGGCGCGCAGCCAATACTCAGCTATAATTTCGGCGCAAAAAACGCATCCCGCGTTAAGGAAACGTTCAATCTGCTGCTGAAGGTCTGCCTTTGCTATTCTGTTTTGCTCTGGGGCATAATAATGCTGTTTCCGGGAGCGTTCGCCAGCCTTTTCACCACCAGCGCGGAGCTTATAACCTTCACCGAGGGCGAGCTTAGGATATACTGCGCGGTGCTGTTCCTATTCGGCGTGCAGATAGCGTGCCAGATGACGTTTGTATCCATAGGCAACGCCAAGTGCTCAATAATTGTTGCGGTGCTTAGAAAATTTATTCTGCTGATACCGCTTATATACATTATGCCCGCGATACTTGCCGATAAAACAATGGCGGTATATATGGCTGAGCCTGTGGCGGACTTTATCGCCGTTTCGTGCACGGCAATATTGTTTACAATAGAGTTTAGAAAGGCAATGGCGCGGCTTGAAGGCGGCAAAAACTAAGAAATATAAAAAACAGGGCGGGGCAAAGGCTCCGTCCTGTTTATGCTATGGAATTATTTCGTTTCCATGCGTTCAAGCGCGGCCTTCACAAAGCCGAAGAACAGAGGATGCGCCCTATTCGGGCGGGACTTGAACTCCGGATGATACTGCACGCCTATGTGGAACGGCCTGTCGGTAAGCTCAACCGTTTCAACCAGCCTTCCGTCAGGAGAAAGGCCGGATAGCGTAAGTCCTGCTGCGGTGAGAGTATCGCGGTAATCATTATTGAATTCGTAGCGGTGGCGGTGGCGCTCGAATATGGTAGCCTTGCCGTAGCAGCGTTCCATGGCCGTGCCGCTCTTTATCATGCATGGGTATGCGCCCAGCCTAAGCGTGCCGCCCTTGTCTATGCTGTCGCTCTGCCCGGGCATGAAGTCTATGACCTTGTGCTTGCAAAGTTCATTAAATTCGCCGGAGTCTGCGTCCGCAATGCCCGCAACGTTGCGTGCGTATTCAATGACGGCTATCTGCATTCCAAGGCATATGCCGAAATACGGTATGCGGTTTTCGCGGGCAAACTTTGCGGCAAGTATCATGCCGTCTATCCCGCGCGAACCGAAGCCGCCCGGCACAATTATGCCGTCCATGTTGCCAAGCACGGCGGCTATGTTTTCTTCGTTAAGGGTTTCTGAATCTATCCAGTGTATCATAACTTCCGAATTAAGCGCATAGCCTGCGTGGCGCAGCGCCTCCGCAACGGAAAGATAAGCATCGTGCAGCTGAACATATTTGCCGACCAACGCAATGTCCGTATTCTTCTGCCGTGCATGTATGCGGTTTACCATTTCGCTCCATTCGTCAAGCTCTGCCGCAGGAGCGTCTATGCCCAGTTCGCGGCACACAACGGAGGAGAAGTTCGATTTTTCAAGCATCAGCGGCGCTTCGTAAAGGCAGGGCAGCGTGATGTTTTCTATTACGCAGTCCGGCTTAACGTTGCAGAAAAGGGATATCTTTTTGAATATGGAATCTTCAAGCGGTTCGTCGCAGCGCAGCACTATTATATTTGGGTTTATGCCCATGCCCTGCAATTCTTTTACAGAGTGCTGAGTGGGCTTTGACTTGTGTTCATCGCTGCCGCGGAGGAAGGGAACGAGCGTAACATGGATAAAAAGGCTGTTTTCGCGCCCGACTTCAAGGGATATCTGCCTTACGGCTTCGATAAAGGGCTGGGATTCAATATCGCCTATTGTGCCGCCTATTTCGGTTATTACCACGTCCGCATCCGTTTCCTTAGCCACGCGGTAAATAAAGTCCTTTATTTCGTTTGTGATATGGGGGATTACCTGTACGGTGGAGCCAAGATATTCGCCGCGCCTTTCCTTATTCAGCACGTTCCAGTATACTTTGCCCGTGGTAAGGTTTGAGTAGCGGTTCAGGTTTTCATCTATAAAGCGTTCATAATGGCCAAGGTCAAGGTCTGTTTCGGCGCCGTCCTCTGTTACGTATACTTCGCCGTGCTGATACGGGCTCATGGTGCCGGGGTCAACGTTTATATACGGGTCCAGCTTTTGCGCGGCTACCTTAAGCCCGCGGGTTTTGAGCAATCTGCCCAGGCTGGCCGCCGTTATGCCCTTGCCCAGGCCCGATACAACGCCGCCGGTAACAAATATGTACTTGGTCATATGTTCTTCCTCCGTACAAAATAATAAAGGATTATATTATAAAGCCGCGGCTTTTGTCAAATGCTCAGCCGTGTGAATTTTGCCTGATATCGGGCAAAAATCGTGCACATAACCGCGCGTTATATCGGCGTGAACATAAATTATAAAAAGCCCCTCCGCTTGGGAGGGGCAATGGGGTAGATTTGTCAGTTATTCGTGCCTGTGTCTATCTCATATGTTACGCTTACGCGCGCGTCTATGGTCAGCTCGCCGGGGCTTATGCTCACGTCCGCATTTGCATCCTCGGCGACGGATGCGGTGCGCATATCATATGCAGCATTCGGCGTGTAGCTTGAGCTCTGCTCGTTCACGGCGGAAGGTATTGGCTTCAGAGTCACGCCGAGCGCCTCCGCAATGGCCTGAGCCTTGCCCTTTGCATCGTCTATGGCGGCCTTGAGCGCCTGCTGATACGCGGCGGAGCTATCGGACACCGTGAGCGTAAGCCCGTATGTACCCGTTGCGCCTGCGGCTATTGCGTCGCTCAATACCTTGCCCACGGCATCAATGTCGCGTATTGTGACCTTTATTGAAGTCACCATGTCGTACCCTACCACGACCGCGGGGGTTTTCTTGTAATTATATCTTTCGTTCAGGCTCACGTTATCCGTGGCAATGTCTGCATCCTTAACTCCTGCGGCTTTAACGGCCTCTATAACCGCGTCCATAATGGCGGAGTTTTCGGCCTGCGCGGCGGCAGGCTTTTCATTATATGTGCGCACCTGTATGCTTACGGTGGCAATATCCGGAACAAGCTTAATCTCGCCCGATCCGCTCACGTTTATCACGTTTGGCTCCTCCTTGCTCTCCTGCTGTATGGTTACCTCGGGGCTTATCACCTGCGGCGTGGTGCCGTTGGGGTTCTGTACAACGGTTTTGCATCCCGTGAACATTACTGCCGCCATGCTTATGCACAGCGCCAATGCTAAGGCTTTTTTCTTCATGGCTTACTTTCCTCCTTGACTTCGGCTTTCTTTTTGCTGCGCTTCTTTGTCGCCGCGCGCACTATTATTACTATTATCACAACCACTATTGCTGCAATAACTATAACCGGCAGGCTGGATACAAACCACACGAAGAAGTTTACGAAGAATACGCCAACGCCGTTGAGTGTATCGGTAAAGCCTTCGCTTATCCTGTCCGCGGTGGTCTTGGTGGCGGCGGGGCCGGTGATTGCGTTGCGCTCGCTTACGGAAAGGTTAATGGTGGTGTAATCAATAAGCGCGTCGTAACGCTTCAGCGTGCCGGTAAGCGTTTCTATCTGCAGCATGACTTCGCTTATCCTGTCCTCGAGCGCTATAACGTCTGCCAGATTGTCCGTTTCCACCATTATTGCGCGCAGCCGCTCAAGCTGCTCCTGCAATACGGCAAGGCGGGTATCGGTATCGTAGTATTCATCGGTAATGTCGTCCGTATAGTCGCGCACATAGTTTATCTGCCCAAGCGTCTCCACGCCGCTTACGAACTCGCCTGCCTTTTCCGCGGGGATACGAATGGTCAGCTCAATGCTGCGGCCCGCGTCGCCGTAAGCTTCGGGCTTGGAGCCGTAAAGATTGGAGCTGAGCACATATCCGCCAAGCTCGCTCACCTTGGCTTTGATATAGTCCATGTTTTCATCGAACTTATCGGTATTAAGGCTTATGTCATAGTTGCGGATTATTTTGCGGCCGGCATATATATCGCCAGCGGTTACGGAGGTAGCTTTACCCGCTGCGTAATCAAAGCCCATTTCATTGCTGGTAACGGGTGAGGTCGCCGCGGGCATAGGCGCGTATTCCTCCATAGGTGCGTATTGAGAGGATGAGTTGTACACCGTATCCCGTGCGGCGGATGTGGAAGCGCCGCTGCACCCTGCAAAGCATATGGCAAGCATTATTGCCGCCGCGAAAATGGCAAGCAGCTTTTTATATTGTTTCATTGTGATTCCTCCTTGTTGCATTCCTTTGCCAATATAACGCGGGAACGTGGCTAAAGGTTCCAATTATATGCATATTGTATTATATAAGCGGTAATTGGGCAAGAGCAAGGCGCATATACAAAATATATGGGGGTGATGTGCGTGGCGAACATCAGCTTTTGCGAACTGAGGCGCAAGGAAGTGATAAATTTAAGGGACGGGGCCAGGCTTGGCGCGGTGTGTGATTTGGAAGTTGACCTATGCTCAGGCACCGTATGCTCAATAGTTGTGCCGGGGCCGCCGAAAATGTGGGGCCTGCTGAAAAGCGACGAGGAACTGGTTATACCTTTCTGCAAAATAAACAAGATAGGGGATGACGTTATATTGGTTGATATAATGCTGTAATTGCTTTATTTTTTGCGCTGTGCTGTGGTATAATGGGCAAAAGCACGCGGAGGATACAGCATGAGGTGCAGATATTGCCATGGAACTGAAAGCAAAGTTGTGGATTCGCGCCCTACGGACGACGGGACAAGCATACGCCGCCGCAGGGAATGCATGAGCTGCGGAAGACGATTCACGACATATGAAAAAATAGAAGAAATACCGATAATGGTCGTGAAAAAAGACGGGCGGCGCGAAACGTTCGACAGCGAAAAAATACTGATGGGCGTGCGCAAGGCCTGCGAACCGCTGCATATCCAGTGGAGTTACGCCGACAACACGGTCAAGGTGGTCAACGCCAGCGGCGAGGCCTACAACGGCCTGCGTGCCACGGCGGCGGTCTACAATATGGACGGCAGTGAGGTGAAGCACTACGCGCAGCGGGCCGCCCTGTCGTCGCTGCCCAACACGGCGATCCGGGTGATGAGGCTCCCGTTCCCGGAAGACCATAATCTCGCACGGGGTAAGAAAACCGTCGCCTCGTCGTCGGAGAATGACGTTTCGCATGCCCCCAAGTCCGTCACCGACGGCAATACGGGCTCCTCGTGGCGCTCGGGCGGCCCGGGCGAGCAGTGGGTCATGGTAGACCTGGGCGCGCCCACCGAGTTTTCGGACATCGTCCTGACGTGGGAGAGCGAAGCGGCCAAAGCATACGAGATACTCGCGTCGGACGACGCCGAAGAGTGGCGGACGGTCTACACCAGCGGCAAGCCCAGCACGCCCATCGACCGGATACGAATCGACCCCGTGACGGCGCGCTATGTCAAGTTGCAGGGCACGGCGCCCCACGACGACTGGCAGTTAGTGCTCTTCGAAATGGAGCTTTACGGCCCGGAAACCCCGGCCAAAGAACTTTCGCCCGTGCATTTCATCCGCCTGCGGCTGACCGACGATGCCGGGAACCTGCTCTCGGAGAATTTCTACTGGCGTTCGAACCGCCTGGGCGACTACCGTGCGCTGAACGACCTCGAACCCGCGAAACTGGATGTACGCACGAAAGCCGAAACGGTGGACGGCAAGCGCATCATCCGCGCGACCGTCACGAACCGGGGCCGCAGCGTGGCGTTCGCCGTGCGCCTCATGCCGGTCTACGCCTCGACCGGGGAGCAGATACTGCCGGTCATCATGGACGACAACTACTTCACGCTGCTGCGGGGCGAGACCCGGAAGGTCGACATCGAGATCGACGAGTCGCTGCTCGGGGAAGATACCTACAAACTGGTCGCAAGGCCCTATAACGATTGATTGCGGGTATGGGAAGGTTTTGTGCGCTGGTGCTCCTGCTGTGCGCGGCATGGGCGCCGTCCGAAGCGAAAATCAAGCTGCCCGCCATCGTGGGCGACAACATGGTGCTGCAACAGTCCTGCGAAGTGAAGCTCTGGGGCTGGGCGGCGCCCGAGGCTGAAGTCAGCGTCGCACCCTCGTGGTGCGGCGCCGTACGGACGCAGGCCGACAAGAAGGGACGCTGGTGCGTGACGGTCGCAACCCCGGCCGCCTCGGTCGAGCCGCGCAGCATCGCCCTCGGCGACGGCGACGGCGAACCCGTCGTGCTGAAGAATATCCTCATCGGCGAGGTGTGGCTCTGCTCGGGGCAGTCCAACATGGAGATCCCCGTGCAGGGAGGCCGCGACTGCCCGATCGAACATGCGCAGGAGATCATCGCCGAAAGTGCGCAGTACCCCGACGTGCGGCTCTTCTCGGTGAAAATCGACGGCGGGCTTCGTCCCCGGGAGGATGTGACGGGTGCCTGGTGCGAAGCCTCGCCCGGGAGCGTCAAGACCTTCAGCGCCATCGGCTACCTGTTCGGCCGCAACCTCCGCCGGGCGCTGAACGTCCCCGTGGGGATCATCAACAGCAGTTGCGGCGGCACGTGGATCGAAGCGTGGTTCCCGGCGTCGCTGCAACGCGGGTTCGCCGATTTCGACCCGGCGTCGGTCGCCACGCGCGAGGGGCAGAGCGGCATGAATACGGTCGAAATCCTTTACAACGGGATGATTTACCCGTTGCATAACTTTGCGATCAAGGGGTTTTGCTGGTACCAGGGTTGTTCGAATGTCGGGCGCAGCACTCACTATGCCGAGAAAATGGTGGCGATGATCGACCACTGGCGCGCGTTGTGGGGCGGCGAACGCAAGCCGTTCTACTACGTCGAGATCGCACCCCATGAGGACGGCGAAGAGAACGTGAACGAGGCGCTGGTGCGTGAGCAGCAAGCGCGGGTGATGGACATGACCGACAACGTGGGCATGGTTTGCACCAACGACCTGGTCTACGACTACGAGACGTGGAACGTGCATCCCAGCCGCAAGGAGCCCATCGCGCGGCGCCTGGCCTATTGGGCGCTGAGCCGGGACTACGGCTACGGCGATGCGGTCAAGACCATCGGGCCGCGGTTCAGGTCGATGGAGGTGCTCGAAGGCGGTGTCGTGAGGGTGCATTTCGACGGCAGCGACTGCGGGTTCCTCGTCAAGGGTGAGATCGAGGGCTTCGAACTGGCCGGCAGCGACGGGGTGTTCCGCCCCGCGAAGGCCGTGCGCCGGCGCCCCGACCCCACGGTGCTCTATGTCTCGAACTACGACGTGGGCAGCCCCGTGTACCTGCGCTATAATTTCAAGAATTGCAGCGTCGGCCGCCTGTGGGATGCCTTCGGGCAGCCCGTAGTGCCGTTCCGGACGGATAATTTTTAACTTTGTGGAACCGATCTAATATTTTGCGGAAATGAAAAAACTGATCTTGTCATGTGCGCTTTGCCTGTTTGGGGCAGGCGTTGTTTTCGGCCAGGCCTATTCCGACCTTCTCTACCGGGACTGGGCGGGGCTCAGGGCCTATGCCCAGGTGAACAAAACGCTGGGCGACGTGCGCCCCGACGTGGTTTTCATGGGTAACTCCATCACCGAGGGGTGGTTCAACCAGCACCCGGAGTTCTTTCAGAAAAACAACTTCCTGGGACGCGGTATCGGCGGGCAGACCTCGTCGGAAATGCTGGTGCGCTTCCGCCAGGACGTGATCGAACTGCACCCGCAGTGCGTGGCGATCATGGCCGGGACGAACGACATTGCGATGAACAACGGATACATCGCCCTGGAAAATACCTACCAGAACATCGTTTCGATGTGCGAGCTGGCACGCTTCAACGGGATAAAGGTGCTGCTGTGCTCCGTCACGCCGTGCGTGCGCTACAACTGGCGGCCGCAGGTGGAGCCCGGGAAGATCATCCCTAAGCTCAACGCGATGCTCAGGAAGTATGCGGACTCGGCCGAGGGCGTGGAGTATGTCGACTATTTCTCGGCGATGGCCGACAAGGACAACGCCATGCTCCCGGAATATTCGCCCGAGGGATGCCATCCCAACGGCGAGGGCTATAAGGTCATGGAGAAGATCATCGTGCCGGCCATCAACAAGGTGAACGGTACCGACAAAAACTATTT
>OJKC01001886.1_pt1 | contig 12078 bp, 11 predicted proteins | sample 1596401 | NCBI WGS metagenome assembly OJKC01 (sample SAMEA4350162, study PRJEB24818) | metagenome | biome: human; feature: gut; material: faeces | place: Denmark | collected 2013-09 | reverse complement strand
GCTCCTTTGTTGGTAGCTTCCTTGGGATTGGTCGGACGCGGAACAGTTGGGGCGTTGCCCCAAACCCCACAAGGGACGCTGTCCCTTGACCCTGCAAGGGGCAGACGAAAAGGGACGAAGTCCCCCCCTTGACCCCTTTTCGCGATTGAGTTGGTCGCGCTTTCATGCTCCTTCCGCGTGCAGCTTTTTGGCGCTTCGCCTAAACCATTGTTTGCTCCCCCCTACTTTCCGTGAAGAACCGTTTTTTTTCTGTATGGCTTGTCAAAATGAACCGTTCCCCTCAGAACTGCGTCTTATCAGCGAACAAAACAAGCAAAGGAGGATCATCACGATGCAAACCATTGCGAAACGCGCATGGCATCGTCTGCGGACGCTTGCGCCGGAATATGCGCTGTATCCGCTCATCGTCCTGATCGTTCTGCTGGTGATGGGCGCGTTCACGGGACGCTTTCTGACGACGGACAACCCGTATGGCTCGTACACCATTCAGGCGTGCGCATGGTTGGAAGGGCATTTGGATGTCAACCCGAATTTCACATGGCTGGAGCTGGCGGAGTACGGCGGCAAGTTCTATGTTAGTTTTCCGCTGTTCCCGTCGTATGTGATGCTGCCGTTCGCGGCGATTTTCGGGCTGGATACGCCGGATCACTTCATCAATCTGGCGGTGACGCTGCTTGGCATCGCCTATGCGCTGCGGATTTATCGGCGGATGACAGGCAGCTCACGCTATGCGGCGCGGTATGTGCTGTACCTGTATCTGGCGAACGGGTATCTGTTCATTGCCCTGCAGGGCTGGGTGTGGTTCCTGGCGCAGACGATGTGCTTCACGCTTTCGCTGATGGCGGCAGATGCGGCGCAGCGCGGCAGAAGCGGCTGGGCGCTGGCGTGGTGGGCGTGCGCAGTTGGGTGCCGACCGATGGCGGCGCTGTATCTTCCGCTGCTGGTGTATCTGCTCAATAAAAGCGGCGTGCGGCATAGCTGGAAGCGGCAGATGGCGAATCTGCTGCCCGCGGCGCTGATTGTCGCGAGTTACATGGTGCTGAACTACCTGCGCTTCGGCAATCCGCTGGAATTTGGGCACACCTACCTGCCGGAATTTCAGCTGGCGGAGAACGGACAGTTTTCGCTGGCGTACGCGTGGGAGCATTTGCAGCAGCTGGTGCGCCTGCCGAAATATCAGGGGAGAGGTCAGCCGCTGGCGTTTGATCCGTATGACTGCATGGCGTTCTACCTGATTACGCCGATGCTGGTGACGTTCCTGTGCGTGTATTTCTATGCGCTGATTCGCCGCCGCCGCGGGAATACGTTCTGGCTGATTGGGTTGCCGCTGATGGTCGGGGCGCACTTGATGATTATCGTCTGCCACAAGACGCTGGGCGGCTTCCAGTTCGGCAACCGCTACCTGCTGGATATGCTGCCGTGGGTGTATGTGGAGATTCTCGCCCTGAAGCCGCAAAGCGGGCGCACGTCGATCCTCAACGTTCCGCTGATGGTGATGGGGTTCTGTATCAATCTGCTCGGCGCAGTCGGCGCGTATGCGGGGTGGCTGTGAAGGGGGAGACGCCAGAGGCGCTGCCTCTGGACTCCGCAAGGGTCTTCGACCCTTGACCCGTTCGCGCGATTGGGTTGGTGACTTCTGCATACTTTTTCCGCGTGTTTATGCAGGGGTTTCGCCTCTGCGGAGGCGACCAAAGGGCAAGAAGACAGACGAACGTCTGCGATCGCCCTTTGGAAATCTTCGGTTCGCACCCATGTTTGTTGAGCCTTATCGGAAGTTTTTTTTAGTTAGTATACCTTCTGTTTTCCCAAAGCAGCGATACAAAATCAGAAACATGGGTGTGCGCCCCGAAGGGGTCAAGGGGGCGACCGCAGACTTCGTCTGTTTCCATTGCCCCCTTGTCGCGCCCGCAGGCGCGAAATCCCTGCAACACAAAAGCAAAATATAGTAAAGAAAAAACGAAAATCATCCTCACCCAAACCCATCTTCCAAGGAGGTTCCCTTATGCAATGCACCCTCTGCCCGCGCGCCTGCCGCGCTGAGCGCAATGAATCCACGGGCAACGGCTTCTGCCAGCTGCCGACCACCATGCGCATCGCCCGAATCGCGCCGCACCTCTGGGAAGAACCGCCGATTTCCGGCAAGAACGGCACGGGCGCGGTGTTCTTCTCCGGCTGTACGCTCCGCTGCGCCTACTGCCAGAACGCTGACATCAGCCACCGCAACGCCGGACGCCCCTTCACGCCGCGCGAATTGGCGGATTCCCTGCGACGGCTGGAGAATATGGGGATGCACACCATCTCCTTCATCACCGCGACGCCTTATGTCCCGCAGATATTGGAGACGCTGGATATTTACCGGCCGCATGTGCCGCTGGTGTGGAATACATCGGGGTATGAGACGGTCGAAACATTGCGGATGCTGGACGGCGTGATGGACGTGTACCTGCCCGACCTCAAGCACCGGAGCGAAAAGATGGGGCAGCTCTGCGCGAAAGCGTCGAACTACTTTGCCGCCACATCCGCCGCCATCACCGAGATGGTGCGCCAGACAGGAACGCCTGTCTATGATGAGAACGGTATCATGACGCGCGGCACACTCATCCGTCACCTGATTCTCCCCGGTCTGACGAGCGAAAGCTGTCAGCTGCTGGATTGGGTGAAGGAGAATCTGCCAGAGGGTGTGCCGGTCAGCCTGATGCGGCAGTACATCCCGTGCAACCATGTGTCGATTCCGGGATTGACGCGGACGATTACGAACCGCGAATATATCCGCGTGCGCGACCATATGCTGGATTTGGGACTGCCGGGGTATCTGCAGGAGCCGGAAAGCGCATCGGAGGATTTTGTGCCCGTTTTCTGCAAGGACGAGAGCTTTGTGTGAAAAATGCGCCCTAAATGGAAGGAAAATGTTGCGCAGAGCCGCTAAAATGCTTGTATTCCGGGAGAAACTGTGGTATACTGACAAGTGTGAATCCATGAACCGCTGCCCTGGTTTTCAGGGAAGCGATTTTTCAGCCGGGTCTGTCCGGTGTTTCGGGTTGCAGAAAGAAGGGCTTGACATCTGAGAGTGGACATGGCTTGGCGGCATCGGGACAGTGTTACGGGCAGAGGTATGCCCGCTGTGCTGTCGTGGTGCTGACGGGTGATGGGAGCCACTCTTTTTGATTGCCTGCACATTGCAGGCGAAAGTCCTCCGAAAAAACGAACCCGCAGTGAAAGAGGTGAGGAGTTATGGCGAAAGCGGAATTGACGACCGTTGTCACGCCCAAATGTCAGCGTCTGGCGGATGAAATGGGCTATGAACTGGTGGATGTGTGCCTTGATAAGGAGAACACGGGCAAGTTCCTGCGCATCTATGTTGATTGTCCCGAAGGCATGTCGCTGGATGACTGCGAACGGTATCACCGCGCCATTATGCCGCTGGTGGAATCATACGATTTCGATTTCCTCGAAGTATCCTCGCCGGGCATTGACCGCCCGCTGAAGAAGGATCGAGATTTTGAGCGCGCGCTTGGCGAAGAGGTGGAGGTTCACCTGTTCAAGGCCGTGGACGGTCAGAAGGTCTTTACGGGCATTCTGTCGGACTTTGACGCGCAGGACATGGTGCTGACGACCATCGCGGGCGAAGAAAAGCGTTTCGCGCGCAAAGCGGCTTCGCTGGTGAAGCCGGTGGTTGACATGGAAGGCGTCGAAGACGTCGATTTGGGCGAGGAATAACCCGGCAAGCCGATTCCCCGCAAGAAAGCAATTTTCATCGGAAATGAAAACCATTGCGGAAGCAGCTTCCGCATCAGAAACAGCATAAATTATTGAAGGGTGACACAGTCATGAGAAAGACCAAGACAACTGCTGCGCCGAAAGCAGATCCACAGAACAAAGAACTCGTGGAAGCCATCCGCGCGCTGTGCCAAGAGAAGGATTTGAGCGAGGATATGCTCTTCGCCACGGTCGAGGATGCGCTGAAAAAGGCGTATGCCAAGAACCGCGCTAAGGGCGAGGCAGAACCCTCCGCCAACAACATTTCCGCGACCATTGACCGCGCGACGGGTGAAATTCATGTGTATACCCGCCGCCTGATTGTGGAAGAGGTGGAGAAGCCCGCCGACCAGATTTCGCTGGAGGAAGCCCGCGCGATTAAGGACTCCTACCAGATGGGCGACATTGTGGAGACGGACGTGACGCCGCGCAACTTCCTGCGCGTCGCCGCACAAACCGCCAAGGGCGTCATTATGCAGCGCCTGCGCGACGCAGAACGCGGTCGTGTGTATGAAGAGTACGCCGATAAGGAAAACGAAATCCTGACGGCCGTCGTTACGCGCGTGGATGACAAGGGTGCTGTGGTGGAGCTGATGGGTCGCACCGAGGGCTACCTCGAACGCGATCAGATGATTCCCGGCGAAGTCATCAACATGGGTGACCACCTGAAAGTCTATGTGCTGGAAGTGCAGCGCGGCGACGACATGACCCGCCGCGGCCCGCAGGTGCGCGTCAGCCGTACGCATCCGAATCTGGTCAAGCGCCTGTTTGAGATGGAAGTGCCGGAAATCGCCGGCGGCAAGGTGCTGATTAAGGGCATCGCCCGTGAAGCGGGCAGCCGCACGAAGATGGCGGTGCATTCCACTGAGGTGCTGATTGACCCAGTGGGCGCGTGCGTCGGTCAGCGCGGCGACCGCGTGACCCGTGTGGTGGATGAACTGCGCGGCGAGAAGATTGACATCATCAAGTGGAGCGAGAATCCGGCGGAATTCATTGCCAACGCGCTGAATCCGGCGAACGTCCGCGAAGTATACACCGAGGCGAGCGGTCAGCGCTCCTGCATCGTTGTCGTGCCGGACAATCAGCTGTCTTTGGCCATCGGCAAGGAAGGTCAGAATGCGCGTCTGGCGGCAAAGCTGACGGGCTGGAAGATTGACATCAAGAGTCAGAGCCAGTACGCTGAGCAGATGGCGGCGGCCGTCCCGCAGGTGGAGGATGAAGAACAGCCGGCGCAGGAGCTGCCGGAGGATTTCCAGCCCTATGAGGGTGTGGAAGCGCCGGAAACGCCCGCCGACGGGGACGACACGCTGTAAGTTAGGGCACCACCGCACAATTCGGCGGCGCGTCTGGCGATGTCTTTTCCGCCATCTGCGGCATGCAAATTTCTCGATTTACATCCAGTAAACCTTCGAAATTTGCATTTGCATCTGACGAAAAATCCATTCGCCAGCCGACCACCTCATTTGCGCGGTGTTACCTTAGGGAGCAGCAGGAAACGAGATTCGGCGGTTGACCCAAGCGGCAATCGCCAAAAGGAGCCTTGATGAAGCCGAAGAAAATCCCGATGCGCATGTGCGTCGGATGCCGGGAGAGCAAGCCTAAACGCGAACTCATCCGCGTTGTCCGCGCACCGGACGGCACCGTGTCCATGGATCCGGGCGGCAAAAAGCCCGGCAGAGGCGCGTATGTATGCCGACAGGAAAGCTGCCTGATGCGCGCCATCCGGCAGAAACAGCTGGAACGTCAGCTGGAAGTGCAGCTCACTGACGACGTGGCGGAAGCCCTGCGGCAGGAGCTGGCGCAGCTGTCTCAATCCCAGACAGAAGCGGAGGAAAACTGACGCCAATGGATAGGGAAACGAAACTGCGCGGGCTGATGGGACTGTGCGTTCGCGCACGACAGGCGACCTTCGGTGAAGATGGCTGCCTGAAAAGCATTCGTGGCGGAGGATGCGCCGTGCTGCTGCTGGACAGCGGTGCGTCAAAAGCCACTCAGGATAAATACCGCGGTGTCTGCGACAATGCAGGGGTGCAGATGGCGCTGCTGCCGCGGGGACTGCTTCAGGATGCAACCGGGCGGTCGGGCGTGGCAATGGCCGTCGCGCTGGGCGGGCTGGCAGAGCAGATCAGGCAGAACCTTCCCGTTGAAGGAAAAGAAGAGCACGGGCAACAGATGAAATCGGAAAATCATGGCGGGGGTGCAAGCGTCGAATGACGAAAGTGAAGCTGAAGGATGCCATCAAGGATTTAACCACGGACGCGGCGAAGGTGCGCGATGACGCATCCCGCGTGCGTCAGAGCGCAGACGGACTGGCAAAGTCTCTCCGTGCGCTGGAGAACGGATTTATCAAGTCATTGAATGCAAAAGCGGAGCAGGAAAAGCGCGCCGAGGAGGAGAAGCGTCTCTCTGACCACTCCAAGGCGTATGTCATGCTCGACGTGGATGAGCAGGCGGCGGTGAACGCGGCGCGGCAGGAAGCGGAAAGGGCGGAAAGGGCGGAAAAGCAGGAAGCTAAGTCTGCCCCGAAGCAGGAAGCGAAGACGGAAGCGCCCAAGGGCGAACAGAAGCCTGCGCCGAAGGCGGAAGCCAAGCCCGAAGTGAAGGCAGAAGCGCCCAAGAGCGAGCAGAAGCCCGCTCCGAAGGCGGAAGCCAAGCCCGAAGTGAAGGCGGAAGCGCCCAAGAGCGAGCAGAAGCCCGAAACCAAGGCAGAGCCTAAGCCTGAAGCGCCCAAGAAGCCCGCGATTGGTCAGATTATCTCCCGGCCGGGTCAGGCGCTGCCGCCCAAGCCGGTCGGATTGGCACCGAATGTCATCCGTCCGCCGCGGCCGCAGCAGCCCCGTCCGCAGGGACAGCAGGGGGTGCAGGGCAACCGTCCGCAGCAGGGACAGCCTCGTCCGCGCGGAAATGGTGCGTTTATCGCGCGTCCGCAGCAGGGGCAGCCTCGTCCGGGCGGAAACGGCGCGTTTGTCGCGCGTCCGCAGCAGGGGCAGCAGAATCGCCCCGGCAATGGCTCGTTCCAGCCTCGTCCGGGTGGAAACGGCGCGTTTGTGGCGCGTCCGCAGGGCGCTCGTCCGCAAGGCGGCGCTGGCTTCCAGGCGCGTCCGCAGGGCGGCACGGGCCGTCCGGCTGGCGTGGGCATGAATCGCCCGAAGCCAGCTGTGCCGGATATGGCGCCCGCAATGGGCAAGGAGCGCGTCTCCAACTACGACCCGAACAAGAAGAACTACGTCCGTCAGCATGACCCGGAGCATGTGGCGCGCAACCGCAAGCAGCTCAGCCGCGATGCGGGTTACAGCGGATATGATGACGACGTGGTGCGCGGCGGCAAGCGCAGCCGCATGAAAAAGCCGTCCGCACAGCAGATGATGGCGCCGATTAAGATTGAACACGCCTACATGAGCGGCGACACGATTGTCGTGCGCGACCTGTGCGAAAAGATCGGCAAGACCAGCGCGGAGATTATCAAGAAGCTCTTCCTGCTGGGCAACATGGCGACCATCAACAGCGAGATTGACTTCGATACCGCCTCTCTTGTCTGCGCGGATTTTGACATCACGCTGGAAAAGAAGCCGGAAGTGACCGCGGAGGATCAGCTGACCGCCGAGAACTTCGACGACAGCGAGGAGAACCTCCAGCCGCGTCCGCCGGTCGTGACCATCATGGGTCACGTCGACCACGGCAAGACGTCCCTGCTGGACTACATCCGCAATAGCCGCGTCACTGCGGGCGAAGCGGGCGGCATCACCCAGCATATTGGCGCATACACGGTCAAGATGAACGGCCGCGATATCACGTTCCTCGATACCCCCGGTCACGAAGCCTTCACGGCGATGCGTGCCCGCGGCGCACAGGCGACGGACATTGCGATTCTGGTTGTCGCGGCGGATGACTCGGTCATGCCGCAGACCATTGAAGCCATCAACCACGCGAAGGCGGCGAATGTGCCGATTATCGTGGCGATTAACAAGATGGATAAGCCGGAAGCCGATCCGGAGCGCGTCAAGACCGATTTGACGAAGTATGGCATCGTCTGCGAGGACTGGGGCGGCGACACGATTATGTGCCCCGTTTCCGCCAAGACCGGTGAGGGCGTTGACGAGCTGCTCGAAATGATTCTGCTGCAGGCGGATACGATGGAACTGCGCGCGAACCCGAACCGTCTGGGTCGCGGCGTTATCATCGAGGCGAAGCTGGACAAGGCGCGCGGCCCGCTGGCGACTGTGCTGATGCAGAATGGTACGCTGCATGTGGGCGACAACATCATTGCGGGTCTGGCGAGCGGCCGTGTCCGTGCGCTGATTAACGACCGCGGTGAGAAGGTCAAGGAAGCCGGTCCGTCCACGCCTGTGGAAATCATGGGCTTCGATGAAGTGCCGTCTGCGGGCGACGAGATGCAGGCTGTCGGCGACGACCGTCTGTCCCGTCAGGTCGCGGAGGAACGCAAGGCGAAGGTCAAGGCATCCCGCGAGGCGACGATGGCGAAGGTCAGCTTGGAGAACATGTTCTCGAACATGGAATCCGGCAAGCAGACGACATTGAACCTGATTATCAAGGCGGACGTGCAAGGCTCTGTCGAAGCTGTCAAGCAGGCAATGGAGAAGCTGAGCAGCGACGAAGTGAAGGTGCATGTGCTGCATAGCGCGGCGGGCGCCATCACCAAGGACGACGTGAACCTTGCCAGCGCGTTCAACGCCATCATCATCGGCTTCAACATCCGCCCGGATGCGTCCGCGCGGGAAGCGGCGGAGCGCGAAAAGGTGGATGTGCGCCTGTACACCGTCATCTACAAGGCGATTGAGGACATGGAGCTGGCCATGAAGGGCCTGCTTGCGCCGGAGTACCGCGAGGTGCTGCTGGGCCATGCCGAGGTGCGCAATGTGTTCAAGATTACGGGCGCGGGCGTTATCGCCGGCTGCTATGTGACCGACGGCAAGGTGCAGCGCAATGCGCAGGTTCGCCTGCTGCGCGACAATGTGGTCGTGTTCGAGGGCAAACTGAGCAGCCTGAAGCACTACAAGGAAGACGTCAAGGAAATGGCGGCTGGCTTCGAGTGCGGCATGAGTCTGGAAGGGCACAACGACATCAAGGAAGGCGATGTCGTCGAGTGCTTCATCATGGAGGAAATCCCGCGCTAATTCCATTTTGCGCAACGCAGGAGGCAGGGCAAAGTCAGTTCCATTTGGCTTTCCCTGCCCCTTTTTTCGAACATCCGCAAATCCATTGCGGCAGGGCATGATAGCATCGGCAGATGCGCAAACTAATGTTGCGATAAAAGTCAAGCCGCATGGGTGAGCGCTGCGAAGGGGTGTCGGGGGCGACCGCAAAGCCCTCTGGTCGCGCCTGCAGGCGCGAAATCCCTGCTTGCGGAAACAAGCAGCCATGTCTGAAAGACAAGCAGTTCGGTCGCGCCATCTGCGCGACACAGCATAAACGTTGAAAAGAGCAGCTTGGGGGCGCGTCTGAGGACGCGCGAAGTTTGGGCGCGGGACGCTTCGCTGCCGCGACTTTGCTTGACTTCTCTCTTTGAATAGGTTTGACGAGGAACAGTTGGGGCGTTGCCCCAAACCCCACAAGGGACGCTGTCCCTTGACCCTGCGAAGGGGCAAAGCCCCTCTCGACACCCATTGACTGGCTACCCGGCTTGGACGCACTTTCCAAAAAAATCTATCCTGAAAGTTTTTCTTTTCTCTTTCTAACCATCCCATCAGGAGGAAATCATGAGCTATCAGCGTATTGAACGCATTTCCGAGGAAGTCCGCCGCGAGGTGGACCGCATCATCCGCGACGAGGTCAGCGACCCCCGCGTGACCGGCACATTCTCCATCACCCGCGCCGAAGTCACCCGCGACCTTCGCTATGCTAAAATCTACGTCTCTGTGCTGGAGGACGATAAGCGCGAGCCGCTGATGAAGGCGCTGAAAAGCGCGGCGGGCTTTGTCCGCCACGAGCTTGGCAAGCAGATGGTCATCCGCTATGCGCCGGAAATCCAGTTCGTCAGTGACCAGAATATCGCCTATGGCGTGCATATCGCGCAGGTGCTGGCGCAGGCGCAGAAGAACCAGAGCGAAAATCAGCCGGAAGCGGCGGCCAACGAGGAAGAACCCGAAGCATGAATGGCTTTCTGAATATCCTCAAACCGCCGGGAATGACCAGTGCCGCCGTCGTAGGGTATGTCCGCCGCATGACGGGCGAAAAGCGCGTCGGTCACGCCGGGACGCTTGACCCCGAAGCGGCGGGCGTGCTGCCCATCATGATTGGGCGGGCGGCGCGGCTGTTCGACTATCTGGTGGATAAGGAAAAAACGTATGTGGCGGAGTGTGCGTTCGGCGCGGCGACGGATACGCAGGACGCGACGGGCAAAATCATCGCGACAGGGGAGAATTACCCTGATTTTTTCGCCGTGCAGGAAGCGGCGGAGCACCTTGTAGGCGATATTGAGCAGCGCCCCAGTATCTTCAGCGCCATCAAGCAGGACGGCAAGCCCCTCTACGAACGCGCCCGCGATGGCGAGAATGTCGAAGCCCCCGTGCGTATCGTGCATGTGGAATCCATCGAATTGCACGAGGAAACGCCCGACCACGGCGTTCGTATGACGATTCGCTGCAGGCGCGGGACGTATATCCGCTCTATCTGCGACGATTTGGGGAAGCTGACGGGCTGTCCGGCGCATATGCGCTTCCTGCTGCGCGCGCAGAGCGGCGTGTTCACGCTGGACAGCGCGATGACGATGGAGGAAGCAGCAGCGTATCAGGCGCAGGGGACGCTGCAAAGTCACCTGCTGCCGCTGGATTACGGCATCCAGCACATGCCGCGTGCGGATGCGCCGGAATGGCTGCGCAAGCAGGTGTGCAACGGCGTGAAGCTGCCCGCGAAGAAGCTGCCCGGCGTATTGGCGCTGCCGGAAGGGCAGGTCACACGCGTGTATCTGCGGGACGAATTCTGGGGGATGGCGGCGCGGGAAGGGGAATTCCTCGTCTGGAAATGCCTGCTTCCGCCGGAGAAGGAGGAGAACAATGCGAATCATCCGTGACCCGAAGCGCCTGAACCCCTGCGTGCTAGTGCTGGGGATGTTTGACGGCGTGCACCGCGGCCATCAGGCGCTGCTGATGCGCGGAGACGAGCTGGCGCAGGAGATGGTGTATCCGCTGGCGGTCTGCACCTTCCAGCCACACCCGCTGCATGTGCTTGCGCCGGAGAAAGAACCGGTGATGCTGACGACGCTGCCGGAAAAAGCAGCGGTCATGCAGTCCTTCGGCGTGGACGGGCTGTGCGTGACGACGTTTACACGGGCGCGCGCCAATCAGTCGCCGGAGGACTTTATGGCGGAACTGGTGGAGGTGTACGCACCGGTTGTAATCGTGTGCGGCTTCAATTTCACCTTCGGCGCGGGCGGCAAAGGCAATGGACAGATGCTCAAGGAGTACGGCAAGAAGCACGGTTTCCGCACGGTGATTGTGCCGGAAGTGGTGATTGACGGCGAAACGGTATCTTCCACGCGCATCCGCCGCTTGCTTGCGCAGGGCGATATGCACGAGGTCAACAACCTGCTCGGACGCGGCTACAGCATTGCGGGGCGCGTCGAAGAGGGCAAGCAGGTCGGGCGCACCATCGGCTTCCCGACGGCGAACATCACCATTCCGCCGCACAAGGCGCTGCCCGCGTTCGGCGTGTATGCCTGTTATCTGGAAACGAGCGGCGGCATTTTCCCGGCGGTGGTGAACGTCGGGCGGCATCCGACGCTGCCAGAAGGACACGTCACGGTGGAAGCGCATGTGCTGGATGAGTTCCTCTCGCTGTACGGGCGGAATGTCCGGCTGACGTTCCTGAAATTCATGCGCCCGGAGCAGAAGTTCGACAGCATCGAGACACTGCGCGCGCAGATTGCGCACGATGCGGATGACTGCCGAGCATATTTCGCGCAATTGCAATAAACAAATCACCCGTGCGGGGGCAGAAAAGCCGATGCACGGGTGATTTTTGTAATTGTGGTTATGCTGCCTTTGCATAGAATAGACTTTTGTCGCAGGGATTTCGCGCCTGCGGGCGCGACCAAAGGGCTTTCCGATCGCCCTTTGGAAACCTTCGGTGCGCACTCCTGCTTATTGAGCTTTGCCGAAAGTTATTTAGTTAGTGTACCTTTGTTCCTCCCAAATAAACATTACCATATTGTAACTTGGGAGGCGAAAGCGAAGGGGTCAAGGGGGCGACCGCAGACTTCGTCTGTTTTCATTGCCCCTTTGTCGCCTCCGCAGAGGCGAAATCCCCCTGCAACAAAAACGCAATCTATGGAGGAAAAACAAGGCTGCATTACCCCTCCAGCGC
>OJKC01001882.1_pt1 | contig 12109 bp, 9 predicted proteins | sample 1596401 | NCBI WGS metagenome assembly OJKC01 (sample SAMEA4350162, study PRJEB24818) | metagenome | biome: human; feature: gut; material: faeces | place: Denmark | collected 2013-09 | reverse complement strand
CCTATTACGAGGCCGTCAAGGCGGTCATCCCGTATGGGGCACAGTACAAGCCCGCCGTGGCTGCCGATGGTGTGACGCCGGTACTGCAAAAACAGCTCACCCGCCACACGGAGAATTCTTACCAGCTGGCCGGGGAGCTGCCCGCAAAGCCGAAACCGACCGCCAAACAGCTGGCGGCAGTGGCGCTGCTCAGTGGAGGCCCCCGCACGCAGGGAGAACTGGAAGAAAAAGGCATCAGCCGGGCGGTGCTGGACAATCTCTGCACCAAAGGCGTGCTGGCCTGTACGAGGGTCAACCGTTCCATCGACCTTTACGCCAGCATCCCGCTTCAAAATGAGCCCATCGTTCTGACGGAGGAGCAGCAGGCTGCCTATGGTGCCCTGCTGCCTCACCTGGAAGATACCGCCCCGCACTCGGCGCTGCTTTACGGTGTCACAGGCAGCGGAAAAACGCTGGTTTTTTTAAAGCTCATTGAGCGGTGCTTACAGCTGGGCCGCAAGGCGCTGGTGCTGGTGCCGGAGATCAGCCTGACACCTCAGATGATCCTGCGGCTCAAGAGCCAGTTTGGCCGCCGGGTGGCCGTGCAGCACTCCGCCCTCAACCACACCGAACGGCTGCTCCAGTGGCAGATGATCCAGGATGGCGGGGCGGATATCGTGGTAGGCACCCGCAGCGCGATATTTTCGCCGCTGGAAAACATCGGCCTTGTCATCATTGACGAGGAGCAGGAGCATACCTACCGCTCTGAGTCCGCACCCCGGTACTCCGCCCATGAGGTGGCCCGCCAGCGCGCGGCGGAAAACGGTGCACTGCTCCTGCTGGCCAGTGCCACCCCCAGCACCGAAAGCTACTTTGCGGCTCAGAAAGGCCGCACCCAGCTGGTCAGGCTGACCAAACGCTATGGAGGCAACCCGCTGCCCAGTGTCCAGATCGTGGATATGCGGGCCGAGCTGGCCTCCGGCAACCCGCGGGAGATCAGCCTTGCACTGGAAGATGCCATCCGCCGCAATCTGGAGGCGAAAAAACAGACCATTTTGCTCTTGAACCGCCGGGGCTACCAGACCATGGCCCAGTGCGAGGACTGCCGCGAGGTACTGAAATGCCCCAAGTGCAGCGTGCCCATGGTGTATCATAAGTCAGCCCACAAGCTGCTGTGCCACTACTGCGGCAGCCAGATGGACCCGCCGCCCACGGTCTGCCCGACTTGCGGCGGCAAGCTGCAATACCGGGGCTTCGGCACCCAGAAAGCAGAGGAAGAGCTGGCAAAGCTGTTTCCGGAAGCACGGGTGCTGCGCATGGATCAGGACTCCACCGCCGCCAAGGACGCTCACGAAAAACTGCTGGCAAAGTTTGCAAACCACGAGTACGACATCATGGTGGGCACCCAGATGGTGGCCAAGGGCCTCGATTTTGAGGACGTGACCCTTGTGGGCGTGCTGGGCATCGACTCACTGCTGTTCGCACAGGGCTTCCGCGCCTACGAGAACGTGTTCAGCCTCATCACGCAGGTAGTGGGCCGCAGCGGCCGTGCAAAGGACCCGGGCTTTGCCATCATCCAGACCACCGACCCCGACAACCCGGTGCTCAACCTTGCCGCCGCACAGGACTACGACGCCTTTTTCGAGCAGGAGATCGCGTACCGGAAACTGGGCCTGTACCCGCCCTTCTGCGGGCTGTGTGTCATCGGCTTTGCCGGGCCAAAGGAAATCGAAGTGGCCCGGGCCGCCGCCCGATTCTCGGCATTGCTGGGGCAGCAGGCGGCAAAACAGCCCGACCTGCCTTTGCGGGTGCTGGGCCCTACGCCGGGCAGCATTGAAAAGATCAACGACAGCTACCGCTACAAGCTCACCGTCAAGTGCCGCAACGACCGACGCTTCCGCGACCTTGTGCGCAGTACGCTGGACTGTTATGAACAGGAAAAACTTCCGTCCAAGGCCACCGTTGTGGTGGACCTGCATTCGGACGGTGATATCTGATAATTTTTGGAGGTACCATTTATGGCAATCCGCAACATTGTAAAAGAAGGCGACCCCATCCTGAACAAGGTCTGCCGCCCCGTTACCAACTTTGACGATCGCCTGGCCACCCTGCTGGATGATATGCGTGAGACCATGATCGCCGCCGACGGCGTGGGTCTGGCCGGCCCGCAGGTGGGCATGCTGCGCCGCCTGTTCGTGGTGTGGGACACCACCGACGCACCGGAAGAGATCCCGGAGGATTACGAGTACAAGTTCATCGACTTTGTGAACCCCGAGATCCTCGCGGTGTCTGAGGATGAGGAGACCGCCTATGAGGGCTGCCTGTCCTTCCCGGGGCACAACGGTGCGGTGACCCGTCCCGCCGCCGTCAAGGTGCGTGCACAGGACCGCCACGGCAACTGGTTTGAACTGGAAGCCGAGGACCTGCTGGCCCGCTGCATCCAGCATGAGAACGACCATCTGGACGGCATCACCATCATGCAGTCCAGCGAGTATTTCTACGAGGACACCGAAGAGGGCAAGAAAGCCGCCCGTGAAGCGAAAGGAAACAACTGATGCGCATTCTGTTCATGGGCACGCCGGACATTGCCGCCGAGTGCCTGAAAGCCCTGTATTCCGCCTGGCATGACATCTGCGCGGTATACACCCGGCGCGACAAGCCTGTGGGCCGCAAGCAGGTGCTCACGGCCCCGCCGGTCAAGGAAGTGGCACTGGAGCACGGCACCCCGGTATTCCAGCCCCGCACCCTGCGGGACGGCAGCGAGGATGCCAACATCCGTGCCCTTGCCCCGGAACTGATCGTGGTGGTGGCTTACGGCTGCATCCTGCCCAAGTCGGTGCTGGAGCTGCCGAAGTACGGCTGCATCAACCTGCACGTCTCGCTGCTGCCGAAGTACCGCGGCAGTGCTCCAGTGCAGTGGTCGGTGCTGAACGGTGATGCCGAGACCGGCGTGTCCATCATGCAGATGGACGAAGGTCTGGACACCGGCGACGTGCTGCGCTGCGAGAAGATCGCCATCGGCCCGGAGGAGACCAGCGGCGAGCTGTTCGACCGGGTGACGGCCGTGGGTGCCCGCGTGCTGTGCGAGGTGGTTCCGGCCATTGCTGCCGGGGCCCTGACGCCGCAGTCCCAGGACCATGCAAACGCTACGCTGGCCCCGATGCTGAACAAGGAAATGGCGGAGTTCCGCCTGACCGAATCCGCCGCCCACATCCACAACTGGGTGCGCGGCATGAACCCCTGGCCCTGCGCCTGGTTCGTGACCTCCGGCGGCAAAAAGGTCAAGGTGATGGAGTGCCGTGCGGTCGCCTCTCAGGGGGAAGCCCCGGGCACCGTGCTGGCAACAAAGCCCCTCACCGTGGCCTGTGCTGACGGCGGCATCCAGCTGCTGCAGGTGGTGCCGGAAGGCAAAAAGCCCATGGATGGCACCTCCTTTGCGGCCGGTCTGCGCCTGAAAACGGGGGACGTCCTCTGATGGCGGCCAATCCGCGGGCGGCGGCGGTCGCCGCGCTGGTGCGGCAGGAGCAGGACGGCTTTTCCAACCTGATCCTGGACGCCGAACTCAAGCGCCAGAAGCTGGAAGGCCGCGACAAGGCCTTTGCCAGTGCCATTTTTTACACAGTGCTGGAACACCGGGGCACACTGGACTATATTCTGGAACAGTTTCTGCCCAAGGGTCTGGCAAAGCTGGATGCCCCGGTGCGCGAGATCTTGCGTGCTGCGCTGGCACAGGCCCGCTATATGCAGGTGCCGGTGTCAGCTGCCGTCAATGAGGCGGTCAAGCTGACCCGGAGCTTTAAAAAATCCAGTGCATCCGGTCTGGTCAACGCTGTGCTGCGCCGCGCCTGTACCTATGATCTGGACACGGCAGTGTTCAGGGATGACATAGAGTGCCTGATGGTGCTGGGCTCGGCCGGGCGGGATGTGGCAGAATTCCTGCACAAGAACTACCCGGACGAAGCACGGAACATCCTCACCTACAAGGCAGACGGCGGCCTGACCAGCCTGCGGGCAAACCCGCTCAAAGCGGACGCCGCTGCGCTGTGCGAAAAGCTCACTGCACTCGGTGTGCGGGAGGTGCGGCAGGGCGTAGTGCCCGGCAGTGTGTTGGCCCGGTTCGAGGGCAGCCCCGCCGACCAGGAACTGTTCCGGCAGGGATATTACCATGTGGAGGGGCAGGCCAGCCAGCTGGCGGCTCTCTGTGTGGAGGCAAAACCCGGTGAGACCGTGCTGGACCTGTGCGCCGCGCCCGGCGGCAAGACCCTGCTGCTGGCCGAGGAAATGCAGAATACCGGCACGCTGTACAGCTGCGACGCGGCGGGGAACCGCGTACAGCTCATCCGCACCGCCGTGGAACGGATGGGGTTTACCAACGTGAAAACCCTGTGCAATGACGCAACGCAGACAAACCCGGCCCTGCCGCAGGCCGACCGCATTCTGGCGGATGTGCCCTGCAGCGGTCTGGGCATTCTTGCAAAAAAGCCGGACCTGCGCTATAAAAAGCTGGACCCGGCCCGGCAGGCTGAATTATTGGCCACCCAGGCGGCCATTCTGGATACAGCGGCCCGGCTGCTCAAGGCCGGCGGGCGGCTGGTCTACTCTACCTGCACCATCGAGCCGGAAGAAAACCAGCTGCAGATCCGCGCATTCCTGCAGCGGCACCCGGAGTTCTGCGTGGCAGAGCCTGCCGTGGCCTTCCCGGCAGGCATGACGGCAACCGAATACGGGGCGCTCTCGGTGCCCACCCGCACCGGCATGGACGGCTTTTTCCTCTGTGCGCTGCAAAAAACGCGCTGAGAGGTGCAATGCCGCCGTGTACTGGTTCGTATTGATCAATAGGAGAACACAATGGAACAAAAACGCTGTATTTCTTCGCTGACGCTGGCGGAGCTTTCCGCTGAGCTCAAGGCGCTGGGGCAGCCGGGCTTCCGGGCCAAGCAGATCTTCCACTGGGTGCACCAGAAGCTGGTCACCGAGTTTTCGGCCATGACCGACCAGCCCAAGACCCTGCTGGCCAAGCTGGAAGAAACCTTCTACATCGCTGCCCCACAGATCGAGCGCCGTCAGGAAGCAAAGGACGGCACCGTGAAGTATCTGCTGCGCATGGCCGACGGCAACTGCATCGAAACGGTGGTCATGCGCTACCACTACGGCAACACGGTGTGCGTGTCCACTCAGGTAGGCTGCCGCATGGGCTGCCGCTTCTGCGCATCCACCCAGGCCGGGCGTGTGCGCAACCTGGAAGCCGGTGAGATCTGCTCCGAGATCTACACCGCCCAGAAAGACATCGGGGAGCGCATTTCCCACATCGTGCTCATGGGCATCGGCGAGCCACTGGACAATTTTGACGAAGTGATGCGTTTTCTGGAAAACATCACCTCGCCGGAGGGCGTCAACATCGGCATGCGCAACATCAGCCTGTCTACCTGCGGCCTGGTGCCCAAGATCGACATGTTGGCCGAAAAGAAGCTGCAGCTCACCCTGTCGGTGTCGCTGCACGCCCCCAACAACCAGATCCGCAGCAGCATGATGCCGGTCAACGACGCCTACCCGGTGGAACAGCTGATCCAGACCGTGCGACGCTATCAGGACACCACCGGACGCCGCGTCAGCTTTGAATACTCCATGGTGCGCGGCGTCAATGACTCCGACGCCTGTGCAAAGCAGCTGGCGGACCTGATCCGCGGCATGGGTGCTCACGTCAACCTGATCCCCATCAACCCCGTGGACGGCAGCCCCTACTCCGCGACCGATGCGGCCAATGTGCGCCGTTTCCAGCAGAAGCTGGAAAGTCTGGGCGTCAACGCTACGGTCCGCCGCCGTCTGGGCAGCGAGATCAGCGCCGCCTGCGGCCAGCTGCGCCGCGATGAAATGAACGGGAAGGCATAACAGAGGGAGAAGCCTATGAAACTTGCAGGAAAAACGGACGTCGGGCTTGTCCGGCAGGACAATCAGGACGATTACCGTGCTGGGCAGCTGCCCGGGGATGCGGCTTGGGCCCTGGTGTGCGACGGCATGGGCGGCGCACGCGGCGGCAGGGAAGCGTCCCAGAGCGCATGCGATGTGATCGAGCGCTGTTTTCAGGAGCACTACAACAAATGTCTGCCCGGAGAGGAAGAGCTCTTTCTCAAACGGACGCTGGTCAGCGCCAACCGCTTTGTGTTCCAGAAGTCCATCCGGGAAGAGTCTCTGGCCGGTATGGGCACCACGGCGGTGTGCGCACTGGTGCGCTCCGGCAAAGCCTATCTGTGCCACGCAGGCGACTCCCGTGCCTATCTGTTCCGGGACGGCAGCCTCGCGCAGCTCACCCACGACCACTCCTATGTGCAGGAGCTGGTGGACTGCGGCACCATCACCGTGGAGGAAGCCGAGCATCACCCCCAGAAGAACATCATCACCCGGGCGCTGGGCGTGGATTACCGCCTGGACCCGGAGTTCACCAGTGTGGCTGTGCATCCGGGCGACATTCTGCTGCTGTGCTCCGACGGCCTGACCAACGCGGTACCCCGGCCTCAGCTGGAACAGCTGCTGCGTACTGGCAGCTTCTACGACCTGCCGGATCTGCTGATCCGGGCAGCCAACGAGAACGGCGGAAAGGACAACATCACGGCCTTGCTGCTGGGCGTGGAGCCGCTGGAGGTGCACCATGGATAACCTGATCGGCAAAAAGCTGGATGGGCTGTATGAAGTCAAGGAACTCATCGGCTCCGGCGGCATGGCCAACGTGTACAAGGCGGTTATGCTGGGCCGCAACGGCCCGGTGCCCGCCGGTACTGTGGTGGCGGTGAAGGTGCTCCGGCAGGAGTACACCCACGACCCGGAGCTTGTGCGCCGGTTCAAGAACGAATCCAAGGCCATCTCGCTGCTCAACCACCCCAACATCGTCAAGGTATACGACGTTTCGGTCAACGACCAGCTGCAGTATATCGTCATGGAATATGTGGACGGTATGACCCTGCGGGAATACCTCAACGAGCGGGGCGGCAAACTCACCAGCCGGGAGACCGTGCACTTTATTTCCCAGATCCTCAAGGCGCTGGAGCACGCCCACGCCAACGGTGTGGTGCACCGGGACATCAAGCCCCAGAACATCATGCTGCTGGACAACGGCCAGCTCCGCATGATGGACTTTGGCATCGCGCGCATCTCCCGGGCCGAAAACCAGCTGCTCAGCGGCAAGACCATGGGCAGTGTGCACTATATCAGCCCGGAGCAGGCCAAGGGCGATGAGACCGACTGCACCAGCGATATTTACTCGGTGGGCGTCATGATGTACGAGATGCTCTCCGGTCAGCTGCCGTTTGATGCAGAGGACGCCGTGGAGGTGGCCATCAAGCAGATCTCGGATCAGCCGAAATCCCTGCACGAGATCGCTCCGCAGGTGCCTGCCGCACTGGTGGAGATTACCGAAAAAGCCATGGCGAAGCTGCCGCAGAACCGGTATGCTTCGGCCCGTGAAATGCTGGACGCGCTGGACACCTATGTGCAGAACCCGTCCGTCATGTTCGAGTATCAATATATCACAGAGGATGCACCCGAAAAGGTGGTGAAACGTACGATGAATCAGAACAAAGCTGCCCGCCAGAACCATCCGAACGAGTCGGCTGCCCCGCGCGGCAAAAAGGCAAAGCGCAAGCGCCGGTCGGCGTTCCTGCCGGTCCTGCTCGGCATCACGATCGCTTTTGCACTGGCCTGTTTGGCCCTGTGCTGGCTGATCCTGAACGACTCGTCCAACCTGATGAACAACAAGGCCGATATCACCCTGAACGATTACATCGGCATGACCCAGGAGGAAGCCCAGGCCACCGAGCAGGTGGCTTCCGGCCAGATCAGCGTGACCTGGGAGCAGGAATACAACAGCAACTATGCGGCCGGTTATATCTACAAACAGTCGCCGGTGTCCGGCCGCACCGTGCGTGAGGGCCAGGGCGTGACCCTGACCGTCAGCCTGGGCACCCAGTATGTCACCGTGCCGGACCTGACCAACTATGTGCAGGCCGACGCCGAGCAGCAGCTCAAGAGCCTGGGCGTTTCTGTGCTGGTGACCCAGGCCGTGGACACCTCCGTGGCCTCCGGCGCCGTGATCCGTACCGACCCGGCAGCCGGCACCCAGGTAGAATCCGGATCCACGGTGGTGGTCTATGTCAGCCGCCCGCAGGTGGCCACCACCACCAAGGTGCCGTCGCTGTCCGGCATGAGCGTGGACGATGCCCGCACCCTGCTGGTGCAGAACCATCTGGGCCTGGGCAGCCAGACCGACCAGTACAGCGACCAGCCGGTGGGCACGGTCATCGGGCAGAACCCGGCGGCTGGTTCCACCGCCAAGCTGAACGGCCGCGTGAACATCACCGTGAGCGCAGGCCCAGAGCCCGCGCCGGTGGAGCCGGAAGCACCCAGCGACAGCGGCAGCGACTGGTGGGGCAGCCTGTGGGGCGGTGACAGCAGCTCCTCTTCCGGCTCTTCTTCCAGCACCGAGACCGGTGAATCCGCTTCCAGCAGCGAAGGCTCCGGCCTTGCCGACTGGTGGGCTTCGCTGTTGGGCTGACGGAGGCAGGCATGAACGGTTATATCGTAAAAGGCATCGGCGGTTTTTACTACGTTAAAACGCCGGATGGCATCGTGGAATGCAAGCCCCGCGGCATTTTTCGCAAGCAGAAGATCACCCCGGTGGCCGGGGATGAGGTAACGCTGGAAACTGAGAACGGTGCTTCGGTCATTGCACAGATCGCCCCGCGCAAGAACGTATTCGTGCGGCCGCCGGTGGCAAACCTGGACGTTCTGTTTCTGGTGGCCAGCACCACCCAGCCTACCCCCAGCACCTTGGTGCTGGACAAGCTGTCCGCCATTGCAGTGGACAAGGGCGTGCAGCCGGTGATCGTGTGCACCAAGAGCGATCTGGCGGAGGCAGAATTCCTGCGCAGTGCGTATGAAAAATCTACCCTGCCGTTCATCCGCATCGACTACGGCAGCGGAGCCGGGCTGGACGAGGTCAAACAGTGGATCAGCGGACGGCTGTGCGCGTTCTGCGGCAACTCCGGTGTGGGCAAGTCCACGCTGCTCAACGCATTGCTGCCGGATGCTGCCCGGGAGACCAGCGCCATCAGCCAGAAGCTGGGCCGCGGCCGCCACACCACCCGGGAAGTGACTATTTTTGAAGCCTTTGGCGGCCGCATTGCCGACACGCCGGGCTTTGCCAGCCTGGAAGCAAACCGGGCAGGCTTTATCCCTAAGGAAAATCTGGAGCACGCTTTCCCGGAGTTCGGACCCTATCTGGGGCAATGCCAGTTCACCGGCTGCTCCCACCGGACCGAGAAGGGATGCGCTGTGCGGCAGGCTCTTGCCGAGGGCAAGCTCTCCCAGACCCGGTACGACAGCTACTGCGCCATGTACGATGAGGTCAAGGACGTCAAGGACTGGCAGCGCCCCAAATTTTAAAAAGCAAGGAAGGTTTGTTTATGGCACGGTGTGTGATCCTTTCGGCCTGCCCGGTCTCTCCGGCGCTGGCCGGTCTGCTGCGGGAAGATGATTTTATCATCGCCTGCGATGCAGGCTACCGCAACTGCGCGCCCCTGCACTGCAAGCCCCATGTGATCGTGGGAGACTTCGACACGGCACCCTGCCCGCAGCAGGAGGACGACGAGATCGTAGTTCTGCCCCATGTCAAGGACGATACCGATACGGAATACGCGGCAAAGCTGGCCGTGCAGAAGGGCTTTGACGAGGTGCTTCTGCTGGGGGGCCTCGGCGGCAGGCGGCTGGAGCATACCCTTGCCAACCTGTGCACCGGCCTCGGCCTGGAAAAGCGCGGCGTGCGTGCCACCCTGCAGGACGAGCGCAGCCGTATCACCTTTGTGATGCCCGGCGAGACGCGCCGCTACCCCAAAGAGGATTACTTCTATTTCTCGGCGTTCCCCATGGAAGGCCGTGCAGAGGGCGTCTGCGAGCAGGGTTCCTATTACGAACTCACCGATGCAGAGCTGACCGCAGGCTACCCGCTGGGTGTCAGCAACGAATACGCCGAAGGCTCCGACTGCATCACGGTGTCCACTCGCGAAGGGGCACTGGTCATCGTAGAAACGGTGGCGGACTGATCCTTTTCCGGCAATTCCGGAACATTCCGGCTGCAAACTGCTTATAGTGTGGTATCAGACGGAAAGGTGGGGATCGGGATGCAGGTGATCGTGCTCAAAAGCCCCAGACTGCTGCGCGGTGTGCTGCGCAGACTGTTTGGCATCCGCAGCAACACGCAGGAATAAGCGCAAGTCAAGCAAAGCTCCCGTCGGGCAGGCCCCGGCGGGAGCTTTTTGCTGCATATCTCCCGGCCCGGCCGCATACCGTGTGGTAGAAGCGGACAGGGAAAGGAGCATCTTGCATGGAACTGAAGATCTTTCGGGACACGATGCCGCAGGCGGGCACGGTGTGCACCGTCAAGGCAGAGCTCCCGCTGGAGACCGAGATCCTGGTCTCGGACTATCTGCCGCCGGTGTTCAAACTGGTCAAATGCTTTGCAAAGCCGGTCATCCTGCAAAAGCAGCTGCAGCCGGGCAGGCTGACACTGGAGGGTTATCTGCGCTGTACGGTCTATTATCAGGGCGAGGAGGGTACAGGTCTCTGCCAGACCGAACAGAAACTGCCCTTTACAAAGCAGCTGGAACTGCCGGAATTTGACTTTACGGCCTGGACGGCGGTGGTGGAGGGTCAGACCGAATACCTCAACAGCCGGGTGGTCAATCCGCGCCGCATGGAGGTGCGGGGTGCCGTGGGGCTGGTGGCGACCGTGCGCACCCAGAACAAAGCGGAGGTGATCACTGCACTGGCCGATGGCGGCATTGAGCAGCAGCTGGACACCCTGCAGGGCGTGCGCAGCATTGCGGTGCTGGATAAGCTGATCTCGGCCGAAGGGGAGCTGGCTTTTCCCAGCCCGCCGGCGGCGGTGCTGGACATTGCAGGCACAGCCACTGCACAGGAGGTACGGCTGCTGTCCGGCAAAGCGGTGGTCAAGGGCGAAGTACAGGTGCAGTGTGCCTGGCGTGCCGAGCAGGAAACCGAATTGCAGAGCCTGAGCACGACTCTGCCGTTCCAGCAGGTGCTGGATGTGGACGGCCTGACCGAGGACTGCAAGTGTCTTTGCGTGGTGGAGCCGGTAGGCTTTTCCCTGACGGAAGGGCAGCCGGACGCGGCGGGCACCCTGTCGGCCAGCCTGATGCTGCATCTGCGGGCCTGGCGCAGCTACCAGCTGCAATATGCGGCGGATGCCTTTTCCACCCGGTTTGAAACGGAGCTTGTCCCACAGGAGCTGGCGGCCGAAGAACTGGTCTGCCTGCTGAATGCAACCACGACGGTTTCCGGTTCCGGCCCGCTGCCGGATGCCGGGGCACAGCTGCGTGCCTGTTTTGTATCGTATGGGCCTGTCAGCATCTCGCAGCAGAGTGGGCAGGGCGGCGGCTGGGCGCTGACAGCCCGCGCCACGGCCACCGCCTTTGCGGAGAACAGCCTGGGAGAGCTGGACAGCTACGAAAAAACGCTGGAGCTTTCCGTGCCCATCCCGGCCGAGGTGCCCGCCGGGATGCAGCTGCAGCCGGAATGCTGGCTGAGTACCGACAGCGTACAGTGTACCTGCACCGGCGGAACCCTTACCGTAACCATCACCGCCCGGGCTGAGGGTGCCATCCTGGGACGCAGTACCCGCCAGGGCATTGGCAGCATTTCGCTGGGCGAAGCCCTGACCCCTGCCGACCCGGAGATCACCTTGCGCATTTACTATGCACAGGAAGGGGAGGCGCTGTTCGATATCGCGCGGCGGTTCCATGTGCCGCCGGCCCAGATGCTGGCGGCCAACGGACTGGACCCCGACACCCGGGTGCTGACGCAGGCACAGCATTTTCTGGTGCCGGGTCTCTGACCCCCAAAGCACAGACATTGCTCTTTCCGGAGTGGTGCCTGTGCTTTTTGTATGCCCGAACAAGCAATCCGGCCAAACGAAATCTTATGTCTGCCATAAAAATTTTTGAGCGTTTTTATCACAAAAAATGTTACAAGGCCCTTTTCTCCGGCCCGGCGGTGGAGTATAATAAACAATGTTTGGAACAGGAAAGGAGCAATTTCAACATGGAAACAAGCAATTCGCTTC
>OJKC01001878.1_pt1 | contig 12116 bp, 8 predicted proteins | sample 1596401 | NCBI WGS metagenome assembly OJKC01 (sample SAMEA4350162, study PRJEB24818) | metagenome | biome: human; feature: gut; material: faeces | place: Denmark | collected 2013-09 | reverse complement strand
AAGATACCAGAGTGGCCAAATGGGGCAGACTGTAAATCTGCTGGCGTACGCCTTCGGTGGTTCGAATCCATCTCTTCCCACTTGTTGAACCGGTCGGGGTTGCAATATCATTGACAAATGAAGGATGCATGCTCTGATGCGGTTTGTTTTTGCGGAAGTAGCTCAGTTGATAGAGCATTAGCCTTCCAAGCTAAGGGTCGCGAGTTTGAGCCTCGTCTTCCGCTCAAGAGACGGTAGCACGTTTCTCCAAGCCTGTGTGGCGGGAGCGTGTTACCCGTTTGTCTGCAAAAAGGAGTATAGCGTTGCCGACAAATGAAAGAGTAATTTTTAACTTAAATACTTATAATACTATGGCAAAAGAGAAATTTGACCGTTCGAAACCCCATGTGAACATTGGTACCATCGGACACGTAGACCACGGTAAGACCACTCTTACCGCAGCAATCACCACCGTTCTGGCTAAGGACGGTCTGTCAGAGCTCCGCTCGTTCGACTCTATCGACAACGCCCCCGAGGAGAAGGAGCGTGGTATCACCATCAACACCGCTCACGTCGAGTACCAGACCGCTACGCGTCACTACGCTCACGTAGACTGCCCGGGACACGCCGACTATGTGAAGAACATGGTAACGGGTGCCGCCCAGATGGATGGCGCCATCCTCGTGGTAGCCGCTACTGACGGTCCCATGCCCCAGACCAACGAGCACGTGCTGCTTGCAAAGCAGGTGAACGTTCCCCGTATCGTAGTCTTCCTGAACAAGTGCGATATGGTAGACGATCCCGAGATGCTCGACCTCGTAGAGATGGAGGTTCGCGATCTCTTGGCCAAGTACGACTTCGATGAGAACTGCCCCGTTATCCGCGGTTCAGCCCTCGGCGCCCTCAACGGCGAGCCCAAGTGGGAGGAGAAGGTCCGCGAGCTTATGAAGGCCGTAGACGAGTATATTCCCATTCCTCCTCGTGACAACGAGAAGCCCTTCCTGATGCCTGTCGAGGACGTATTCTCGATCACGGGTCGTGGTACCGTTCTTACGGGCCGTATCGAGACCGGCGTTATCCGCGTGGGTGACCCCGTCGAGATTATCGGTCTGGAGGAGAAGATCCTTACCTCTACCTGCACGGGCGTGGAGATGTTCCGCAAGCTGCTCGACGAGGGTGAGGCCGGTGACAACGTAGGTCTGCTGATGCGTGGTATCGACAAGAAGGAGGTAAAGCGCGGTATGGTTGTAGCCAAGCCGGGTTCGATCACTCCCCACACGAAGTTCACCGCCGAGGTCTATATCCTGAAGAAGGAGGAGGGTGGCCGTCACACTCCGTTCCACAACAAGTATCGTCCCCAGTTCTATCTGCGTACGATGGACGTAACGGGTGAGATTACCCTTCCCGAAGGCGTAGACATGGTTATGCCGGGTGACCACGTAACCATCACCGTAACGCTGATCTACCCTGTAGCCCTGAACGAGGGTCTGCGTTTCGCAATCCGCGAGGGTGGCCGTACGGTAGGTGCAGGTCAGGTACTGAAGATTCTCGAGTAATACTCGGAATATATACGAGGCGGCTCTCGGGCCGCCTCTTAATAGGAGCATAGTTCAAGGGTAGAATAGCGGTCTCCAAAACCGTTGATGGGAGTTCGAATCTCTCTGCTCCTGCAAATTAACAGAAAACGTTATGTTCAATTACGTAAAAGAATCCTATAACGAGCTTGTTCACAAGGTGTCTTGGCCGTCGTTCGCTCAGTTGCAGAATTCAACGATCGTAGTCATGGTGGCTTCGGTCATTTTTGCGCTTGTAGTGCTGGTTATGGACATCTCGTTCGAGAACATCATGGCTGCAATCTACGACACGTTGGGAAATATTGGTCGTTAATTGTTTTTACACGAGACGATGAGCGAAATAAAGAAGGAGTGGTATGTTATCCGCGCCATAGGCGGTAAGGAGCAGAAGGTCAAAGAGTATATCGAGTCCGAAGTGCGCCACAATCATCTGGAGGAGTATATTTCACAGATACTTATCCCGACTGAAAAGGTATATACCATCCGCAACGGAAAGAAGATCTCGAAGGAGAGAGTCTCTTATCCGGGATACGTGTTGATAGAAGCAGCTTTCGTAGGACAGATACCGATTATCATTCGCAATACACCCAATGTGCTGGGATTCCTCGGCGATACCAAGGAGGACAGCCGCAAGATGATAGCTACGCCTCTGCGTCCACAGGAGGTGAGCCGCATCCTCGGCCGTGTCGATGAGCTCAGCACGCAGGAGGAAGAGAACGAAGTTCCTTTCGTTGTCGGCGAGATCGTCAAGGTTACGGACGGTCCATTCTCAAGCTTCCAAGGTACTATTGAGGCAGTCGACAACGAGCGTAAGAAACTTACGGTCTCGGTGAAGATTTTCGGCCGCAAGACTCCTATGGAGTTGAGCTTTATGCAAGTTGAAAAAGAATAATTAACCAAGGAAAATTATGGCAAAAGAGGTTGCTGCATTTATCAAATTGCAGATCAAAGGTGGTGCTGCCAATCCTTCGCCTCCAGTCGGCCCTGCGTTGGGTTCCAAGGGAGTCAACATCATGGACTTCTGCAAGCAGTTCAACGCACGCACGCAGGACAAGGCAGGCAAGGTTCTTCCAGTCATCATTACAGTTTATAGCGATAAGTCTTTCGACTTTGTTGTAAAACAGCCGCCCGTAGCCATCCAGCTCAAGGGAGCAGCCAAGATCAAGAGCGGATCAGCGCAGCCCAACCGTACGAAGGTTGCGGAGATCACGTGGGATCAAGTCAAGGCTATCGCCGAGGACAAGATGCCGGACCTGAACTGCTTCACCATCGAAGCCGCAATGCGCATGGTAGCCGGTACTGCTCGCAGTATGGGTATCAGCGTAGTGGGGGAATTTCCTAACCTGTAATTTAGTTACGAGATGAGTAAATTGACAAAAAATCAAAAAGCAGCCTACGCAAAGGTCGAGCCCCACAAGGCCTACAAGCTTGCCGAGGCGGCATCTCTTCTGAAGGAAATTACCTTTACGAAATTTGATGCTTCGGTAGACGTCGACGTTCGTTTGGGCGTCGATCCTCGTAAGGCCAACCAGATGGTTCGTGGCGTTGTCACGCTTCCTCACGGTACGGGCAAGACGGTTCGCGTGTTGGTACTCTGTACTCCCGAGAAGGAGGCCGAGGCCACTGCAGCCGGCGCCGATTATGTAGGTCTGGACGAGTATGTCGATAAGATCAAGAGCGGTTGGACCGACGTAGACGTAATCATTTGTACCCCGAACGTAATGGGTAAGGTCGGCTCACTGGGCCGTATTCTGGGTCCCCGCGGCCTTATGCCTAACCCCAAGACGGGTACCGTTACGATGGATATAGCCAAGGCCGTATCTGAGGTCAAGGCCGGAAAGATCGACTTCAAGGTCGACAAGTACGGTATCATCCACACCTCTATCGGCAAGATCTCGTTCACGGCCGATCAGATCGTGGATAACGCGAAGGAGGTCATAAACACTATCATCAAGCTGAAGCCGTCTGCCGCAAAGGGCGCATACGTGTTGAGCATTTATCTCTCGACGACGATGAGTCCGGGTGTGCAGATCGATCCCAAGTCAGTAGAAACCAAGTAAAGGAAGGAGGAGAACGATATGACAAGAGAAGAGAAACTGGCCGTCATCAACGGTCTTACCGAGCAGCTCAATCACTACCCTCACTTCTACATTACGGACATCGAGTCATTGAACGCCGAGCAGACCGCCTCGCTGCGCCGCAAGTGCTTCGAGAACGGCATCAAGCTGGTCGTCGTCAAGAACACGCTGTTGACCAAGGCTCTGGAGCGCGCCGAGAAGGCCGAGTCGGAGTTGGTCGGAGTACTCGAGGGTTCTACGTCGGTGATGTTCACCGAAACGGGTAAGGCGCCCGCCGTAGTTATAAAGGAGTTCCGCAAGTCATGCGACAAGCCCGTATTGAAGGCTGCGTATGTCGAGGGGTGCGTATATGTGGGCGACAATCAGATCGAGACGCTTTGCAACATCAAGAGCCGCGAGGAACTCATCGGCGATATCATCTCGCTGCTGCAGTCTCCGGCAAAGAATGTTATTTCCGCATTGCAGGCTAATGCGGGTCAGAAGATTGCCGGCTTAGTGAAGGCACTCGAAGAGAGAAACAATTAATCAAAACAAAAACAAAATTTAAAAAAAGTTATACAACTATGGCAGATGTAAAGGTATTAGCTGAAGAATTGGTAAATTTGACAGTTAAGGAGGTAAATGAATTGGCTACTATCCTCAAGGAGGAGTATGGTATCGAGCCGGCTGCTGCCGCTGTTGCAGTTGCTGCACCTGCCGCTGCAGGTGAGGCCGCTGCTGCCGAGAAGAGCACGTTCGACGTGATTCTGGTAAACGCAGGACAGGCTAAGCTTCAGGTTATCAAGGCCGTTAAGGATATCGCAGGTCTTTCGCTGGGCGATGCCAAGGCTCTGGTAGACGGCGCTCCCAAGGCCGTTAAGGAGGGTGTCTCTAAGGAGGAGGCCGAGTCTGTAAAGGCTACTCTCGAGGAGGCAGGTGCTGAAGTTGAGGTTAAGTAGTTACTTTGCTTATAAAGTTTCAGACAACTCGGGTATAGAGCTTACACGCCCGTGTAAGCCCTATACCTTTTCTGGTCTAAAGTTCGGGAGTGCCGTCGGAGCTGTGCCCCTACTTTGGAATTATTGAATGCTCTCACTGTGTATGGTACTTGCACTGAGGGCATTAGCGGGATATTGAGAGACCCGCTTTTTCGGGGTGCGCACCCCGTGAGTACTCACACTTCAACAAAACTGATTTAAGATGTCCACATCAAAACAACAACAAAGAATTAGCTTCTCTACGGTCAAGAACAGGGTTCCCTATCCCGACCTGCTGGAGGTACAGCTTAAATCATTCCGCGATTTTTTCCAGATGGACACGACGGCCGAGAACCGCAAGAACGAAGGCCTTTACAAAGTGTTTCAGGAGAATTTTCCAATCACCGACACCCGGAACAACTTCGTTCTGGAGTTCATCGATTACTATATTGATCCGCCCCGTTACTCGATCGAGGAGTGTCTCGAGCGCGGCCTTACGTACAGCGTGCCCCTGAAGGCCAAGTTGAAGCTGTACTGTACCGACGACGAGCATGAGGATTTCGGCGTGGTGGTGCAGGACGTCTATTTCGGCACGATACCCTACATGACCGAGCGTGGTACGTTCGTCTTCAACGGTGCCGAGCGCGTCATAGTATCGCAGTTGCACCGTTCGCCGGGCGTATTCTTCGGCCAGAGCATGCACACCAACGGCACGAAGCTCTATTCGGCGCGAATCATTCCGTTCAAGGGCTCATGGATCGAGTTCGCCACGGACATCAACAATGTGATGTATGCCTATATCGACCGCAAGAAGAAGTTGCCCGTCACGACTCTTCTGCGTGCCATAGGCTTCGAGACCGACCAGCAGATCCTCGAGATATTCGATCTGGCCGACGAGGTCAAGGTCACCAAGAGCAACCTGAAGAAGGCCGTAGGCCGCAAGCTGGCGGCGCGTGTGCTGTCGAGCTGGGTCGAGGACTTCGTCGACGAGGATACGGGCGAGGTTGTGACCATCGAGCGTAACAATGTCATCGTCGATCGTGAGGTCGAGCTCACGGAGGATCACATCGACGCCATCATAGAGAGCGGCGCCAAGACCATCCTGCTGCACAAGGAGAATGCGTCTGGCATCGACTTCTCGATCATATACAATACGTTGCAGAAGGATCCCTGCAACTCGGAGAAGGAGGCTGTCGTATATATCTACAGGCAGCTGCGCGCCTCGGAGCCGCCCGATGAGGCGACGGCGCGCGACGTCATCGACAAGCTCTTCTTCTCGGACAAGCGTTACGATCTGGGCAACGTAGGTCGTTACCGCATAAACACGAAGCTGAATCTGGATATCGACCCCTCGATCCGCATACTTACGCGCGAGGATATCATCGAGATCATCAAATACCTCATTCAGCTCATCAACTCGAAGGCCGAGGTCGACGATATCGACCACCTGTCGAACCGTCGCGTACGCACCGTGGGCGAGCAGCTGGCAAACCAGTTCTCGGTAGGATTCGTACGCATGGCCCGCACCATCCGCGAGAGGATGAACGTGCGCGACAACGAGGTCTTCACACCCGTGGACCTGATCAATGCCAAGACGCTGTCGAGCGTAGTGAATTCGTTCTTCGGAACCAGTCAGCTCTCGCAGTTCATGGATCAGATCAACCCGTTGGCCGAGATCACGCACAAGCGTCGTCTTTCGGCGCTGGGTCCGGGCGGTCTGTCGCGTGACCGTGCGGGATTCGAGGTGCGCGACGTGCACTATACGCATTACGGACGTCTCTGCCCGATCGAGTCTCCCGAAGGCCCGAACATCGGTCTGATCTCGTCGCTGTGCGTCTATGCCAAGATTTCGGATATGGGCTTCATCGAGACCCCCTACCGTACGGTTACCGACGGCAAGGTCGACATGGACAATTCGCATATCAAGTACTATTCGGCCGAGGCTGAGGACGGACATGTCGTTGCGCAGTCGAACGAGCCTATAGACGACGAGGGCAACTTCATCAATGCCGACCGTATCAAGGCTCGTGAGGGTGCCGACTTCCCCGTCGTGACGGCCAAGGACGTGACGCTGATGGATGTGGCGCCGAACCAGATCGCCTCGATCGCGGCCAGCCTTATCCCGTTCCTCGAGCACGACGATGCGAACCGTGCGCTCATGGGATCGAACATGATGCGTCAGGCCGTGCCTCTGATCACGTGCGAGGCTCCTATCGTCGGTACCGGTATCGAGAAGGATATGATCATCGACAGCCGCATACAGGTCGTTGCCGAGGGTGACGGCGAGGTTGTCTTCTCGGATGCCACGAAGATACAGATCCGTTACGAGCGTACGGAGGAGGAGCGCATCTGCTCGTTCGCTCCCGAGGTTACGACCTACACGCTGCCCCGATTCCGCCGTACCAACCAGAATACGACCGTGACGCTGAAGCCTATCGTACTGACGGGCGAGCATGTCACCAAGGGTCAGATCCTTACGGAGGGATACTCGACGCAGAACGGCGAGCTGGCTCTGGGCCGCAACCTGAAGGTTGCATTCATGCCGTGGAAGGGTTACAACTTCGAGGATGCAATCGTTATCTCGGAGCGTATCCAGCGTGAGGATATCTTCACGTCGGTACACGTCGACGAGTATATCATGGAGGTGCGCGACACCAAGCGCGGTGTCGAGGAGCTTACCTCGGACATACCCAACGTGAGCGAGGACGCCACGAAGGATCTGGATGCCAACGGTATCATCCGTGTGGGTGCGGAGGTCAATCCGGGCGATATACTTATAGGTAAGATCACGCCCAAGGGCGAGAGCGATCCTTCGCCCGAGGAGAAACTCCTGCGTGCGATCTTCGGCGACAAGGCCGGTGACGTGAAGGATGCGTCGCTCAAGGCTCAACCGTCGCTGCACGGTGTGGTTATCGACACGAAGCTCTACAGCCATGCCCAGAAGGAGAAGAAGAGCAAGGCGGCGGAGCGCGCACAGCTCGAGCAGCTGGACGAGAAGTTCGCCGGCGAGATTGCCGAGCTGACGAAGGTGCTCGTAGGCAAGCTCTGGACGCTTGTCGAGGGCAAGGTCGTAGCCAACGTGTCGGATTACTTCGGCGTGGAGCTCTATGCCCCGGGTACGAAGTTCTCGCAGAAGATGCTTGAGGATATCGCCATGCGCGACAAGGACGAGAAGACGGGTGTCGTTACGGGCTACCTGAATCTCGGCAGCTGCAAGTGGACCGGAGACGAGCATCTGGACTCTCTGATCGAGACTACCATAAACAATTATATCATCGAGTGGAAGAAGGCCGACGCCCGCATCAAGCGCGAGAAGTACAACCTTACGAACGGTGACGAGCTTCCCACGTCGGGCGTTATACAGATGGCCAAGGTCTACATCGCCAAGAAGCGTAAGCTGAAGGTGGGTGACAAGATGGCCGGACGTCACGGTAACAAGGGTATTGTGGCCAAGGTTGTCCGTGACGAGGACATGCCGTTCCTCGAGGACGGTACCATTGTGGATATCTGTCTGAACCCGCTGGGTGTGCCTTCGCGTATGAACCTCGGACAGATCTACGAGACGGTTCTGGGCTGGGCCGGCCGCGAGTTGGGCCTGACCTTCGCCACGCCGATCTTCGACGGCGCCTCACTCGAGCAGATAAACGAGTACACGGCCAAGGCGGGCGTACCGCGCAGCGGCCGTACCTACCTCTACGATGGCGGCACGGGCGAGAAGTTCGACCAGCCGGCTACGGTGGGTGTGATCTACATGCTCAAGCTGGGCCACATGATCGACGACAAGATGCACGCCCGTTCGATCGGTCCCTACTCGCTCATCACGCAGCAGCCTCTGGGAGGTAAGGCTCAGTTCGGAGGCCAGCGTTTCGGTGAGATGGAGGTCTGGGCTCTTGAGGGCTTTGGCGCCGCCAATATCCTTCAGGAGATCCTCACCATCAAGTCGGATGACGTGACGGGCCGTGCCAAGGCTTACGAGGCCATCGTCAAGGGCGACAATCTGCCCAAGCCGGGTGTGCCGGAGGCCATGAACGTACTGTTGCACGAGTTGCGCGGTCTGGCTCTGTCGGTGAAACTCGAATAAGATGAAGGTGTGGTACAATTAAAGTAAAGATTTCGAATTATGGCAATCAAAGATAACAAGCAGTCGAACGGTTACAGCCGCATTTCGATCGGTCTGGCCTCGCCGGAGGAGATTCTGGCACAGTCGAGCGGCGAGGTGCTGAAGCCCGAGACTATCAACTACCGTACCTACAAGCCCGAGCGCGACGGTCTCTTCTGCGAGCGCATCTTCGGCCCCGTGAAGGATTACGAGTGCCACTGCGGCAAGTATAAGCGTATCCGTTACAAGGGTATCGTCTGCGACCGCTGCGGTGTGGAGGTGACCGAGAAGAAGGTACGCCGTGAGCGTATGGGTCACATCTCGCTTGTGGTGCCCGTGGTACATATATGGTACTTCCGTTCGCTGCCCTCGAAGATAGGTTACCTGCTGGGTATCCCGACCAAGAAGCTCGAGGCGATCATCTACTACGAGCGTTACGTCGTGATCAATGCCGGCGCTGCCGCCGAGCAGGGCATCGAGCGTCTGCAGACGCTGGCCGAGAAGGAGTATCTCGACGTTCTGGCCGCCCTGCCAAAGGGCAATCAGGCGCTGGACGACAGCGATCCCGACAAGTTCGTCGCCAAGATGGGCGGCGAGGCCATCTACGACCTGCTGAAGGCCGTGGATCTGGACTCGATGTCGTATGCGCTGCGCCACAAGGCCTCGACCGAGACTTCGCAGCAGCGTAAGAGCGAGGCCCTCAAGCAGCTTAACGTCATAGAGTCGTTCCGTGCGTCAAAGGGGCTGAACAAGCCCGAGTGGATGGTGCTGAGCGTGATCCCCGTGATCCCGCCCGAGCTGCGTCCTCTGGTGCCGCTCGACGGCGGCCGTTTCGCTACGTCGGATCTGAACGATCTCTACCGTCGCGTCATCATACGTAACAACCGTCTGAAGCGTCTGATCGAGATCAAGGCTCCCGAGGTGATTCTGCGTAACGAGAAGCGTATGCTGCAGGAGGCTGTCGACTCGCTGTTCGACAACTCGCGCAAGAGCAATGCCGTCAAGAACGAGAGCAACCGACCGCTCAAGTCGTTGTCCGACTCGCTCAAGGGTAAGCAGGGCCGCTTCCGTCAGAACCTTCTGGGTAAGCGTGTCGACTACTCGGCCCGTTCGGTCATCGTCGTAGGCCCCGAGCTGAAGATGCACGAGATGGGTATCCCGAAGGATATGGCGGCCGAGCTGTACAAGCCCTTCGTCATCCGCAAGCTCATCGAGCGCGGCATCGTCAAGACCGTAAAGTCGGCCAAGAAGATCATCGACCGCAAGGACCCCGTGATCTGGGGCATTCTGGAGAATGTCATCAAGGGACACCCCGTGCTGATGAACCGCGCCCCGACGCTGCACCGCCTCGGTATCCAGGCGTTCCAGCCCAAACTGATCGAGGGCAAGGCCATGCAGCTGCACCCGCTGGCATGTACGGCGTTCAACGCCGACTTCGACGGCGACCAGATGGCCGTGCACCTGCCGCTGGGCAACGCCGCCATCCTGGAGGCCCAGCTGCTGATGCTGGGTTCGCACAACGTCCTCAATCCCGCGAACGGCGCGCCGATCACGGTCCCTTCGCAGGACATGGTCCTCGGTCTGTACTACATCACCAAGCCCCGCAAGGGCGTGAAGGGCGAAGGCCGCGTATTCTACGGCGCCGAGGAGGCGATCATCGCCTACAACGAGGGCCGGGCCGACCTGCACGCCATCGTGAAGTGCATGGTCGACGACCTGGACGAGCAGGGTAACGAGGTGCGCGTGCTGAAGGAGACGACCATCGGCCGCATCCTCTTCAACCAGGTGGTTCCCAAGGAGGTAGGCTACATCAACGAGATTCTGACGAAGCGTTCGCTGCGCGACATCATCGCCGTGGTGATGAAGAAGGCCGGTGCCGACAAGGTGGCCGCGTTCCTCGACGACATCAAGAATATGGGTTACCGGATGGCCTTCCGCGGCGGTCTGTCGTTCAACCTCGATGCCGTGATCATCCCCGAAGAGAAGGAGAAGCTCGTGCAGGAGGGCTACGAACGTTCGGACTCCATCATGGAGGACTACAACATGGGTCTTATCACCAACAACGAGCGTTACAACCAGATCATCGACGTCTGGACGAATATCAATACCAAGCTGACGAAGGCCGTGATCGAAACGCTGATCAAGGACAACGACGGTTTCAACCCGGTATACATGATGCTCGACTCCGGCGCCCGTGGTTCGAAGGAGCAGATCCGTCAGTTGAGCGGTATGCGCGGTCTGATGGCCAAGCCGCAGAAGTCGGGCGTCGAGGGTGGCCAGCAGGTCATCGAGAACCCGATTCTCTCGAACTTCAAGGAGGGACTTTCGGTGCTGGAGTACTTCATTTCGACCCACGGTGCCCGTAAGGGTCTTGCCGATACCGCCCTGAAGACGGCCGACGCCGGTTACCTGACGCGCCGTCTGGTGGACGTTGCGCAGGATGTGATCATCAACGAGGAGGATTGCGGCACGCTGCGCGGCCTGACGGCTACGGCCATCAAGCGCAACGACGACGTGGTGCAGACCCTCTACGACCGTATCCTGGGCCGTGTGGCCCTGAACGACGTGATTCACCCGCTGACCGGCGAGGTGATCTGCAAGGCCGGCGAGGAGATCACCGAGCCGATCGCCGAAGCCATCGAGAAATCGCCGCTGGAGTCGGTGGAGATCCGTTCGGTGCTGACCTGCGAGTCGCGCCGCGGCGTCTGCGCGAAGTGCTACGGCCGCAACCTGGCCACGGCCCGCATGGTTCAGAAGGGCGAGGTCGTCGGCGTCATCGCCGCGCAGTCCATCGGCGAGCCGGGTACGCAGCTGACCCTCCGTACGTTCCACGTCGGCGGTGTGGCCGGCGGCACGGCTGTCGAGACCAACGTCGTTTCGAAATACGAAGGCCGTCTGGAGATCGACGAGCTGCGCACCGTCAAGGGCAAGAATGCAGCCGGCGAGGCGATCGACATCGTTATTTCGCGTCAGTCGGAGTTCCGCATCGTCGACCCCAAGACCGACATCGTCTTCTATACGCACAACCTGCCCTACGGCGCGACGCTCTTCATGGCGGACGGCTCCGAGGTCAAGAAGGGCGACCTGATCTGCGAGTGGGACCCCTACAACGCCGTTATCATTTCGGAGTACGAGGGTAAGGCCTCCTACGAGAGCGTTATCGAGGGTATCACCTACCGCGACGAGCGCGACGAACAGACGGGTCTTTCGGAGAAGGTCGTGATCGAGTCGAAGGACAAGACCAAGAACCCCGTCATCAAGATCGTCGATAAGGAGGGCCTCGAAGTCAAGCAGTACAACCTGCCCGTGGGCGCCCACGTCGTCGTGAAGGACAACGCCAAGATCAAGGCCGGCGATATTCTCATCAAGATTCCGCGTGCCGTCGGCAAGTCGGGCGGCGACATCACTGGCGGTCTGCCGCGTGTTACGG
>OJKC01001877.1_pt1 | contig 12131 bp, 10 predicted proteins | sample 1596401 | NCBI WGS metagenome assembly OJKC01 (sample SAMEA4350162, study PRJEB24818) | metagenome | biome: human; feature: gut; material: faeces | place: Denmark | collected 2013-09 | reverse complement strand
ACGGGGTATCGTATTTATTGCTATGATATTGATAAAAAACAATTTTCCATGGTATATGACGTGACAAAAATGCCAGGTAATTGGCGATTATATGGTACCGGTTTTCGTATTCATCCAGTAACGGATGATCTTTATTGTTTTTTGTACCATGAGTTTCAAGACCCGACACATGAGTTGGCCAGGATCAGTTCTACCGGAGAATTGAGAAACGAATACTCGATGATACAGAATTACTGGTTCCCGGCGATCCCTGTATTTCCGGATAATGAAGCTCCGGTAATCTCCAGTGCAATGCCGGAAGATATCGTATTACCGGGTATCAGGGAAGAATACAAATTGTACTTAGGGGATAAGGTTTGTGATGAAGACAATATGTCCGTATCTATCGTGAAGTCCGTCATAACTTGTGACACCCCCCTATCGGCTTTCATCAGGAATGATTCGCTTGTTTTGAAAGCGACAGATCCTGTGAAAGAAGGTAACGTGACACTTCAATTCAACTCAAACGGGAAATTGGACACTCATGACTTGGCCGTATCGACAAGTGGAGACGTGACCTCCAATGAAAATATGGAACCAACGGAAGACATACGGGTTTTCTTATCAGGGAATAATCTTTCGGTTGTCGGAGAAAATATACAGAAGATCAAGATTTATTCCCAAACAGGCGCGAAAGTTTTGGAACGGATGTTGGCCTCAGGCGATGCGGTCCCGGTCGGACATCTGACTTCGGGCGTATATATAATTTGTGTAGAGCAATCGAACGACAGGATAACAAGGAAGATTTTACTGCCATAATATGAATAAAAAAAGTCGGTCTCCTTTTCTCATCAAGGATTCCGGCTTTTTAAGTGTAAAAGGTTGCTCAAAATAGTAAAGATTTAATATTTTTGTACTTGTATTGGTTTATACATACCGTTCGGGGTGTATAATTAAAAGGGAATCAGGTGTAAATCCTGAACAGTCCCGCTGCTGTAAGCTCAAATACACATTTTAGGCATCACTCATTGCCACTGTTTTTTGAAACGGGAAGGTCGACCTAAAATTGGAGCAAGTCAGAAGACCTGCCAATACATTTTATGAAAGCAATAGAGGCTTTCTTCGGATTCATTCCACCGGGGTTTGGAATAGGATTCGTCTTGGGATATATAGCATTATTTCGTGGACAATTAATTGCACGGGATAGTACAGAGGTCGCATGCGACCTCTGTATTTAGATACATGTATCTAATTTTTTTAATTGACATACATATGGGTAGATTTTTATCTTTAATGCTTGCTATGTGCGCCTTGTTTTTTGAAGGATTTGCGCAAAGGCAGGTGCAAGGTATCGCACGTCCGGATTTGAATACGGGCAAGACGAACTTTCGGTCAGGAGAATTACGTTCAGACACGCAATTTTCATTTGAGGACATTCAGTTTTGGGTAGGCTCCGGTTCCAACCGGGCCGCGTTGGTTATCGAGTGGCATGACGGAACTCAACCTGATGCCATGGTCTGGGGGTATAAATGGGATGGAGAGGCTTCCGGCCATGATATGATCGTTGCGATCGCTAAAGCCGATCCGAGGCTTGTTTTACTTACCCAATATACGGGACCAATGGGATATACGATAGACGGTATCGGATATTCGGAAAGCACAATGAATATCCAATACAACTTGCAAGAAGCCAAAGATTATCCCCGTAACGCTTTCGATTTTGATTTACCGATAGAAAACACCTTGTTAGGACAGACTTCTGTTCCGGAACACCCGGCAGAAGATGTGGCCGAGGCCATTCGAGAAGGGTTACAAACCGGAGTTATCTATCATCCGTTAAATGCGGAAGTTTACGGTTATCCTTCTTATGATTATGATTCATGGACTTGCGATAATGCGACTCATTGGGAAGCCGGTTGGTATGAAGGCTATTGGAGTTATTTTGTCCGGGAAGGTCAAACCAGTACTTTTTCTTACTCTGGTCTGGGTGCGACCAGCCGGAAATTGGAGGATGGCTCTTGGGATGCCTGGAGCTGGAACGGGGATATGAGTACGATGGAAGGAACCGCTCCCGGTGAAACGCTGGAGCAGAAATTCGATTTCATGGAACAGAACGGCGTGGTCGGCTTCGAACCCGGCGGAGCCGGCTTGGCCGCACGGGTCGGCGAACTGCAAAAACTGCTGCAAGGACGCAACATCAAGGTCAGCGCGATCTGCGCCGGTTTCCAGGGCTTCATTCTGTCGGAAGACGAAGCCGTGCGGCAACAGTTCGACCAAACGATGCGCGAGATCATCGCTGCGGCCGGCGAACTCGGCTCGACGGGCGTCATCATGGTTCCGGCTTTCAACGGGCAGGTTCCCGCAATGCCGCACACGATGGACACCCGCAACTACTTGGTAGACCAGCTCCGCCAGTTGGGCGATTACGCGGTACAGTGCGGCACGACCGTCATTCTCGAACCGTGGAACCGCAACGAGGCATTCTACGTGCGCCAAGTAGGCGACGCCGCCTCGATCTGCCGCGATGCGAAACATCCCGCCGTGAAATGCATGGGCGACTTCTGGCACATGACTTTCGAAGAACCTTCCGACTACGGGGCCTTCTTCTCCGCCGGCGAGCACCTGCAACACGTACACATCGCCAGCCGCGGCACCCGCAACACGCCCGGCGAAGACGGCGACGTAGACAACTACGTGGACGGCTTCCGCGCCCTGAAAGCGATGAATTACCCGAATTACGTCAGCTTCGAATGCGGCTGTAAAGGAGACAGGACGCAGAGCGTTCCGGCTGCGCTGAAACTGATCCGCGAACAGTGGGACATGGCCTAAACCGGTCGGTTCCTCGCACTGATTCGGGAATTATTTTCTTTTTCTGAAAAATAATTCCGATCTCATTTCCAAATAAAAGCCTTACAATAAGCATATTGTAAGGCTTTTGTCGTTTACGCACCGGAATAGATTGAGAAAAACATGGTACTTTGTATTGCAAAGTATAAATAATCGTATTATATTTGCAACGACAGAGTAATTAAAGTTTTTTAGATACCCCCTCAAAACAGTACCGTTATGAAAGAGACTGTAAACGTCAACATCGCCTCGCAGGCCTTCACGCTCGACGACGACGCCTACGCCGTGCTTCGCCGCTATCTGGACGACATCCGCCGGCGACTGCCGCAGGAGGACAACAACACGATGGAGGATGTCGAAGCGCGTATCGCCGACATTTTCCGTGAACGGCTTTCGTCGCCGATGATGGTCGTGTCGCTCGCGTCGGTACAGTACGCCATGGAACAACTCGGGCAGCCCGACGACTTCGGCGAATGCCCCTCCGACCGCACGGGCGGCTGCACGGGGGAGCAGATCGGAGAGCCGGAGCCCGCTCCGCGCAAACTCTACCGTTCGCGCAGCGACCGCGCCATTGCCGGCATCTGCGGCGGACTGGCCGACTACCTCCGCGTCGATCCGCTGGTGATCCGGCTGCTGACACTCTTCCTGATCCTCTTCGGGGGCCTCTCGATCTGGATCTACATCATTCTCTGGCTGATCGTTCCCGAAGAGCCGCAAAGCATCAACACCCGTAAATAATCCCAAAACGATAACGCCATGGCAGAAGATAACGTAAAAGCCCAGATGCGGAAAGGCATTCTCGAATACTGCATCCTCGCGATCCTCTCGCGCGGCGACTCCTACGCCCCGCGGATCATCGCCGAGCTGAAAGCGGCCGAGATGATCGTGGTCGAAGGCACGCTCTATCCGATCCTCACCCGCCAGAAAAACGCAGGTCTGCTTACCTACCGCTGGGAAGAATCTCCTCAGGGGCCTCCCCGCAAATATTACACGCTGACCGAGAAAGGCCGCGAAGCACTCCGCACGCTCGATCAAGCGTGGATCGAGATGGTACAGCAGATCGACGTGATCCGTCACGGCGGCAAACCGGCCGAAAACCGATAAACCGATCTCCGAACGAAAGAAAGACACTCCGGCTTCACGCAGTCGCCGCACTCCGCACGACGGAGGGTGCCGTCTCCGACGGCGGGCGACGGGACATGACTACCGGAGGCGTCGAATCGCTCCGAAATCACACGCGAAGCATCCGAAACCGACACAAACCTATTACACCATGAAAAAGGCACTCCTTCTCCTCGCCGCGGCAGCCGCCTGTGCAATCGCCCTTCCGGCCACCGCTGCACGCAACAAAACCCTCAAAGGCAGCGGCAGAATCGTCACCGAGACCCGCGACGTCGGATCGTTCCACGCCGTCGAAGCGGGCAGCATCGCCCACGTCCTCGTCGGCGACTACCCCGCAGGCCGCGTGACCGTCAAGACCGACGACAACCTCCTCGTCCACGTGCAGACCTCGGTCGCCGAGGGGACGCTCCGCATCGGACTGGCAGACGTCACGGTGCAAAACGCCGAATTGACCGTCTACGTTCCGGCCGCCGGCATCACACGACTCAACGCCAAAGGCATCGCTGCATTTTCGCTCGAAACACCGCTGACCGGAATTACCGGATTAAAAGCCGGCGGAGCCGCCAAAATCACGGCCGAACACCCGCTGCAAACCAATGACGCCGCGATCGAGACCAGCGGCACGGCGCACATCGCCGTCGAAGCGATGACGGGCACCCTCGAACGCATCTCGGCCACCGGTGGCTCCGAAATCGATCTGAAGGGACAACCGGCGGGTGCCGACGCCGCGATCGAAACCAGCGGCACCGCGCACATCGCCGTCGAGGCGATGATGGGCTCCCTCGAACGCATCTCGGCCACCGGTGGTTCCGTGATCGAACTGAAAGGACAACCGGCAGGCGTCGACGCCACGATCGAGACCAACGGCACCGCGCACATCGCCGTCGAAGCGATGACGGGGACCCTCGAACGCATCTCGGCCACCGGTGGTTCCGTGATCGAACTGAAAGGACAACCGGCAGGCGCCGACGCCGCGATCGAGACCAACGGCACCGCGCACATCGCCGTCGAAGCGATGACGGGCTCCCTCGAACGCATCTCGGCCACCGGTGGTTCCGTGATCGAACTGAAAGGACAACCGGCAGGCGCCGACGCCGCGATCGAGACCAGCGGCACCGCGCACATCGCCGTCGAGGCGATGATGGGCTCCCTCGAACGCATCTCAGCCACCGGTGGTTCCGAAATCGAACTGAAAAGCACGGCGACAGGTCGCGCCATCGAACTCCGAGCCTCCGGCACGAGCCGCCTCGTCTGCAACGGAGAACTCCTCTGCGACGACGCTTCGATCGAAAGCAGCGGCGCCGCCCGCATCACGACCCGAGTCAAATGCACGGAGTGCCGGATCGAGAGCAGCGGTACTTCCGCCACGCAAGTGTCGCTCGACGCGACCTCGCTCCATGCCGAGAGCAGCGGAGGCGCCGGCATGACGCTCGCCGGAACGACCCGCGCCTGCCGCATCGTCGCCGGAGGAACCTCCCGCATCGACGCTACGGGACTGAAATCGGAACAGTGGGACACCACGGTCGGAAAATACTCCGCACTCAAACGTTAACCGCATATGAAACGCATCTTTCTATTTTCTACACTTTTCATCCTGCTCGGTCTCGTACCGGCGCAGACCGCCGCACGCGCCCGCACGATCAAGGGGTCGGGTGTCATGCGCACCGAAACGCGCGAGGCAGGGCGCTACACGGGGCTGAAAGTCGCCCGCGGCGTCGCGGCGACGATCGTCGAAAGCGATTCGGAAAAACTCGTCGTCGAAGCCGACGAAAAGATCATCGGCCATGTCGTCACGACGATCGACAAACAGGGCGTCCTGCTGCTGACGATCGATCCCGAAATCGACAACATCCGCGACTGCGACGTCCGCATCAGCGTACCCAAACCTGAGGTACTGCAAAGCCTGACGGCCACCAGCGGCGGTCGGGTCACCTGCCGAACCGTCGTAAACACCCCGACGCTCAACGTCCGCACAACCAGCGGCGCACATGCCGAGATCGCCTGCGAGGGCGACGGCTGCACCCTCTCGGCCACCAGCGGCTCCGAAATCAAGGCCAATCTGGCCGTAGGCCGGTGCGCGATCGAAGCGCACAGCGGAGCCGAAATAAATGTCAAGGGAGTGGCCGAGGAGTGCAAAATCAACGCCATGTCGGGAGCCACTTGCAAGGCCCGCAATCTGCTGACTCGGCGTACCGAAGCGCGCGCTTCGTCGGGCGCTTCGGTGCGCATCACCTGCTCCGAGACGCTCGAAGCCGCCGCTTCGTCGGGCGGAAGCGTCTCCTACTGGGGCGACTGCCGGCTCGTCGGTTTCAAAAAGAACCTGACAGGATCCGTCACCCATAAACGATAACCGCCATGAAAGAGGTCAAAAAATGCAGTATTTCGGGCATCGCCTTCACGCTCGACGCCGATGCCTACGCCCTTCTGAGCCGCTACCTCGACAGTCTCAAAGCGACCTACGCCGAAACGGCCGACGGCGACGAAATCGTCGCCGACATCGAGGCGCGCATCGCCGAACTGATCCTCTCGCAGCAGGAGAACTCGCGCGTGGTGGAGACCCCGCTCCTGCGACAGATCATCTCGCAAATGGGAACGGCCGAGGACATCTCGTCCGAAAGCGAAACCGACGCAGCCAAAAAGCAGCCGCGCATCCCGCGCCGTCTCTACCGCGACACCGAGAACGCCCGCCTGGGCGGGGTGTGCGCCGGGCTGGGGCGTTACTTCGACGTCGACGCCACATGGGTGCGCCTGACGCTCTTCGCACCGCTGCTGTTGTTGATCCTCGTCGAGGTACTGCCCTTCTCCGGCACCCTCTCGACCTTCTTCTCCAACCTGTTCGGCGTCTTCGTACTGGGCTACTTCATCATGTGGTTCGCCGTGCCGGCCGCACGCTCCGCGCGGCAGAAGCTCGAAATGGAGGGCGAGCCGATCACCGTGCGCTCGATCCGCGAAAAAACCGTTCGGGACAGCGAGACGAACAGCGACGTGAAATCGATCGTCGCCCGCGTGATCTACGCCCTCGGACAACTGGCGCTCATCGTCATCAAGATCTTCATCGGGTTCTTCATCTTCGGTCTGACCTTCGCCGCCTGCATCCTGCTCATCGTACTCTTCGCCCTGATCTTCGGCGATCCGGGCGGCAGCGGAACGCTATCGATCGCAGGCTGGACGATGACGACCACGGCCATGGGCGTCATGGGTCTGCTGACGGTGCTCATCCCGCTGCTCCTGCTTATCTACATCCTCTTCTGCCTGATCGCCTCGCGCAAACCCAGCGGGCGCGCCACGCTGATCGTCTTCCTGCTCTGGATCCTGACGATCGTCGCTACCGGCGGACTGATCCTGCGGGAGTACGGCGGCGAACAGCGGCACCGCCTGCACGAACTCTTCGACGAGGCGCGCGACGAACTCCGCGACAGGGAAATCGACCGTATGCAGGAGTGGGTGGCCGCCGACACCGTATCCGTCATTGCGACCGAACCCGCCCCGCAGACCGCTCCGGCAAGCGATTCCGCACACCGGATCACGATCAAGGGACCCAAGAAACAGAAGGTCGACATCCGCGTGACGGAACACAGCGTCGACATCGATTTCGACGACGAGAGCTACGAATGACGACGGCCGGAACGACCCGTCGCCGCGAAACGGGAGGCCGCACCGGACGGCTTCCCGTTTCGGCATAAAAAAAGCTGTAAAAAAGAGCGGTATTCATAAATTATTTTACTAACTTTGTCCCGAAGTGATAATACTCCTTTCGCTATGGCAGCCATCAAATGCATCGGTATCCTGACCTCCGGCGGCGACGCCCCAGGCATGAACGCCGCCATCCGCGCCGTTACCCGCACGGCCATCTACAACGGATTTACGGTCAAGGGAATTCTGCGCGGTTACCGCGGTCTGGTGACGAACGAAATCGTCGATTTCCACTCCTCGTCCGTAAGCAACATCATCCAGTTGGGCGGAACGATCCTCAAAACGGCTCGCTGCGAGGAGTTCAAATCGGTCGAGGGGCGTCAGCAGGCCTATGAAAACCTGAAAGCCGCCGGTATCGACGCACTGGTGGTCATCGGCGGCGACGGCTCGCTGTCGGGCGCCAATATCTTCGCGCAGGAGCACGACATTCCCATCGTGGGGCTGCCCGGTACGATCGACAACGACCTGGGCGGTACGGACGCCACGATCGGTTACGACACGGCGCTCAACACGATCATGGAGGCCGTCGACAAACTGCGCGATACGGCGTCGAGCCACGAACGGCTCTTCTTCGTCGAGGTAATGGGACACACGGCCGGATACCTGGCCCTCAACGGTCGATCGCCACCGGTTCCGAAGCGGCCATCATCCCCGAAATGGACACGGAAGTCGACCAGCTGGCCGAACTCATCAGCCAGGGTTTCCGCAAGAGCAAGAACTCGGCGATCGTCATCGTGGCCGAAAATCCCCGCACGGGGGGCGCCATGGGACTGGCCGAGCGCGTGAAAAAAGAGTTCCCGCAGTACGACGCGCGCGTCACGATCCTGGGACATATCCAGCGCGGCGGATCGCCCTCGGCACAGGATCGCATCCTGGCCTCGCGCATGGGAGCCATGGCCATTCAGGCGATCATGGAGGGGCAGCGCAACGTGATGATCGGCATCCAGAACAACGAACTGGTCTACGTGCCCTTCTCGCGTGCGGTGCGTCACAACAAATCGATCAATCGGGATTACGTGAATCTCGTGAAGATACTTTCCATGTAAGCTCCCCGCAGAACCCAAACGAAGAGAACGATCGGATGAAACGCGTAATCGGCATCGGCAACGCCCTGACGGACATGCTGGTCAATTTGGAGTCGGACTCCGTACTGAGAAAATACTTGCTCGAAAAAGGATCCATGTCGTTGGTGGACAGCAAGTTGCAGACCGAAATATCGAAATCGGTCGCCGGACTGCCCTATTCGCTCTCACTGGGCGGCTCGGCCGGCAACACGATCCGTGCCATGGCGCGTCTGGGCTGCGGGACGGGATTCATCGGCAAGGTAGGTCCCGATACGACGGGCGACTTCTTCGAGCAGGCGCTCGCGAACCTCGGTGTGAAGCCCTTCATCTTCCGCGGCAGCGAGCGGTCGGGCAAGTGCGTGGCGCTGATCTCGCCCGACGGCGAACGCACGATGATCACGCATCTGGGCGCCGCGCTCGAACTGACGGCGGCCGACGTCCGCGCCGACATCTTCGAAGGATTCGACTGCGTCTACATCGAGGGGTACCTGGTGCAGAACCACGAACTGATCGAGCACACGGCCCGGACGGCCAAAGAACGCGGATTGCAGGTGGCGATCGACCTGGCGAGTTTCAACATCGTCAAGGAGAACCTCGATTTCCTGCGCGCCCTGGTCGAAAAATACGTGGACATCGTCTTCGCCAACGAGGACGAAGCGATCGCCTTCACGGGCGAGAACGAACCGATCAACGCCTTGCAGGCCATTTCGCAGCTTTGCGAACTGGCGATCGTCAAGATCGGCATCCGCGGCGCGTTGATCAAACACCGCAGCGAAGTGGTGCACGTCGGCATCATGGCCGCCGCCAGGCGCGTCGACACGACGGGCGCAGGCGACTTCTACGCCGCGGGGTTCCTCTACGGCATGTGCGCCGGACTCTCGCTTCGGCAGTGCGGCACCATCGGCGCGATCACGGCGGGCAAAGTCATCGAGGTGGTCGGCACGACCTTCGGCGAGGAGGCGTGGGAGGACATCTTCCGGCTCGTGAAGAAGGTGCGCAACGAACGCTATCTCTTTTAGCACATTCGGCAGCGTACGACCGCTGCCTTTTTTATACGGTTACAGGTTTAGGTTAGGAGGGTCCCTCCCCATTCGGAACGGGTCCCGTAGCACCCGGAACGTGGAGTGCGGTGAATTCGGCATCGGGCTTCGCGACATACGACAAGCAATCCAGTCGGTTCGATGCCGAATTCATCGGGCCTTCACTCAAAAACACCTCTTAATTATGGAGAAAGAAGCACAAAAATTTGTCGACGAATTCATGGCCGGAATCGTTGCCAAAAACGCCGGTGAACCCGAATTTCATCAGGCGGTGAAGGAGGTTGCCGAATCGCTGGCGGAGTACATCGTCATGAACCCCGTCCTGAGCAAGATGAAGGTGCTCGAACGCATCGCCGAACCCGAGCGCGTCATCATCTTCCGCGTGCCCTGGCTCAACGACAAGGGCGAGATCGAGATCAACCGCGGCTACCGCGTACAGATGAACAGCGCTATCGGTCCCTATAAAGGAGGTATTCGGTTCCACCCTTCGGTGAACCTCTCGATCCTGAAATTCCTCGCCTTCGAGCAGACCTTCAAGAACAGCCTCACGACACTGCCGATGGGCGGCGGCAAGGGCGGTTCGGACTTCAACCCCAAAGGCAAATCCGACAACGAGGTGATGCGTTTCTGCCAGTCGTTCGTCACCGAGCTGGCGCGCCACATCGGACAGGACACCGACGTTCCTGCCGGTGACATCGGCGTAGGCGGCCGCGAAATCGGCTTCCTGTTCGGCCAGTACAAACGGCTGCGCAACGAGTTCACCGGCACACTGACCGGCAAAGGGCTCGGCTGGGGCGGCAGTCCGCTCCGCCCGGAAGCGACCGGCTACGGTGTCTGCTATTTCGCACAGGAGATGCTCGCCGCCAAAGGCGAAAGTTTCAAGGGCAAGACCGTGGCCATCTCCGGTTCGGGCAACGTCGCGCAATACGCTGCCCAAAAGGCTACCCTGCTCGGCGGCAAGGTGGTTACGCTATCCGATTCGTCGGGTTATATTTACGACCCGGAAGGAATCGACGCCGAAAAACTGGAATACGTGCTGGAACTGAAAAATATCTTCCGCGGACGCATCAAAGAATACGCCGAGCGCTACCCGGCAGCCACCTATTACGAAGGCCAGCGTCCCTGGAGCGTCAAATGCGATATCGCACTGCCGTGCGCAACCCAGAACGAAGTGAGCGGCGAGGAGGCGAAAATGCTGGTCGCCAACGGCTGCATCTGCGTCGCGGAGGGGGCCAACATGCCTTCCACGCCCGAAGCGATCAAAGCCTACCAGGACCATAAAATCCTCTATGCGCCGGGCAAGGCGGCGAATGCCGGGGGCGTAGCCACTTCGGGCCTCGAAATGACGCAAAACTCCGAAAGGCTCCTTTGGACGGCCGAGGAGGTGGACAACAAGCTCCACTCGATCATGCGCAACATTCATGAAGCCTGCGTCAAATACGGCACTGAGCCGGACGGCTATATCAACTACGTCAAAGGAGCGAATATCGCCGGCTTCATGAAAGTGGCCAACGCGATGCTCGCACAAGGCTGCGTATAGCGGAGCGACGATACCGGGAAAATAATCCGGGACACATGCGAGCATGGTTGCCTTGCATCCTTTTGAGGCATTATTTCCCTGCACCACGAATATTCCCCGGATACCCGATACCGAAATATCCCTGTCCACACCCGGATGCATGCGACTGACAAACGGGAAAGAGTGATTATGGCGCTCTTTCCCGTTTTTTTATTACCTTTAGTCCCCGGCCGGATGCTCCACGGACATACGAAGCCGCTGCAATTATCCCATGCAAAAGCCCCCGGAAGATTACCGCAACCGGCCGTAACACCCGCCATCGACCGACCATCAACCGATTAACTGCAACCTGCCAGCCATGATGAAACCTTATGCACTCCTGCTTGCGGCACTGTTGAGCTGCCCCGTTCTTTTTGCCCAAAAGCCCGACCGCGTCCCGCCCGAAGTGATGCGTCAAACGTACGAAGAGGTTAAAACCCCGTACAAATACGGACTGATCATGATCCCCGAACCGGGTAAGATGATCGACAGCCCGTCCATCTTCCGCGATAACGGCAAATGGTTCATGACTTATATCGTTTTCGACGGCAAAGGTTACGAATCGTGGCTGGCCGAGAGCGCAGACCTGCTGCACTGGAAAACGATCGGCCGGATCATGTCGTTCACCGACGGCACCTGGGACGCGACGCAGAAAGCGGGCTACATCGCGCTACAGGATACCGAATGGGGCGGTCGCAACGCTCCGGCACCCTTCGAAGGCTATTACTGGATGTCCTACATCGGCGGATCGGCCACGGGCTATGAAGCGGGCAAACTCGGCATCGGCATCGCCCGCACCAAGACCCCGGCCGAAGCCCAGGAATGGGA
>OJKC01001873.1_pt1 | contig 12149 bp, 9 predicted proteins | sample 1596401 | NCBI WGS metagenome assembly OJKC01 (sample SAMEA4350162, study PRJEB24818) | metagenome | biome: human; feature: gut; material: faeces | place: Denmark | collected 2013-09 | reverse complement strand
CTTCGCCTCAAATCTCATTGCTGGACTTATTGCATATAATCTGCTCCCTAAGAAACCATCAATGAATATCGATATTATTGACAAAAGCAAACTTATTGCATAGAATACTTATACCGAACTCACGTTAGTTATAGTCGTTGTTGTGAAACAGCGACTATTTTTTGTGTGCTAATTGATACATAAAAACCGTTGCCGGTCAGCCGACAACGGTTTTTTATATTTATCATTTACGTTATGTTTCAAAACGTAGGATACGGATAGGTGATATCCCAAAGGAAGAGTGCGTTTCCGGGAACTGATGTTCCGGCACTGCAGCGGTCCTTTTTCTCGATAATTTCGCAGAACTGCTGTTCCGTAATCTTGCCGCGGCCCACTTCCACCAGCGTACCGACTATGGCACGCACCATGTTGCGGAGAAAACGGTCGGCCGTCACGGTGAACACCAATTTATCGCCCTCCATCTGCCAGCAGGCATAGTCGATGCGGCAGTTGTTTGTCTTCACATCCGTATGAAGCTTGCTGAAACTCGTGAAGTCGGTATAGTCAAACAGACGCTGTGCCGCGCGGTTCATCGCTTCCACATCCAACTTATAGGGAGGAGTCCAGCAGAAATGATAGCTGAACGGCGACTTCTCCAAGCCGATGAAATATTTGTAGGTACGGCTCGTAGCATCAAAGCGTGCGTGTGCCTCGTTGCCCACCCTTACTATCTCATAAACGGCAATATCGCGTCCCACGATGCTGTTCAACTGGCGAACCAGTCGGGCAGTGTCGGCAATAGGCTCTTCCACATCGAAATGCGCCACCATTGTACGGGCGTTCACTCCCGTGTCCGTCCGTCCCGCACCAGTGATTGCCAACGGCATGCGCATCACCATCGACATGGCCTTCTCCAGCGTTTCCTGCACCGAAACGGCATTGGGCTGGGTCTGCCATCCGTGGAAGGGCGCACCGTTGTACGCCAGACGCATAAAATACCTGCAAGCCATCCGACAGCCGTTAATCCTTTTCGAGATAAGTATATCCGTAAAGACCCGAACGGTAGTTGCTCAGGAACTCACGACCTTCTTCCGGAGTAATCTTGCCGCTCTTCATGGCACGTGTCACCCACGTTTCCACGTTGCGCACCAGCTTCTTCGGATTGTATTGTACATAGTCGAGCACTTCGTCCACCGTTTCGCCGTCGATAATCTGGTCGATTTCGTAGCGGTCGGCATATACGCTGATATGCACGGCATTCGTGTCGCCGAACAGGTTGTGCATGTCGCCCAGAATTTCCTGGTAAGCGCCGACAAGGAACACACCGAAATAATACGATTCGTTGTTCTTCAGCGAGTGTACCGGCAAAGCATTGCAGATGCCGTGGCTGGATATGAAGTTATTGATTTTTCCGTCGGAGTCGCAGGTGATGTCCTGGATAGTAGCCGTACGTGTCGGACGTTCGTCAAGACGGGCAATCGGCATAATCGGGAACATCTGGTCGATAGCCCAGGAATCAGGCAGCGACTGGAAGAGCGAGAAGTTGCAGAAATACTTGTCGGGAAGCATTTTTGAAATTTTCAACTCATCAGGAATGTGCTTCATGCCCTGTGCCATATCGTTGACATCGCGGGCAACTGACCAAAACAGTTTTTCAATCTGCGCACGCGTACGCAAGTCGAGCATACCCAGACTGAACAGGTCGAGCGCTTCTTCGCGGATCTGCAGCGCGTCGTGCCAGCTTTCGAGCAAGCGCGGCGGATTGAGTTTGTCCCAAATATCGTAAAGTTCGCGAGCCAGTTCATGGTCGGTTTCCGAAACTTCCTCATTTTCATTCCATATCGGAAGCTGCGTAGTTTCCAGCGCTTCAAAAATCAGCACAGAGTGATGGGCTGTCAGCGAGCGTCCGGATTCCGTAATGATGTTCGGCTGCTTCAATCCGTTTTTCTCGCAGGCATCCACCAAAGCAGAGATGGCGTCGTTGGCATATTCCTGGATTGAATAGTTCATGCTGCTTTCACTGGCACTGCTGCGTGTTCCGTCGTAGTCAACGCCCAGACCGCCACCAATGTCAAGGAAATCAAGATTAAAGCCCATTTTCGACAGTTGCACATAGAATTGTGTAGCCTCGCGCAAAGCCGTCTTGATACGACGTATTTTGGTAATCTGACTGCCGATATGGAAATGTATCAGCTTCAGACATTCCTTCATCTTGTTCTTTTCAAGGAAATCAAGCGCCTCAAGCAGTTCGCTGGAATTCAAACCGAACTTGCTGTGGTCGCCACCCGATTCTTCCCATTTTCCGCTGCCGGAGCTCGACAGCTTGATGCGGATACCCACATTCGGGCGCACACCGATGCGCTTTGCCAACGTAGCAATCAGGCGCAGCTCGTTGAGTTTCTCCACCACAAGGAAAATGTGGCGTCCCATTTTCTGAGCCAGCAAAGCCAGCTCGATATAATTTTCATCCTTATAACCGTTACAGATAATCAGGTTGCTCTCGTCGATATTTGTTGCGAGCACCGCATGAAGTTCCGGCTTAGAACCGGCTTCCAGACCGATATTGAACTTTTTGCCGTGGCTGACAATTTCCTCCACCACCTGACGCATCTGATTTACCTTAATCGGGTAAATGATAAAGTTCTGGGCTTCATATTTGTACTCGGCAGCAGCCTGCTTGAAACAGCGCGAAATCTTTTCAATACGATTGTCGAGAATATCCGGAAAACGGAGCAGTACGGGCGACGTAATGTCCCTCACCTGCAATTCGTCCATCAAATCCTTCAAATCGACGGATGCATAACCCTCGCGCGGAGTCACCTGAACGTGACCCTTGTCGTTAATCGAGAAATACTTGAGCCCCCAACCGGAAATGTTATATAGCTCAGCACTGTCCTCAATACGCCATTTTCTCATTCTTCTGTCAAAGTTAAAAAGGTTACAAATATCTGTAATTTAAAATAGTCTACAAATGTACGAAAAAACACGTTAAAACTACGGATACGGCCGTAATAATTCATCGAGACCTGTAATTTTTCACTGAATAGATTTCGACCTTTTCCCAAACATGCCTTTCATCCGGATAAGCCTTTATAAGGTCTGCACAGATTTGAGACCAGGGTACAACTTTGAATGTATTCCACCAAATGGGTCTGCCATGGTCCACATAAATTTTCACCACCATGCGAACCCTTTCCAAATAGCCATCATGTTTATTTTCTATTTCCGCACGCAAATATCCTGACAACGTTTGAAAGTTACCATCCGAATCAAAGCCTAAATCATCATGGATATTTTTCCATAAATCAAAATAACGGCGTGTAATTGTAATGTCATTGGCTGCTATAACCTTGTCCGTAGAAACCACCCCCAACAATTTTTCAATGACAGGCTCTTCTCCTTCCGGATAAAGCCAACGCTTCTTTTCTTCAAAATCAGAAGCAAGGCAAATCAGCACAGAACGGGTAATCGGAGTAAACACATCCTCTATATCAGGATATTCCCTTAACAATTCCATTACCGCCAAATAGGCTTCTTGAGGAGAACAATCAGTTTTCGCCAATCGTTCCAATGCTGAATTCAACACAGCAGGCATAAGATAGCCGCCCTCTATTTCCGCTTTCAGCATTGCGATAATATCCGCGCTTGAACCCTTTTCAAATCGAGTATGCAAGAAAATAGAATTGCTATCTTCTGCTTTCGACGGCCCCCACAGCTGCTTTTCCTCCTGTCCTATTGTCTCCAACAGTTCTTTATTATTTTCAGCAGCTTTTTTCAAGAAGATGAAGAAGTTGCGGAAAGGGGCAAGAGTCTTGTATGAACTGTTTTTCTCATACCATTGCCTATAATAGCAATAGAATTTCCACATTTTCTCACACCCCATCTGCCTGTTATACAAAGTCTGCAAAATATTACCAAAAGTGCGCGACTGTGTAGCCTTCACTCCTTCAATATCATTTCTGAACACCTCACTGACTTCGCCGGTTTCATCAAACAGAGCATCCAATTTTCGGAATCTGTACAATGCCGAATAAAAGAATTCATCCTTCTCTATCAAATCATTCCATTCACTCACAAAATTATCCCACCGACGAAAAGCCGCACTACGTTCGTCTTCATCCTTACAATCCGCTATTTTTCCACATAGAGCAGCCACACAGTCAGGAGCCATTTTACCGTCCCCAGCCAGTCTCCTCACACTTTCTACGATAGCAAAAGCATCATCTATCGAACGGTAAGGCTTCTTTATAAGCATTGTGTTTATCTCATCGGAAGCTTCCACCATACGTTTCATGCCAACACTGTCGTTTTCTGACTTTTCGTTTCTAATTATCTTCCAAACGTATTCTTCCTGCTGCAGAGAAACTGCCATTTTAAACAGTAATGCAATCACATGAATATCGCAGCGGTAATTTTTCAGTTTCGGCATATTTACCACCTCATAAGCATATAAGAACCGTTTCGGACTGGGCCTTTTGTGACCTTCGGAAGAACCTTGAACCTTGATTTTATAATTATCGACAATTCTCAGAAGATTGCTCAACGTATAGTCATCAACATAAGGCAAACGCTTGATATAGACAGATGCGTCGTCAATAGTCGGCGAGGCTTTCAAAATCTGATTATAGAGTATCAGGCTAATTTTTGCAGAACCTCCCATTTCTTTCTCAAAAGAATTGAAAGCTTTGACTGCAAATTTATATTCATGCTTCTTTGTAAGTTCCAAACACATAGCAAGCATTCGAGCATTGTGTTCTCCTACCGGCTCACGCCAACTTTGATAAAACGCATAAGCTGTGGAAAAGTCCTCTGACTTTTGAATCAGTCCTACATAGACAACTTCACGCCTGTTTGCCTTTACCGAGGCCCAAACACCTTCCCCGGACTCCAAATAAGACTGTATGAGCTTCAACATCGGTGTATCATGGACAGATTTGCCCAACATAAATACTACCGCAGCATTTGTCAATGAAAACAATCGGTCAACATACTCATTCAGCATTGCCTTTCCTTCCACCAGATTGTCTATTGAGTCCAATCGAGCCAGCACATCATCAAATATCGTACTTGCACCAAATTCCAATACATCCAATGCTGCATCGTAATTTCTCACCTCATCGACCAAAGACTGCGCCCACGCATATCTGCCATTGGCAAAATCAATAAGAAGCCGAATGTGTTCTGCGTTGGCACACAATTTTGCCAATATACCGTAGATACGTTGCAACGACATCATGTCAGACACGAAAAGCCCATTCACACTACGGACTTTTGCCAAAACTGCATCCACAGCACCCTGGCTTACAAAAGCATAAGCTTCATCAAACGTATCTGTGAAGTATTCCAATTTTCGGGAAATTGAATACAGGCTGTCCGATATGCTGTTTTCTACTTGAAAATCCTCTATTTCTTCCGGCGTATAACTATTGGGATGATTTTTTGCAAAGCGTATCAGCTCACCCATTGTTGATTCATTGACAGGCAACCCGTTTTCCCTCATTTCACGTATCAACATCCGTACTCCACGACGAGATTCTGCACGTCCAATCAACAGGTTATAAAAAAATCCCATTTCCTCTTTGTCCTCTTCCATCAATACCGATAAATTTTCCTTCGCTATTTTTCGACATTCTTCGAGGCACTCATTATAGATTTCAGTCTGAGGCAAACGGGCAACCATTCGTCTCAATGATGTTGCAGTAGGAAATGTTTCATAGAAACTTAAAATGGCATTTTTCGCTTCAAAGAAATTTGTCCAATCGTATAACAGCCGTTCGGCGATCGGAACAGTTTTTTCTCTGACAAGCAATTCTTCCCAGACCAATTCATTGAAAGCAAAATTGATATTTACCGGAACAATCGAATACAACTTTTCCCCATCATATATACTGTCAGCACTGTAATTAATCATGTTCCCGTTCAATTCATGACTAAAAAGAACGGCATTGTTGTCCTGCAAATATTTTATACACGCCAACAGATTTTTTGAGAAGATATCGGCCGACATCTGTTCATACTTTTTACGCACCAGCATCACAACAAGACACAACGGCGAAGAATAGCGGAACGTGGAAACCAATTGACACGCCCTGAGAAAATTTTTCACAAAATGGTGCAGTTCCGTATCCTTTTGACTAACCAACCGATTGACAATTTTTTCCACATAGTCATTCAGTCGAGGAATATAATCTCCAACCGTTTCTCCACTTGAATATTTGAAATGCATACGCAACCATGCCACAAACTTTGCATCAGCCTGACTTTTTCCAATCGGTTTTATTTCCAGTTCCTGGCACAAATTGTCGTTGGCCATCAACAGGTCACGAACCTTCGAATTGTTGTTCTTAAAATTATCGTATGCCGATTTTATGGAAGTGCCTATAAACACAATATTTTTATGTTTCAGCAGTCTTTGGAAAAAATCCAGTATTTCAGAACTCTCCATACCCGCCATTTCAAACACGTCACGCACCTGGTCAGCAATGATATATATACGGTCAAGAGTCTTCCGCATCTCACCGGAACCGTCGGCAACATTATAATCCACATCCGTTTTAAATCGGCGTATTAAATCGTGCACATTCCCATAATTCAACAAAATAACCTTCTCGTTAGGAATCCGATGTCGTACAAATTCATATACTGCACGAGTTTTTCCTGCTCCCGGCATACCGGTAATCATTACAATGCGACCACCTTCGGTAATTTTATTCTGCAAAGCGACATCCACGCTCTCCCGCTGATAGTAAAGTTTCTCATTAAACCCGTTTTCTTCCGCTGCCCGATTTTCATCATAATATAGCTCCTTTGCCTTGACAGCATGACCCGGTATCGACATTCCGTCGACACGAAAAACAGGGAAACGATTCTCCAACACCAACAGGTCAAACTGTTCACTAACCTTATTCACCAAAGAAGAGCAATCGGAATCGTACCGATAATCAACCACATAATGTTCATCTATCTGCTCATAACTATCTCGCAACAGTTGTAACAACTGCTCCAAATACACATCAGAATCCGCTTTTACACAATCATTTTCAACAAGTTTCTGCTGATATTCTTCCTCATTTTTCGCACCCAACGGATCACTGCAGGCAAAAACATTGATGACAAGGTTTGCACCATTTTTCATTGTTTTATAAGCAGCAACGAGCTCTCCGGCCGTTTTATCTCCGACATGTTTTAACGGAGCTAACAGAATCAGCCAGTCACATTTCGGTATCAGACAGTTGTTAATTTCAGTCTGTTTTGGCATCAATCCGAAGACCGTTGATGCTGTTTCACAATCATAAATATATTCAATTCGCTTACCCTGATTACCAAGCATGGACAATGCCTTGTCCATCAATTTAAGTTTTTCAATAACCTTGTTCTTTTCATCAAGTCTGCGACTCGAAGATAGTACTATTTTAAGTCCCATTGTATTAGATCTTTTCTTATTATTTTTTTTCAACACTGTCTAATCATTGCCAAAATCAAAACCCTATCGAGAAATTACGGAGTTCGGCACGGAGGGATTTTGCAGTTCCGGGACCGCCGGTCATGCTGTCGAGCAACGCCCAGAATTTCGGCCCGTGGTTCATTTCGCGCGTATGGGTCAGTTCGTGGAGAAGCACGTAGTCCATCAAATGCGGCGGAAGGAGCATCAGGTAGCAGGAAAGGTTAATGGTACGCGCTGCCGAACAGCTGCCCCAACGTGTCCTCGCACCGTTGATTTTCACTTTGTTGTACGGAAGGTTGTAGCGTTGCGACCACTCGTCGAGCAACGGAGGAAGAAAGTCAGCAGCCGCCACTTTCAACGCCCGCAGAACACCCGCTTTCAGCAACTGCTGGACACGGCCGTCGGAAAAACCCGCACCGGAAGGGTAGAAAATCACAGCCCCGTCGTCGGTACGTCGCAACATAAAATTACGTGATGAACCCTGCCGTAGCGAAAGCCGGAAACAAGGGGCATCAATGCGAAAATCGGCATCCATCTCAGCCGGCTTGACTTTGCGATAGCTTTCCAACAGTTTCGCACGATACTGCTCCACCACTTTCATCGCCTCATCGGTCCGGCTCATGAACGGCACCGTCACATACAGCCCATCGGGCTTCACACGCATGGTCACACCACGCGCTCCACGCCGGGTACGCAGCACGATGCGCCCGAAATCCTTGTCAGCTATCACTCCCCGCGTCGCCATCGTTCTGCCCTATTTTGCCTTCATCGTCACAATCGGCACAAGCATTTCCTCCATTGAGATACCACCGTGCTGGAACGTGTCCTTATAGTATTGGACATAGTAGTTGTAGTTGTTCGGGTAGGCAAAGAAATCGCCGTTCAGCGTAAAGATATAGGTCGACGACACATTCGGCGAAGGCAGTCCATAACGCTCCGGACGTTTTATTTCGTAAACCTGTCGTTCGTTGTAGCTCAAGTTCTTTCCCACCTTGTAACGCAGATTTGTATTCGTGTTCTTGTCGCCGATGACCTTGATAGGATTGTCGACACGGATAGTGCCGTGGTCGGTTGTCAGCACGATGCGCGCTCCGCTTTCAGCTATGCGCTTCATTAGTTCGATGGCCGAAGAATGGCGGAACCACGATTCCGTAATCGAACGGTAGGCGGCATTGTTGACTGCCAGTTCGCGAATCATCTTCGATTCCGTACGCGCATGCGAAAGCATATCAATAAAGTTGAACACAATCACGTTCAGGTCGTAGTTGGCAAAGTTGCTGAAGTTTTGCAGCAGTTTTTCGCCGTAGGAAGTTTCGTACACTTTATTGTAGGAAAACTTATAGCGTTTGCGATAGCGGTCGAGCTGTGTCTGGATAAGCGGCGACTCATTCAGGTTCTTGCCTTCTTCCGAATCTTCGTCCACCCACAATTCGGGGAACATCTTTTCAATCTGCAACGGCATCAGCCCCGAGAAAATGGCATTGCGGGCATATTGCGTAGCCGTTGGCAGAATACTGCAATAGAGGTCCTCCTCCACGTTGAAATATTCCGATAGAATGGGCTTGATGATACGCCACTGGTCGAGACGGAAATTGTCAATCAGAATGAAGAACACCTTTTCTCCGGCATCAAGCAGCGGAAACACCTTTGTCTTGAAAATCTCATGGCTCATCAGCGGATGCTTGTCAGTTGTCACCCACGACTCATAGTTCTTTTTCACAAACTTGCAGAACGTGGAGTTTGCCTCGTTCTTCTGCATCATCAGCAGCTCGTCCATGTTCGTTTCCGTCTGCGCCAGCTCCATTTCCCAGAAAACGAGTTTCTTGTACAGTTCATACCAGTCCTCGATGGTGTACGACTCGTTGATTTGTTCCGTGATGCGGCGAAATTCCTGCTGATAGTCGGAAGTGGCCTTCTGCGACACCAGCGTACCGGAATGCAGGTTCTTTTTGAGCGACATGAGAATCTGGTTCGGATTGACCGGCTTGATAAGATAGTCGGCAATCTTGTTGCCGATAGCCTGGTTCATGATGTTTTCCTCCTCGCTCTTCGTAATCATAATCACCGGCACATCGGGATGCAGCTGCTTGATTTGCGACAACGCCTCTAAACCGCTGATACCCGGCATGTTTTCATCGAGTATCACCAGGTCGAAATGCTGTTCCGCCACACAGTCGAGCGCATCGCTGCCGTTGTTGACCGTTGTCACTTCATAGCCTTTCTGCTTCAAAAACATGATATGTGGTTTGAGCAAATCAATCTCATCGTCTGCCCACAATATATTGCCGTTTTTCTCCATTCTGTCAAATCGTTTTAGATTCTACAAATTTAGTCCATGCTTTGTTCTTCTGCAAACGCAAGTTTCCGTAAAGTTAGCATTTTTTGAGAAAATTTCCACCGCATCCATACGTCTTTTGTCACAAATCCAAACATAAAAACCTCCCCAGTTGTACCAATCTTAAAACTATACACGAAAAAGATTTTTCAGTTAAACTTTTTTCCACAATAGACAGTCGCTATTTTTCAAACTTATCGCAGTAATATCTTGAACAGAAAAAGAAGTTTTATTTCTTTTATTGTTCAAATTATTGCTATATTTGCAACATGAATAGACAATTAAGTGAAATAGGAGTCATTCCGGTAACGACTTCAATCCTTGAATCGTTATACCCAGAACTTAAGTCTGCTAACAAGAAAGTAACCTGGCTTGAGAAGCAAGGATTTATCATCAGACTGAAGCGGGGACTTTATGTGGTCAACCCCGAACATTCAGGAAAAACACTATCGAGTGAGTTGATTGCCAATCATCTCTATACTCCTTCGTATATTTCGATGTCTACAGCACTACGATATTATGGACTTATCCCTGAGGCTGTATATGTTCATCAATCAATGACAGTAAAACATCCCCGAAGCTTTCACACTCCGGTCGGCAATTATGACTACAAATATATTTCAAGAGAGGCATTTTCGATTGGAGTAAGAAGTATGCATAAGGATGACTATGCATTTCTCATTGCATCACCGGAAAAGGCTTTATGTGATTTGATTGCCAATTCCTCAAAAGTCATTCTTCGTTATATGAAAGATGTAGAAATATATCTTGAGCAGGATATTCGTATGGATATGGATGAGTTCTATAAGATGGATGCAACCATATTTGAAGATTATATTCATGTAGGCAAAAAGGCAGATTCAATTTCGACACTTTTAAAATTCTTAAGACGATGAAAAACGAAATATTCAACAATATGCTTTCCCGCTATGATTTAACGACGGAGCAACATAAGAGAAACGCCATATTTGAAGTAAACCAACAAGTGATACTTGCTGGCCTATATGCCGGAGGCTTTTTTGAGTCGGCGGCGTTCTATGGAGGAACTTGTTTAAGAATATTTCATGGCTTGCAGCGTTTCAGTGAGGACATGGATTTTTCATTGCTTACGCAAGATGATACCTTCGATTTTACGAAATACTTTCCTGCAATCGTTGATGCTTTTGCAATGGTAGGTCGTGAGGTTGAAATAAAGAAAAAAGATAAGAAGAATTTTGGGAAAGTCGAATCGGCATTTCTTAAAGATAATACCGATGTGTATGATGTGACTTTCCAGACAGAGAAGTCAATAAAGATAAAGATTGAAGTAGATACTTGCCCACCGTTGAACTTTAAGACAGAACAGAAACTATTGCTTCAGCCATATTCATTTATTACTCGTTGTTTTACACTTCCGGACCTGTTTGCAGGCAAGATGCACGCTCTGGTCTATCGTGCGTGGAAGAACAGGGTCAAAGGCCGTGATTGGTACGACTTTGAATGGTACATACGCCATAATATCCCACTTGATTTTACTCATTTGAAAGAACGATGCAAGCAGTTCAACAATGAGGATATTACTTCAGAGTTATTCAAAGAGAAACTCATTGAGCGTCTCTCTACAGCAGATATAAAACAAGTGAAAGAAGATGTATTACCTTTCCTCCGCAATCCAAAAGAACTTGATATTTGGTCAAATGATTATTTCGCGCAGTTGGCAGGGATGATAAGAATAGAATAATACAGCATTTATAAAAAGCCAAGATATTTTCCTAATGATTCAATATAGTCCTATAATAAAAGAAATGCAATGAAACATCTATACATAATCGGAAATGGCTTTGATATTCATACAGGGCTTGCTACACGATATGCAGATTTTCAACTATGGTTAGAGAACAACTATCCTTTCATTTACGAAAATATGCAGGCAGTCTACGATATAGATGCTGAATGGTGGAATGATTTTGAAGTGCAACTTGGGGAATTGAATATCCCTAAATATGTATCGAAATTTACTCCACCTATCAGGTCCTTTGGTGAAATTATAACAGGGTTAAAACGAAAAAAGAAATTTGAGAGAAAAGACGACGGCGTACCATCACCACACATTTCTCATTGTGCCCAACGGCTTAACGGTTTGCTTGATGTGTTGCAATATTGTTTTGAAAAATGGGTGGATAACTGCCAAAGATCGATTACAGCCCCTAAATATATCCATATTGAGAAAGAAGATTCATTCTTTATTAATTTCAATTATACGGATGTAATAGAGATGTTATATGAAATCATTACTGTCCACTAAAAATCGCAAATAGTTCTTTGAAATAATTGAATTACAGTTTGTTACAAGATATTTTCTTGCGCAACGATTTGAAATCATAACTTTGCAGCCTTAACTTAGGCTGTATA
>OJKC01001869.1_pt1 | contig 12170 bp, 9 predicted proteins | sample 1596401 | NCBI WGS metagenome assembly OJKC01 (sample SAMEA4350162, study PRJEB24818) | metagenome | biome: human; feature: gut; material: faeces | place: Denmark | collected 2013-09 | reverse complement strand
GGATAATTTGCCTTTATCTCCGTTGGCAAATGCGTACGTGCGTGCGCGTGGAGCAGACCGTATGTCATCGTATGGCGATTTTATAGCTTTGAGTGACGTCTGTGATGAAGAAACAGCTCGTTTTATCAATCGTGAGGTTTCTGACGGCGTGATTGCTCCGGGATACACTGACGCAGCCCTTGAAATTCTGAAAAATAAACGTAAGGGTACTTATAACGTGATTAAAATTGATTCGGAATATCGTCCGAATCCCATTGAACGGAAGGATGTGTTTGGTATCACTTTTGAGCAGGGACGTAACGAAGTGAAATTGAATGGAGCAGAATTGTTTGAAAACATTCCGACTCAGAATAAGAATTTCCCTGAAGCTGCTAAACGTGATTTGATGATTGCATTAATCACTTTGAAATATACTCAGTCTAATTCTGTTTGCTACGTGAAGGATGGACAGGCTATCGGTATTGGTGCCGGACAGCAGAGCCGTATCCATTGTACTCGCCTGGCTGGTAATAAGGCTGATATCTGGTATTTGCGCCAGCATCCGAAGGTGCTGAATTTGCCTTGGGTAGAAAAGATCCGTCGTGCCGATCGTGATAATACCATCGATATTTATATTAGCGAAGATCATGACGATGTATTGGCTGATGGAGTATGGCAGCAGTTCTTCACTGAGAAACCTGAAGTATTGACGCGCGAAGAAAAACGTGCTTGGCTTGATACATTGAAGGGAGTATCATTGGGTTCGGATGCTTTCTTCCCGTTTGGAGATAATATTGAACGTGCTCACAAGAGTGGCGTGGAATATATTGCTCAGGCAGGAGGTTCTGTGCGTGATGACCATGTGATTGAAACTTGCGATAAATACGGTATTGCAATGGCATTTACGGGAATCCGTTTATTCCATCATTAATAATGAATTAGTCTGAAAATAGAGGGGTAAATTTGCTGGCGAGGATGAAAAACAAGTGAATTTACCTCTCTTTTTTTGTAAATAGTATTTGATTTACTATCTTTGCAAAAGTTTGATACTAATCTTGGGCTTGTTTGGTTTTGACAGCGAGAGATGTGGTATGTAAGCATGCAGTGCGTCAGTGATTTGCACTATAATCTCAGTTACTGAACAATTATCTGGCAACGAAAACTATGCTCTCGCTGCTTAATCGAAGTACAGTAGATTAGCTTTATTTCCGTCAAAGTGATGGAAACGAGACATCGCTCAAAAGCTCTTGTTCCGAAGCGTTTGGTTTAGCGGTGCAGCAAATTCGGAAATAGTTTTGGTCTCGTTCCGCGACTGAAATGAAATTTTAGGAACTAAGGTATAAGTGGGTGGCTCTGGTCTTGCTTATGCACGAAAACCGAAGGCAGAGATAAGCATGTAGAAAGCATATGGCTTCCTTGTTTGGACGAGGGTTCGACTCCCTCCAGGTCCACGATGATTATTTTAAACCGCTGAACATCAGCGGTTTTTTGTTTTTTTAAGCTCTTATACTTTCCCCGTTTTATCAGTCAGTTCCATCAGAAAAGCTATATAAAAATCTGAAGCTCTATTCGGATAGAGCTGTTCTATATTATTGCCCGATGCAATAGAAATTGTACAGGAAATATCTTTACGATGATGTCGCAGCACGTTCGTGTTAAGACCTCGACACGTACGTGTCGACCTCTCCGCACGTACGTGTCATGACCTCGTCACGTACGTGTCGAGGTAAATCTGGTTTTGTCTTCAAGAAATAACGAACGGATATTTCATGAAAAAGTTCAGGAATTCTTTACAAACAAAAGAGACCGGTATCTCAGCGGAGAGACCGGTCCTGAATTTGAGTAAGATTTTTTATCGGATTGGCTATAACGGAAATGCGACAACAGCAAGTTTTTAATCGGTAATGGTGTCATCGAAGTTTTCTATTCGGGTGACTTTCTTGATGTGGTCTAATTTCTTAAGGTTCTCGCAGATGGTATTTACATCATCTACATCGTGTACAAACAATTGAATTCGGCCTTCAAAAATACCATCATTGGACTCGATATTCAATTTGTGAATATTTACGTTCAATTGTTGTGATATAATACCTGTTACTTGGTTAAGCACCCCAATTCCATCGATTCCTTTCATGTATACATTTACCGGGAAGTTAAGTGCTTTGCCAATTTCCCATTGTACGGCCAATAATCTGTTGCCAAAGCTGGTCTTCAGTTGCGTAGCTATCGGGCATTGGCGCTTATGGATAATAATTCGATTGTTGTCGTCAATATATCCTAAGACATCATCTCCAGGGATTGGTTTACAGCAGTCTGCAATGATGTAGTGCTTCTGAATTTCTTCAGGCGTAAGCTTGACAATTTTCTTCTTGTCGATGTTCAAAGCAGGTTTTTCTTTGGAAGATGCATTATCCTGAGACTTGGGTTTGCTTCCTCCTCCAAATGCAAATGCAATGTATTTTTTCCAATTTGTAGGGGTGGATTTTTCTTTTAACTCATTCTTATCCAAATCTCCTAAGGTGAAAACTTTTTGCCCGACCTGGTACATTAAGTCTTCAGGAGTTTTTAATTTATGAAGGGTACAGAGCTTCTGGATGTTCGTTTCGGTAGCTTCAATGCCTTCTTTCTTAAGGAATTCATGCAGCATGTCTTCTCCGGCCTGCTGGACTTCCTTTCGTTCTCTTTTGAGGATGGATAATATTTTAGCCTTGGCTTTTGCTGTCGTGGCAAAATTAATCCATGAAGGTTGTACTTTCTGTGATTTTGAAGTCAGAATTTCTACCTGATCTCCACTTTGCAGTTTATGGCTCAGTGGTACCAGTTTATGGTTTACTTTAGCTCCAATACAATGGCTTCCTAAGAATGTATGAATGGAGAAAGCAAAATCAAGTGCGGTTGCATTCTGAGGCATCGTTTTAATTTCACCCTTAGGAGTAAATACAAATATCTCAGATGCGAAAAGATTAAGCTTGATTGTATCCAGAAAGTCAAGGGCATCGGGCTGCGGATCATCCAAAATTTCTTTGATGGTTTTCAGCCATTTGCTAAGCTCTCCTTCGTCTTCACTTCCTCCTCCTTCTTTGTATTTCCAGTGTGCGGCAAAACCTTGTTCTGCTACATCATTCATTCGCTCACTTCTGATCTGAACTTCAATCCACTGTCCTTTGTTGCTCATCAATGTCACATGAAGAGCCTGATATCCATTGGCTTTTGGATGGCTGACCCAATCGCGTAAACGGTCAGGATGAGGCTTATATATCCGGGAGATAGCTACATAAATGTTGAAGCAGTCATTCAGTTCTTCCTCTTCATTCTTAGGAGTGAAAATGATGCGTACGGCAAGTATGTCATAGATTTCTTCAAACGTGATATGTTTGTTTTGCATCTTGTTCCAGATGGAGTAGGGAGACTTGATACGTGCCAGAATACGATAAGGGAGTCCCATTTTATCTAATTGTTCGCGAATGGGAGCTGTGAATTCTTCAAATAAGTTGGTTCTTTCAGCTTGAGTAGCCTTTAGCTTTTCTTCGATTTGCTGGTAAGCTTCTGGGTGTTCGTATTTAAAACTTAAGTCTTCCAATTCAGTCTTGATACGATTCAGGCCCAGTCGGTTGGCGAGAGGAGCGTAGATGTAGAGTGTTTCCCCGGCAATTTTATATTGTTTGCTTGGAAGCATGGAGCCTAAGGTACGCATATTATGCAACCGGTCGGCAATTTTTATAAGAATGACACGGATGTCATCATTCATTGTGAGAAGCAACTTCTTAAAGTTCTCAGCTTGTGCAGAAGCTCTGTCTCCGAAGATTCCTCCTGAGATTTTGGTTAATCCATCTACAATTTGAGCAATCTTAGGTCCAAACAAGTTTTCGATATCCTCTACGGTGTAGTCAGTATCTTCTACTACGTCGTGGAGTAGAGCAGAACAAATAGAGGTAGATCCTAAGCCGATTTCTACGCAGGCGATGCGTGCTACAGCGATAGGATGTAGAATATAAGGCTCGCCCGAACGTCGGCGCACTCCTTTGTGTGCCTGTCGGGCGAAATTAAATGCTTTTGTAATTATCTCGACTTTTTTCCGATGTTTACTTTTCAGGTATTGGTCCAATAGCTCCTGAAATGCTTCATCAATCAGTTTTTCATCTGTCTGTTCCTGGGTAAGTTTCTCCTCGGTCATAATTCTCTCCCTTTTCTTTGAATCAATAATGCAAAAATAGAGAAAAATACGAATCAAACAAGCAAATGAGGGGTTTTCTTACCGGATGCGTAGAGATTTGCCAGCCCGGATGCTACTTCCCTTGATTCCGTTCAGTCTCCGTAATTGGCTTACGCTAACTCCGTACTTAGCGGCAATACCTCCTAATGTCTCTCCGTTACGGATACGGTGGTATACAGCTTTCCCGCTATTTTTCCCTTTAGTAGTGGTATTGCTGACTGTTACAGTATTACGACGTGTCTGATAAATTTCCGGTTTGTAGTTGTAGATACTGTCTTCGTGATCAATAAAACAGCTCATCATCTGAGTTGGCAACCGTAAGGCATAAGGCTTCTCATTTCCTGGAATGATATCTTTTTTAAATTCCGGATTGAGCGCTCGTAGTTGATCAATGTCAATCTTACAGACTTCAGCTATTTGATTCAAATTTAATGAGCGGTTGATATGGACAGTATCAGTACTTTCTGGCATGTTCATCTCCATAGGGCTAATGTAGTGCTCACAATAATAAGTCATGATGTAGTTTGCTGCTACAAATGCAGGTACGTAGCCTCGGGTCTCTTTGGGTAAAAAGTTGTAGATTTTCCAGAAGTCTTTTTCACCTCCAGCACGGCGGATAGCCTTGTTGATAGTACCAGGTCCACAGTTATAGGCTGCTAGAACGAGATTCCAATCTTGATAAATATCATATAAGTCTTTCAAATATCGAGCTGCTGCGCGGGTAGATTTAATAGGGTCTCTGCGTTCGTCCACAAGTGAATTAACTTTCAAACCGTATACTTGTCCCGTGCGAAGCATGAATTGCCACAATCCTACAGCACCCTGTGAAGAAGTTGCAGTTGGATTTAATGCAGATTCAATAACAGGAAGATATTTTAATTCTAAAGGAAGGTCGTACAAATCTAATGCTTCTTCAAAAATAGGCATGTATAGATTGTTGGCGCTCAGCATAAATGAAACCTTTTGGCGGAGCCGGGTAGAATACATGTCTATAAATTTCCGTATGATGTCATTATAAGGCATCTCTATGATGGCAGGAATGCGCTGTAAACGATCCATGTAGATAGAATCGCTGACTTCTGGATTTTGGGTAGTCATTGTACAGTTCTCGGCTGGATTTATGTAATGTTTGGAAATCCAGTCCAAGTACAGACTATCCGTGGTAGAAATCATTCCTTCTGGTAAATCTATTACATCTTCTTGTCCATTAGCTTGTATGGTAATCGTCTTTTCTGTCTGTTGGGCAAAAAGAGATGAAGCGTTACAGATTGCAGCAGTAAGTAAACTAAAAATTATTCTTTTCATCTTTTAAAATTTAATACAGCATTGCAAACCAACTCCTTGCGGACGGTTGCGGAATGCATCGTTGAACACGGTAGGTTCCCATTTCATGCTGAGGTCTTTGCTGATATCAAAATCAGACAGCTCAGCATCTACATAGGCATCAATCACTGATAGCAGATATACACCAATGAATGCAAATATACTTAAGTCGCGTTGACGGCGATAAAGGTCTTTTCGTTTTCGGAAGATTTCCTGCCAATACTCCAAACGGTCATTGACATTTGTTCCGGGGGGAAGGAAATCCAGATAGCTGTTGTTATTGGGGTTATCGCTCATAATGTCTTGGTAGGCTTGCGAATAATCCTTATACATCTGTCCGTTCCATGTCAAGGCGTATGCACATCCTACGAAACCTCCATAAATGATAGGTAGTTTCCAGTACTTCCGGTTGTAAATCTGTCCGGCTCCAGGGATAACGAGTCCTAACCATACTGTACGGTTAGAATTGGGTATCCAGCGTTTTTTCTCCTGAGTTGGAGGTAAGTTCTTTTGAATAGAATCATTCTGTTTTGCTAGAGCAGCTGTATCTATAGGCGCTTCCAGCGTTTCCAAAGCAAGTTGCCGGTGTAGGTTGGTCGTATCGGCCAAGGCTAGACTGTCAGCACGATTCTGTGAGCGGATAGAATCGGCTGTAAGTATACCTTCCCTGCGTTTTTGGGCTCGCTGTGCATTCACTTCCATGTTTCCCCAAGGGATACAGAATAGCAGGATAAGCGACAGAATATATGTAAAAGTATGTGCTCTCAAATTATTTTTGTTTATTCCGTTTTTTTCAAAGAATCCAGAATCTCCATAATTCTTTCCAAATCTGCATCGCTGTTGAAAGGAATGCTGATTTTTCCTTTCCCTTTATTGGTACAGGAAAGCTGTACTTTTGTTCCAAAGAAAGTACATAGATGATTTTGAAGCATAGAGTATTCTTCAGATAGTTGTGTGCCTTTGGCAGAGATCGTTTTTCCTCCACTTTTTATACTTTCACCGTTAGCCAGTGCTTTTACGATTTCTTCCACTTTACGCACGGAATACCCTTGAGCGACCGTCTCATTAAAAATACGTATCTGAGTTTTAGGGTCTTCCAGAGTTAGTAACGCACGTGCATGTCCCATATCTATTTCCTTATTCTTCAAGGCTACTTGGATGGGGGCTGGCAATTTTAGCAGACGTAAATAGTTTGCTATGGTTGTTCGTTTTTTGCCAATGCGTTCGCTCAGGCGTTCTTGTGTCAGTTCATATTGTTCAATTAAATGCTGGTAGGCCAGTGCGATTTCCAGAGAATTCAGGTCTTCGCGTTGAATATTTTCAATCAAGGCCATTTCCATCACATTCTCGTCATCTGCAGTACGAATGTATGCTGGAATTGTTTTCAGACCGGCAAGTATAGATGCTCTGTATCGTCTTTCACCTGCAATAATTTGATAAGAATCTTCGTTGAGTTTACGTAAGGTGATAGGCTGGATGATACCTATTTCCGCAATGGAATCAGCCAGTTCTTGTAAGGCGATAGGGTCAAATTCACGACGAGGCTGGTTGGGGTTTACAGATATTTTGTCCAGTTCTATTTCGTTGATGGATGATGATCCGGAAGTTTTCACTTCTTCGTTGGATATCAGAGCATCAAGTCCTCGTCCTAATGCAAATTTTTTTTGTACTGCCATATACTTATTTGCTATTTCTTGTTATAATTTCATTGGCTAAAGCCAAATGGTTTTTAGCTCCGGTTGATTCTGCATCATAAAGAATAGCAGGAATGCCGTGGCTGGGTGCTTCGCTTAATTTGACATTACGCTGAATAATGGTTTTGAAAACCAGTTCCTGGAAATGTCTTTTCACTTCGTCGTATATCTGGTTGGCCAGACGCAGGCGCGAGTCGAACATCGTCAGCAGGAATCCTTCGATTTCCAATGAAGGATTTAGTTTTGTCTTGATAATCTTGATTGTGTTTAAAAGCTTGCTGATACCCTCTAGCGCAAAATACTCACATTGTACTGGAATAATTACAGAGTCGGCAGCTGTTAAGGCATTGATGGTAATTAAACCTAAAGATGGAGAACAGTCTATCAAAATGTAATCGTATTCGCTCTTCATGGGGGAAAGGATACCCGTCAGTACTTTTTCCCGGTTGGGAAGGTTCAGCATTTCTATTTCCGCACCGACCAAATCGATGTGAGAAGGAATGATGTCCAATCCCTCGATATCCGTAGTATAGATGGCATCGCGCGGATCTGCGTGATCGATGATACATTCATAGATAGAGCAGTCTATTTCAGATACGTCTACTCCCAAACCGGAAGACGCATTGGCCTGAGGATCCGCATCGACAAGCAAGACCTTTTTTTCCAATGTCGCTAAAGAGGCGGCCAGATTCATCGAAGTCGTGGTCTTTCCGACCCCTCCTTTCTGATTTGCTAAAGCAATAATCTTTCCCATATCCTAATATTTGGTTTGCACAAAAGTAACGTATTCCTGACTACTGCGCTTTAGAGAATGCAGATAGAAACGTTAAATTGTTGAAAACTCGACTATATTGTTAATAACTGCGAGGAGCATCATGCCGCAAAGATAATGTTTTTCGGTGAAAGCACTGAGCTTTTAAACCTTTTTTCGTACTTTTGTGGAAACAAATATAGGTGAAAATGAACGACATGAGGCCGCTTATCCTACTCTCGAACGATGATGGAGTACAGGCAAAAGGATTGAACGAATTAATAGATATGTTGTCTCCCTTGGGAGATATTCTTGTAATGGCGCCGGACAGTGCCCGTTCCGGTTCCGCGTGTGCGATTACGTCACACGACCCTTTACGTTATCGCGTCGTGGCTGTGCGTCCGGGTATAAAAATCTGTGCGTGTAGCGGGACACCGGTAGACTGTGTGAAACTGGCACTTGAAATGGAAACCGGCCGTAAGCCGGATGTGGTGGTCAGTGGCATCAACCATGGGGACAATTCTTCTGTCAACGTGCATTATTCGGGGACGATGGGTGTGGTGTTGGAAGGCTGCATGAAAGGCATCCCGTCTATCGGTTTTTCTTTGTGCGATTTCGATGCGGATGCTGATTTTTCTCCTACCGTCCCATACGTACGAGACATTGTGGCGCGTGTGTTGAAAACGGGATTACCAGCAGGGGTATGTCTGAATGTAAACTTTCCCCGACCGTCGGGACAGGGTTACCGTGGGACGAAGGTATGCAGGATGGCCCGTGGGATGTGGTCCAACGAGTTGTGTGCAGCCGACCATCCTCGGGGTGGAAAATATTTTTGGCTCACCGGTGAGTATACCAACAGGGAGCCGGAGTGTACGGATACGGATGCGTGGGCTTTGGCGCACGGCTATGTGGCAGTGACTCCCGTCACGGTGGACGTGACGGCTTATCGGGCTATAGATGGACTCAAAGACTTGGAAGTTTTATGAAATATTATCTGATTGTCGGTGAGGCCAGTGGGGATTTGCATGCGTCTCATCTGATGAAAGAACTGAAAGCCCGGGATGCCGAAGCGGATTTCCGATTTTTGGGGGGAGACCTGATGAAGGCACAGGGCGGGACTTTGGTTCGGCATTATAAAGAATTGGCCTATATGGGGTTTATTCCCGTGTTGCTCCATCTGCGTACGATACTGCACAACATGAAGGCATGCAAACGGGACGTGTTGGAATGGAATCCCGATGTGTTGATTCTGGTGGATTATCCCGGCTTTAACCTGAAAATAGCCGAGTTTATAAAGAAGCAGACGAAAATACCTGTCTACTATTATATTTCTCCTAAAATATGGGCTTGGAAAGAGTATAGGATTAAAAATATCAAGCGGGATGTGGACGAACTGTTTTCCATCCTGCCTTTTGAGGTTGAGTTTTTTGCCGGACATCAGTACCCTGTTCATTATGTGGGTAATCCTTGTGTAGATGCAGTGGATGCTTATTGTAAGAAACATCCGGATGGGTTTCCGGAATTTGTGGCGGATAATGGTTTGTCCGAAAAGCCTGTTATCGCATTGTTGGCGGGCAGCCGGAAACAGGAAATCAAAGACAACCTAACGATGATGCTGGAGGCTCCTGCTCCGTTTACCAAAGATTATCAATTGGTGTTGGCAGGGGCTCCGGGGATGGACCCTGCCTATTATGCGGGTTATATAAATCCGAATGTACCGGTTAAAATCATTTTCGGACAGACTTACAGGCTGTTGCAGCACGCGCAGGCGGCATTGGTGACTTCGGGTACTGCAACTTTGGAAACAGCTCTTTTCCGTGTTCCTCAAGTGGTGTGTTACTATACTCCGGTAGGGAAATTTATCGCTTTTCTTCGCCGGCATATTCTAAAAGTGAAATATATTTCGTTGGTTAATCTGGTAGCCGACAAGGAAGTGGTTCGTGAACTGGTGGCGGATACGATGACGGTGGATAACGTGCGTTCAGAGTTAGAATCTCTTTTATATAATAAGGTATACAGAAATAAGGTGTTGGAAGAGTATGATCGTATTATTCAGATTTTAGGTCCGGCAGGAGCTTCGGGGACAGCAGCCCGTGAAATGGTAGCTTTGTTGAAGAAATAAACTTTTCACGCTGTTTTTTTGTTCTTTCGGGTAAATAACCTAAACCCCGGAAAATATGAAATATTCTTTTTCATCGATGTTAGGGGCGGTACTTCTTTTTAGCGGAGTATTCGCCTTTTCAGCTTGTGGCAATGACGAAAGTTATCCCGATAGTACAGTAACTATAGCTATGGCTACAGTAGAAAAGCAACCTCAGTATGACGCTCCTTATTTTATATTGGATAATGGAGAGAAATTGTGGGTGGTACAGAATGCTGTACCTTACCGGGATTTGAAGACGGGAGAGCGTATCTTTGGAAGTTATACCTTTCTGGAAGCTGGTGAGAGTGGTTTTGCCTATGATATCCGTTTGAATGACTATGCCATGGTACCTGTTCAAGATATTATCGGACTGAATCCTGATAATATGGATAGTATAGGAAATATGAAAGTGCAGATTAAAGATATATGGTTTTCCAATGAGTATATGAATGTGCGTTTTATGCTGAATTTTCCCAATCCCCAAAGGCCTATTCTCAATCTGGTTGTCAATGAGATGATTCCTTTGGTAAATGACGGGTATGCGCATTTGGAACTCCGCTATAACAATAATGGCAGCCAAGGACGGTTGGTACCTGGTCTGGTTTCTTTCAAATTAGGAAGTTACTCACCGGAAAACAGTGAATTAAAAGGATTAAAGGTGCTGGTACGTCCTGTAGGCGGTGAAGAAAAAACATATATCTTCTCTTACCCGCTTACTGACAAGAGTACGCCTGATTTTAATCTTTTGGATCTGGCGGAATTAAAATAAAGAAACTACATACAAATAGACTACTGCTGCAGGGATAGCGAGGATTGCGCTGTCGAAACGATCGAGCATTCCACCATGTCCCGGCAAAATATTACCCGAATCTTTGATACCTAAACGGCGCTTCAATAAAGATTCCGTCAAATCACCCCAGGTACCGAATATTACTACTGTTAATGCTAGTCCAATCCATACCCCGGTGGACATGAAGGGAAAGAAATGAGCCAGTATGAAGGAGGATATGATGCAGAATACACTGCCACCGATAGAACCTTCCCACGATTTTTTAGGGGAAATACGCTCGAACAGTTTGTGTTTGCCAAACAGCATCCCCGTGCAATAAGCCCCCGTATCATTCACCCAGTTAAAAATAAAAATAGATAGTGGGAGAATAGCATTGTATTGTGAAATACTCGCTGTTTCGTCCGAGTGGAAAGCCAATACATTCAACAAAGCAAATGGCAGAGCGATGTACATTTGGCTTAGCATGGCGTATGCCCAGTTGTTCAGAGGGTTTTCTTTTTTCAAATAAAGTTCGCTGACCATCAGATAAATAAATAAAGCTAAATAAGGAATAAATATACCTGTTTGTGAAGGATCTATTCCAAAATAGAAAAAGCACAGGAAAAGAAAAATTCCGCTGAGAATACATATACGTTTATTTACTTGTATTCCTTCTACATGATTGACCAAATTACAGAATTCATTGATAGCCAATGCGCTGATAATGGCAAATAGGATACCGAAAGAAACAGCCCCACCCACTATGCAGCCTATTAGTACTGCAACGAAAATAATTCCGGTTATGGCACGTTGTAAGAAATTGCTTTTCACGGTCGTTAGTCTTAAGTGATTCAAAAATCAAAATAGAAGATCTGTTGTTTAATCATTCTGAGTGATAATGAAGAACCCGTATTTGGATTACTACAGACTCTTTATATCATTCAGAATGACATGATTATGATTGACAGATCTTTCTACAATGTTATGCTTCTTTTTTTTCTTTTTCCTTTTCCTCAGAATCTGAAGATTTCTTCTCTTCAAAATCTTCGGTTACTTCTACTGGTTTTACTGTAGCTTCTAAAGCCATAATTTCTTCTGAACGTGAGGTCCAGGGACGTTTGCCAAAAATGCGTTCCACGTCTTCGGCGAAAATTACTTCTTTTTCAACCAACAGACGGGCCAGCTCGTTGTGACCATCTTTATGTTCGGACAATATTGCCTTTGCCCGATCATATTGTTCGTTGATCATTCTTTTAACTTCTTCGTCAATCAGTTCGGCTGTACGTTCGCTGTAAGGC
>OJKC01001866.1_pt1 | contig 12178 bp, 12 predicted proteins | sample 1596401 | NCBI WGS metagenome assembly OJKC01 (sample SAMEA4350162, study PRJEB24818) | metagenome | biome: human; feature: gut; material: faeces | place: Denmark | collected 2013-09 | reverse complement strand
GAGGTAGGTATAGCCGTGCCGGGTCGGCACCACCTCCACGCCGGTATCTTCTGTAAGGTGCTCCCTGAATGCCTCCAGCACCCGTTCAAAGCTCAGCATCCGTATCACATCCTTTTCCGCTGCATTTGGTCTTTCATGGGTACATTGTAGCATCGGTGGGAGAATGCGGCAAGGGTCGGGGTCCTAACGCTCCGGCGCTTTTGCCCGCAGTTTCTCCCGCAGGTCGGTGTCACGGTAGCAGGGACGGAGGCAGACGGTGCCGTAGCGGGAACAGCCGCAGCAGAAATGCCCCTCCGGGGCAGGGGTGCGCGGCGTTTCCTCTTTTCCCGGATAGGGGCGCTGCATCATCAGCCGCTCCAGCGGGTTTTTGGTGAAAAGGGTCATGCATCCGCGTCCTCCGTTTCCTCCGGCTCGTCCGCATCGTCCTCGTTTTCATATTCCTCGTCCTCATCATCGCCGTAGTCGTAATCGTCCAAGTCCACAGGTCCCTTTGTGTCGGGCTTTTTCTTACGGAGCTTGAACCAATACAGCGCGCCGCCGCCCGCCATCAGGAGCAGCAGCACAATCACAACAAGACCGCTGCCGGACTTCTTTTCGCCGCCGTCCTTGTCGGGGCTGTCGCTCGTATCCGGCGTCGGGTCGGGCTCCGGCGTCTTTTCCGTAGCCTTTTCCTTGCCCATGCACTCCGTCATATTGGTCTTGCAGACTGCGCAGGCGGTGTTGACCGCACCTGCCTCGCACTTGTCCTTGCAGGAGCAGACGGGGGCGGAATCCTCGTCGATGAGTGCAAGCAGGTCGCTTTCGTCCACAAGGTTGAGGAAGTAGGTTTCATACCGTTCGCCGTCCTCGTCCAGCGGCTTATCGTAGTCGATCACCAGATAGAGGGTATGGCCGTTGCGGGTTTCTACCGCGATGAACTGCTTGTTGGTGTGCTTGTCGTAAAGCAGGTCGCGGGTAACGGCGCTGCCGTTTTGGGAAAAGCCCGTCCCTTTCTCAATGGCGACAGGCGCGGCGGTATCTGAGGGCTCCTGCGTTTTCGCCGGCTCTGTGGCCGCGGGCGTCTGTGCCGCGGCGGGCTTTCCCGTGCTGCCGGAGGCATTGGAGGGCTTTCCCACACCGGTATTGCTGCCGCTACTGCCGGTATTGCCGGAGGATTGCTTTCTGCAATCGCAGTCCGCGGGACAATGGGCGCTGTGCTGCTCCGGCGTGGGGCTGGGCGCAGGCGTTTCCTTTTCATAGAAGGGGTTGGCGATCACCAGATAGCCCGTGCGGTTGCCCGCGTTGTCCACGCCCATGATGTAGAAATGGGAATCGCGGGTGTTCCTGTCGATGCGCAGGCTGAACTCCCCGTTTTGCAGCGTGGTATAAAGCTCGTCGTTCACATAGACGCCCGCCATGCCGGAGAGTGCGTCGGCGGCCTCCACACGCAGCAGCGCGCCGCTGACGCCTGCGCGAAGGACCGGCGCTTCAAGGTCTATGCAGCGCAGCTCCAGCGTCAGCGTATGCTCCGTGCCGTAGGGGTCGGTGACAAAGAAAAACACGATACCGTTGTCCGGCACCGTGTAGCGGGCGAGGCCGTCGTGGGCAGGCTGCTCCGTCAGGTCTGTTCTTTCGGCGGTTTCCCGCAACGCCGCCTCTACCTTCTTCCAGCCCGCGTTGTTTTTGTCCCTGATGCGGACCGTGACCGTCACCGGCGCGTTGTGCCAGCCTGCCGGAATATCTGCGTCCAGCGCGTATTCCGCCTCCGGCTGCGGCGTTTCCGTCGTTTCAGGCGGCGCGGGAGCCGGTTCCTGTGTGTCCGGCACTTGCTTTGCCGGAGGGGGCTCCGGCGTTTCTTCGGGCGTGGCGGAAAGCTCGGCCTCCACGATCTCCGGCGTGCTTTCCGGCGCGTCGCCTGCCGGGGCGTCCTCCATATCCGTCGCCATGGCCATGCCGGACATGGTGAGAAACATCAGGGCAAGGCAAAGGACGGCGGCAACGCCGCGCAGCAGCCGGTTGTTATTCTTCTTCATGCACATAGTCCGTATCCTCCTTGGTATTGGGTGTGATAAAGGGCGCACCGCCCCTTTTGAGCTGTGTGAGGAACTGCGCCAGCTCCTCCATGCTCATGCCGGTAGCGCGGGCAAGGCCGATGATGTCGATATTCTCCAGCTCGACGATGCTCTCGTCAAGCTCCCTGTTGCGGGAGCGGAGGGCGGCGATCTTTTCATCGTTTTTCGCCCGTTCAGCCTTGAGCTTTATAATCTTAGGGTTCATTTTTTGCTCCTTTCAGTGAGATCAGGGCGGGGACAGCCGCCCGTAGGCAAGGAAGTGGGATTGCCAGTAGCTTGAATTGAGGCTTGTGTACTGGATGGGGTCGCCGCAGTGAAGCATCATATCATTGCCGACGTAAATGCCCACATGGGATGCACCTGCCGTGTCGTAGGTGCCTTGGAAGAACACCAGATCGCCGGGGCGCAGGTTGGCGGCGGATACCCGCGTACAGATGCCCAGCAGCCCGGACGTACCCAGCCGCCCGAAGCTCCAGCCCACGCCGCAATTGTTGTAGACGTAGCTGACGAAGCCGGAGCAGTCGAAGGAGGTGGCGGGCGTGCTGCCGCCCCAGACGTAGGGGTAGCCGAGATACTTTTCCGCCTCCTTGATGATGGCGGCGAACTGCTCATCCTCCAGCGCCTCCGGGGGTATCTCGTATTTCTCGTACTTGGTGATGTAATATTTGCCGATGTACTCCGAGCCGCCGAACAGGTCCGGGCGGTTGCCCAGCGTCGCCATATACATGGCGTAAAGGGAGAGCTGATCCTGCGACATGATATAGACCGGCACATGGGAGAGGTTGAAGTTTTCCAGCTTTACGGTGCAGATGTAGTAGGTGTACGGCACCTGCACGGTGTATTCATAGCTGTGCAGATTGCCCTCCGCATCGGTATAGTAGCCGGTGCGCGTTTCGGCGCGGTATCTCGTTTCCGTAGCGACGGTTTCCGTTAGGATGTACTGCTTTTCAAACAGCATCTCCAAGATGCCGCCGACCTCGGCTATCGTCCACTCCTTGCCTTTCAGGGCGGTGACGGCGGAGATCAGCACATAGGGGTCATGCTCGATGTCGTCCAGTTCGAAGTGGTACTCGTCGTAGTCGTGGGTGCTTTCGTAGGTGTCGAGATACTGCTGCAATTCCGCTTCCATGGCGCAATATTGCGCCTCTGCCGCCAGCATATCCGCGTCCTCACTGGGGTAGGTGGACACGTTCACGCCGGTTGCCCCGCCCTGAATCAGCAGGGAGCAGGAGGACACGGTGCAGAGGATAAGGACGATTATTGCCGCAATGCCGCCCACGATAAGAAAGCCCTTTTTGTGACGGGCGATGAACTCGCCGGCTTTCTTTGTGTTCTCCGCGGCTTTCCGCGCCGCCTTTGCCGCAGCTTCGGAGGCTTTGACCGTATTCCCGGCGCTTTTTCCGGCTTTGGCGGCGGCGTACTCCCGCTTGATGGCCTGCTTCTGCTGCCAGCGGGAGTAGGGATTGCTGGAAAACTGCGGGTCATGGTGCTGTGCCGTTTTGTCCAGCGCACGGAGGTTGGCGCGGTCTGCCTTGGCCTCGGCGCGGTCCGCGCGGCGGTAGGGCTTCTCCTTGTGGGAGCGGTGGGCGTGCTGTGCAAGGCGCACGGCGCGCTCCGCCGCCTGCTCCACGCCGTGGGCGCTCTCCACACCCACATTGTCCTGCTCATGCTCCCGAATCTCCCTGTGGACGGCGGATAGTGCCGCCGCACCGGGCGCGTCCCGCAGGGCGTGGGTGAGCTTGGAGGGCGGTCGTTTCTTGTCCACCTCCTCAAAGGAAAGGCGCGTCGTCACCCTGCCGGTCTGCGGGTCTACCGTGCGCTGCTTCCGCTTTACGGTTTTCTTGGGTATCTTCGTCTCGGCTTTTTCCAGCTTTTGATAGGCTTTATCCGCTTTTTTGACGGCCTTTTTCAGTTCCGGCGCTGCCATCTCCTCGTCGGTAAACAGCAGCCGGGGCGAGCGTTTGCTCATGGGGTTTCACCTCCGTTCGGGGCATACGGTACGCCGAGAAAGTCCAGCACCTTACCGCAGCCCAATTTATGGATACAGAAATCGTACTGCTTGGGATGTGTCAGAGCCATGCGCTGAAAGCGGTTCGGCTTCTTTTCCAGATGAACGCCGAACATACAGAACATACAGCCGGTGCGCTTCGCGCCGGTGGTGGTCAGCCTGCCGTTTTCCTCCACGATCTCGCCGTAGACGGAGGCATACGGGATGCCGGTCATTTTGAGATAGGCCAGCACATCCTGCTCTGTCCAGAAAGACATGGGCTGAGAGGTGGGGTCCCGCTTGTGATAGGCGTTGCATCCGATTTTGAGATAGACGCTCTGGCGGCGCGCGCTCTCACAGGCCATGGTCGCAATGATCTGCTTTCTACCGGTTTCCCGGTTATATCTGTGCAGGGGACGCTCCTTTATCACGGTGCAGCAGGCGTCAGAAACGGGAAATGGCGCATCCAGCAGGACGCGCCATTTCTGATACCGTTCATTGAATTTTGAGGGCGTACCGTCCTGGTTCAGGCCGTTCAGGTGGCAGAGCGCCCATGTGCCGCCCTTTCTGGCGTAGCGGATACGCCGCGCCACATCCTTGGATATGACGGGATAGCCGTATTCCGATATGACCTTGGAAAAGGGCATCTCCGGGCGCAGCCATGTCACGTTGGGAACGGTTTTGACAAACTCCCGTATCTCCGGGTATTCCAGCCCCGTGTCCACAAACACGGCGGGAATGTCGGGGAACGCCCGCCGCGCAAGGTCCAGCAGCACGGTGCTGTCCTTGCCGCCCGAAAAGGAAACGGCGACCTTGCCGCCGTAGTGGTGATACCACTCGATGATCTTCGCCTGCGTCACGCGAATTTTCCGCTCCAGCGGCCACGCCTGCATGACGCTCAGATCCTGCCGGGTGTAGGCGTTCATACCGCAACACCTCCGATCCGTTTCTCTGCCAGCGTACAGTATTCGGGATTCAGCTCGATGCCGATGTAGTGCCGTCCGAGCTGCTTTGCCACCGCCGCCGTGGTGCCGGAGCCGAGGAAGGGGTCCAGCACCACGCCTCCGGGCGGGCAGCCTGCCAGCAGGCAGGTTTCCGCCAGCTTTGGCGGGAAAGCGGCGAAATGCCCGCCCCTGTACGGCACGGTGTTGATTTGCCATACGTCGCGCTTGTTGCGAAGCTGTGGAATATCTGCATCCGTATAGGTTCCGGCAGCTCTTGGCAGATTGATTTTCTGGATATTCTGCTGTCCGGGAATGCCGCTTCCGTGCTTGGTAGCCGTGCTTCGTGCGCCTTTCATGCGCCGTACTGTCGTTTCCGCAACCGGCTCCGCGATGGCGGCAGCATCATAATAGTAGCGTCGGGACTTGGACAGTAGGAAAATGTGCTCATAGCAGCGGCTTGGCCTGTCCTTGGTGCTTTCCGGCATGGGGTTCGCTTTCATCCAGATGATGTCCGAGCGCAGATACCAGCCGTCTGCACGCAGAGCAAAGGCAAGCAGCCACGGCACGCCGATCATGTCCTTTGCCTTGCAGCCCTCCACCTTGCCGTTTAGGGCGACCGCCTGCCCCGTCCTGCCGTTTGGGTACTTGGGGTCGAGGGCTTCGCCCTGATTGCCCTTTCCGGCATAGGTGTCCGCGATGTTCAGCCAGAGGGTGCCGTCCGGCGTGAGAACGCGCCTGACCTCCCGGAAAATGGAAGTCAGGCGCTCCACATACAGCGCCGGGGTTTCCTCCCGCCCGATCTGCCCGTCCACGCCGTAATCCCGCAGTGCGTAGTACGGCGGCGAGGTTACGCAGCAGTTCACGGAATTGTCCGGCAGGGTTTTCAGCACGGTCAGGGCGTCGCCGCAGTAAATGCGGTCAGTCTGCATAGTCGAACTCATCCCTTAGAAGCGTGGTAAGCCCCTCGACAGCCGTGAGGATGTCCCTGCACACGCCGGTCAGCTCAGATATGGCCGGTTCTCCGTCGTACTCAAATACGTCGGCGTCCTCATTGTCCTCGTCCGCCTCGCGCTCTGCGGCGTATTCGCGCTCGATGCGCTCGGCGTACTCGCAGCAGCGCTCGCCGGGGCAGCAGGGCTTGTCCGCAGGGACGTAGCCCGCATACTCCGGCTCGATCAGGTCGTTTTCGATGAGGTCGGACAGGTCCGCAAGGTCATGGGACTTGATATAGCGGACGGCCTTGCCCCAGCTCCTGAACAGCTCGCCGCAGCGCTCGTCAAAGTCGCGGACGCCTTTGTACGCAAGGCACAGGTAGCTATCCGCGTCGGCTCTGTCTTTGATGTAGCACATGAGCACATTCGCCATCCAGAACAGCTCCAGCTTTTCCTCGATGTGGCGCAGGTAGTCCTCGCCGTGGATCAGGTACAGATTTTCCTTTTTCATGGTGTTACGCTCCTTATTCGTTTAATCAATCAGTTGGAAGCGGCCTCGCCGCAGCGGAGCAGCTCCCGGAACAGGCTCTTGCCCATGGGGGTGATGAGGGTGTACGCGCCGCTGTGACCGTTGCGGACGTAATCCCGCACGCGGAACAGCCCGCGGTTGCGGGGAATGGCGTAGGGCATGAGGTTCCCCGCAGGGCTGCGGTAGAGAAATCCGGTCTGCTGGAGAAAGCGGGCAAACCAGCGCTCCGGCACGTTCAGCTCCTTTGCCGTGGTGCGAAGGTTGGTGCAGCCATCCGCGTCCATAAAGGCGTCGTAGTAGTCCGCCTTGGGCAGCAGCGTTTGGCGCTCTGCCCTGTGCCGCAGGTTCTCCGCATGGGTGGCGTAGAGGCTTTTCATCAGTGCGTCCAGCAGCTCAGGGTGCTCGGCGAACAGCTTGAGCTTCTCGTCGGTGATATACACGCCGTGCTTGCGGATGTTGGGCAGCACCTCATGGGTGATCCAGCGCTTGAACGCCTTTGCCTCCGGTTTTCGGGAACTGAGCACCAGCGAATACAGTCCAGGCTCGTTGATGATAGCCATTCGCTGTTTCCCACCAAGGGTATCAATAGTGCTGATACCCTTTTCATCATCGTCCAGACGTTCAACCGTCATGCTCGGATTCCCAAGCTCCAGCGCCTTGCAGACATCAGCCGCCACAAACCACGCCTCGCCGCCGATGGTCAGGGTGCGTACCTTGCCGAAGGTTTCGCTTTCAAAGGTCATCAGTTTGTTTTTCATGTCGTTTGTCCTTTCTGCTGTTATTCCGCTTTTTTGTCCAGAGGTTTTGTCGTCATGATGCTGTAAAGCTCCGTATCGCGGGGGAAGCGGTCTACAAAGGGAAGAATGACATTGCCGTAAAAAAGCAGCCCTTCGCCTTCACCGCTGTGGGTGACATACGAGATCTGATGCGGGGAGATATTGAGCTGTTTGGCGAGAATCTGCCGGTCGCCGCTGGCCTGATTGAGCATGAGGATGAAATCGCTGTTCTCAAAGATGTTCTCCACCTCGCGGGAGGAGAGCAGGTCCTTGACATTCTGGGTGATGCCGGTGGGGATACCTCCCCACTTGCGGAAGCGCTTCCAGATTTCTACGGTGTAGGCCGCCGTCTGCTCCTCGCGCAGCAAAAGGTGCATTTCGTCAATGTAGTAGCGGGTGGATTTGTGGGCTTCCCGGTTGACGGTGACGCGGTTCCACACGGCGTCCTGCACGATGAGCATCCCGATCTTCTTGAGCTGCTTGCCCAGCTCCTTGATGTCGAAGGACACGATGCGGTTGGCGATGTTGATGTTGGTGCGGTGGTTGAACACGTTGAGAGAGCCGGAAACGTAGATTTCCAAAGCCGTGGCGATGTACTGCGCCTCCTTTTCCTCCTGCCGCCGCAGCTCGTTATACAAGTCCTCCAGAATCGGCATATTCTCCGGCACAGGGTCGCTGAGATAATCCCGGTACACCATGCGCACACAGCGATCGATGATGGTCTTTTCCACCGGCATGAGGCCGTCCTTGCCGCCCACGATCAACTCGCAGAGGGAGAGGATAAAGTCGGATTTCAGGCTCAGCGGGTTTTCATCGTCCGAATAGTTGAGATTCAGGTCCATAGGGTTGATGTAATGCGGGCTTGTGGGGGAGATTTTAATGACCTGTCCGTGCAGGCGCTCCACCAGCGGCCCGTATTCAGCTTCGGGGTCGCAGATGATGATGTCATCGTCGGTGACGAGGAACACGTTGGCGATCTCCCGCTTTGCGGCAAAGCTCTTGCCACTGCCGGGAGTGCCTAAGATCAGCCCGTTGGGGTTCTTTAACAGCTTTCTATCTACCATGATGAGGTTGTTGGAGAGGGCGTTCAGCCCGCAGTACAGGGCTTCCTTGCCGTCCTGAAACAGCTCCTGCGTGGTAAAGGGAATGAAGATGGCGACGCTGGAGGTGGTAAGGCCCCGCTGTATTTCGATCTGGTTCAGCCCCAAGGGGAGGCTGCTCATCAGTCCTTCCTCCTGACGGAAATCAAGGCGGGTAAGCTGGCAGTTATACTTCTGGGCGATGCTGGCCGCCTGAAACACGTTGTTGTCAAGCTGCTGGCGGCTGCCTGCGGTGTTGACCACAATAAAGGTCAGCAGGAACATTCGCTCGTTGCGGCTTTGCAGGTCTTGCAGCAGCTTCTTCGCCTCCGTGCCGTAGGTGGCAAGGTCCGAGGGGATGATGTCCATGTCGTATCCGGCGCGGACGGCCTTTTTCTGCTCCTCGATGGTCATTTTCTGCAAATCCGTGATCTTGCGCTTGATGGTCTTGATGGCCTTCACCTGATCCACGGACTGGACGTGGAGGCTCACCACAAGGGAGCTTTCCATGTCGAGGAAGTCCGCCAGCATCCGGTCATTCAGCTCCGGCGCGAGGATCTGCAAGAAGGACGCGCAGCCGAGGCGCTTGCCCACGCTGAAGGAGCGCCCGGTGCGGAACTCAAAGGAGCTGGGCGCGATGAAGTCCTTGACCGAAAGGCCCGATGGTGCCAGCCAGTCCCACGAGAAGCGGAACGGCTCCTGCTCGTCCATGTGCAGCATCCCGTGCAGCAGCCGCAGCCGCTCCGTGCCGTTCATCGGCTCCGCCGCCACGCCGAGGCGCTTGAAGTTGTTGAGGATGTCCGTTTCAATGCGCTCTAAGCGGGGCTTTGCGGCTTTCAGACTGTCCGCCTCCACGCCGAAGGTCAGGTACTTGGTCTTGATGAGGCCGTTGTTGCCGCGGGCAAGCTGGTTCTGGAGCATCTGGGTATATTCCAGACGGATGCTGTCAAAATCGTCGCCCTGCGGCGAGATGGTGATGTACCTTGTGTAATTGTCCTTGTTGGCGGACATATTCACGAAGGAGAGCTGAAAGCGCACGGAGCTGTCGAAGTAGTTGAGGAAGTCGCACCAGCCGTCAAAGATGGCGGTCTTGTCCTCGTTCTGGTTGAGCTGGTAGTTGATGTCCTGAAACTGGACGGTTTTCGTGTAGTAGCTGTCCGTCACGCGGCAGATGCCGTCGGGGAACATCCGCTGAAACGGGATGCTGTCCTGTGCGGACTTGCGTTTCTTATCCTGCCGCTTCGCTCTTGCGATGGCGGCCTCGATCTGCCTGCGTTCGGCGCGGGTGAGTTTTGTGCGGGTGGACAATGCGATACACCTCCCGGTCTAAATTGTCCTGCCGTTCCAGAACGGCGTAGAAATTATTGGTTGCGTAGGGGCGCTGCTTGGGGCGCAGGAAGCAGACCTGCACGATGTTGCGGACGATCTTTTCAAGGGGCTGTCCGTTCTTCTCATACATGGCCAGCAGGAAAAAAGGCAACATGAGCAGGATCATGCAGATGGCCGCCGTGCTGACGCCGGTATGGGCTTTGAGCAGGAAGAACAGCGGGACGCCAAGCGCCGCGCCCGCGCCGAAGCAGACGAGCTGGCGCTTCGTCAGGTTCAGCAGCACCTTGGTCTTGACCGCGTTCAGGTCTTTGGGTACGGGAACGTATGCCATATTGGTTTACCTCCGTCAATGACTGTTGAAAATTGACTTTGCGAGACTGCTGGTTTTGAACAGGGTGAAGCAGAGCAGCACCGTATAGCCCATGCACAGCCAGATGGCCGTGGAAATGTTGTCATCTATGAGCATATTCTGTACCAGCACCGCGTAGATGGCGATGCAGATGATGATGAGAAAGCCCTGAAACGCCAGCGCCAGCAGGCTTCTCAGGTAGTTTTGTCCCATGCCGCCCCATTCTTTGCCCATCATGGTGGCCATGGGGATGGGCGCGATGCTGGTGACGAGGTATATCTCGATCATTCTGCCGTAGATGATGATAAAGATGCAGATGGTCAGCGCCCACATGGAGAAGCCCACCACGAAGGATTGCAGCCACAGCCCCAAAAGCGTCCACACGTTCATCTCCAGCAGCCGCGCCTCAAGGTCCGAGATATGGTCGGCAAGGTTGATGGAGGTGTTGCCCACGATAAGGCCGGAGGCGCGGTTGACCACGCTCTGCGCCGCCTCGAATACGCCCATGACGATATTCCATGTGTTGGACACGATGAGCACGGCAGCCGCCGTCTTGAATACCCAGCGGAAGAATACCCATGTGTCGATGTCGTGGAGGTTATTGCGGTCCGCGATAAGCTGTATCAGCTCCAGCGTCATGACGAAGGCGAGGATCACGCCGGCGATGGGCAGTATCACGTTGTCCGAGAGGGAGCGGATCATGCTGTAAATGCCGGCGTTCCACGCCTGCGGGGTGCTGCCGATGTGTCCCGCCGCCTCCGCGACCTTGGCGTTGACGTTATCAAAGAGGCCGGTGAGGTTGTCCATGATGCCCCCGACCAGCAGCTCCTTGAGCCATTCGGTGAATTTTTCCCATATCAAATCCAATGGGATGGCCCTCCTTTCCCGCCCCCGCCCGCGTCAGGCGGGCAAGGGCGAAGGGTTTTACATTGCGGCATGGACGGGATTAACCGAACAGCCCTTTGAGCAGCGGCACGAGAATCATACCGATGAGCGCCACACCGCCGCCGGCCATAAGCTGTTTTATCCCCAATTAGGTGTAAAACTCTGCTCGATGGCGGGCGGCGGCGTACAAAAAATCTATATGGTATTTTTAAGAGAACCGTCCCGGCGGGACAGGTCAGGCAGTGACCTGTTCCACCTCTGGGATGGGTTTGAGATTAAAATGAATTTCGATAGAAATGTGTCTTGTTTTATCTTCGTCAATGCGCTCATGCACGACGATTTCTTTGATTAAGCGGTTGAGGGTGGCTGCGTCCAGCTCTGTGATGTTGGCGTATTCCTGAATGGCTTCCACCCATTGTTTTGCGTCATTGGCAAGCTGGACTTCATCGGACAGCCGCTTTCTGCCCTCGGACACTTTTGTTTTAAGCTCCGTCTGCTCGGTCTGTGTCCTTTCCAGCATGGTGTTGAAGTTCTGCTCACTGATACGCCCTGCAATCATATCCTCATAAAGCCGCATTACCATTTTGTCCAGAACCTCAATCCGTTCCTCGTCCCTTGTAAGGGAGCGTTCCATTGCTTCCCGCTGTTCCCGCTGCTCGGCTTCACAGGTATTGGTCAGGCGGTCAGCAACCGCTTCCCCGTCCATCAGGGCAGCTCTGGCACATTCCCGGATTTTCCGCAGCACATGGCTGTAAAGGGTGTCATAGTCAATCCGGTGCTGGGTGCAGTGGTTCTTTCCAAAGGCATTGTAGGTCTTGCAGGAGTAAATCCGCTGGGGATGTTTTGCGTTTGTGTAGCGTATCGTCAGCGACTTCCCACACTCGCCGCATTTTATCAGTCCGGCAAACAGGCTGATTTCATTGGTCTGCCCCGGACGCTGGCGGGATTTCAGCTTGTTCTGCACAATATCAAAGCTCATGCGATCAATCAGCGGTTCATGCTGTCCCTCCACCACAATCCAGTCCTCCGGCTTCTTTTCCCCAATCGTGCCGATTTTGAAACGGTAGTCCTTTTTCTGGGAAGCAATCGCCCCGGTGTAGACGGGATTCATCAAAAGGTCTTTGATAACGGAGAAGTCCCACATATACCGCCCATTTTCCGGGTCTTTCTTTTCCCATTTGGTGCGGGTATTGCGAAGCCCCCGTTCCCGGTTCCACCATGTGGGGCAGGGGATTTTTTCTTCCTCCAGCCGTCTGCGGATATAGTTCGGACCATGACCGTTCAGGGCATATCCGAAAATCAGCCGCACAATCGGGG
>OJKC01001863.1_pt1 | contig 12190 bp, 9 predicted proteins | sample 1596401 | NCBI WGS metagenome assembly OJKC01 (sample SAMEA4350162, study PRJEB24818) | metagenome | biome: human; feature: gut; material: faeces | place: Denmark | collected 2013-09 | reverse complement strand
GGTACGCTCCTGCGTTCTCGTCGCTTGTATTACATCCAGTAGTACTGCGCTCCTCGGCCTTGGATCGCCCTCAAAACAAGCTCTTTAGGGTCTTTGAGTTTTAGAAGTCAAAGAGTATGGCAGAACAAGGAGGACGAGTGCAGAAATACTGGATGTATTTCAAATGAGGACGACGCGGTTATGCCGTGCTGTTTGGCTCCTAAAACCTTGTGTGTCCTTGTCAACTGATGGTAGCGTTATGTAAACAAAAGACTGAGACTGTCAGGGCAAAAATCGTCATATCAAATAAGGATGAATGATGTTATAATCAAGGAATGAAGAAATTTGCGAAAAAAATGTGTGGCTTCCTGGCGATCGCCTGTGTTCTCGGTATTTGCGGCTGCGATACTGCTCCGGAAAGCAACTCTGCGCTGGGATTTTATCTGGATACGGTCATAACGATAACCGGATATGCGGACAAGGCGACCCTTGAGAATGCGGTGGCCCTGTGCGGCGAATACGAGAAGGTATTCAGCAGGACTGTCAAGGGCAGCGACGTGTGGCGCATAAATCACGGGGAGGGCTGTCCCGTCCAGGTATGCGGCGACACGGCGGAGCTGCTGACCATAGCCCTTGAGGTATGCGAAAAAAGCGGCGGTGCGCTGGATATAACCATAGCCCCTGCAAGCGATCTGTGGGACTTTAAGTCAGAGCAGCCGAAAATACCGGACAGGGACCAGCTGGAGCGTGCGGCGAAGCTTGTGGACTATACTAAGCTTAAGCTCGAAGGCGATGTGGTTACGATGCCGGCCGGCATGGCCATAGACCTTGGGGCGGTAGCCAAGGGCTACATAGCGGACAAGGCGGCGGAGTATTTAAAGGAACAGGGCGTTACGAGAGCCATACTTAACCTTGGGGGCAATGTCGTAGCTTTAGGCAGCAAGCCTGACGGAAGGGAATGGTCAATAGGCATACAGGATCCGGAAAAGGAAAACGGCAAGTCCGGGTATAGCGTGATGGTTGCAGACAAAAGCGTGGTCACCAGCGGCATATATCAGCGGGGCTTTGACAAAGATGGCGTAAGGTATCATCATATACTCGACCGCGCCACAGGCTGGCCGGTGCAGAATGGCCTTGCATCTGTCACCATAATAGCCGATAGCTCTGCGATGGCAGATGCCATGTCCACCGCCTGCTTTGCGCTGGGCAGGGACATGGGAATGAGCTTTGCAGAGGAGATGGGCGTTCAGGCGGTATTCATAGGTACGGACGGAAAAGTAAGCTGCACACCTGCGCTTGAGGGAAAGCTGGAAAAGACGGAATAAGGGATAAAGCTTATGTTTGATAGAAATACAGAAATGGATATGACAGAAGGCCCTCTTTTCAAAAAGCTGGTAGCCTATGCGATACCCATAATGCTTACGGGCATATTGCAGCTTCTGTTCAACGCAGCGGATCTTATAGTGGTGGGCCGATTTGCCGGGCGTACAGCTCTTGCGGCGGTTGGCTCTACCACCTCGCTCACCAATCTGCTGGTAAATGTATTCATGATGATCTCCATAGGCGTAAGCGTGGCGGTGGCGCAGCATTACGGAGCGCATGAGCCTGATGAGGTGGAGCGGACGGTATCCACCGCCATGCTCATGAGCCTGCTGCTGGGCGCGGCCGTGTGCATTATAGGCATGGCGGCCTGTAAGCCCATGCTGAAAGCCATGGGCTCGCCGGATGACGTAATAGATCAGTCGGTGCTGTATATGCGAATATATTTTACCGGAATGCCGGCGTTTATGGTATATAACTTCGGCGCTTCTGCGCTGCGCGCCGTGGGGGATACCAGGCGGCCCATGCAGTTTTTGACCATAGCGGGCATAATAAACGTGATACTCAATGTCATAACGGTGCTGTATTTCAATCTGGGCGTGGCGGGAGTTGCCATAGCCACGTCCGTTTCGCAGTATGTATCCGCCATATTCGTTGTGCTGAGCCTCGTCAAAACAGAAAGCTGCCTGCATCTCGACGTCAGGCACATGCGTATACACAGGGATAAAATGCTGGCGATACTTAAAGTCGGCCTGCCGGCGGGGCTGCAAAGCTTAGTATTTTCCATCTCCAACGTGGTGATACAGTCCTCAGTGAACTCCTTCGGCTCCGCCGTAATGGCGGGCAGCGCGGCCTCCAATAACGTCGAGGGCTTTATCTATACCTCCATGAACGCTGTGGTGCAGTCCGCAATGGCCTTTACGGGGCAGAACATAGGAGCCCGCAAATTCCAGCGCATAGGCGATATAGTCAGAAAGAGCATACTGCTGCAAATGATCATAGCCGGGTCTATGGCTGTCATAGGCTGCGCCTTCAGCGAGCAGCTCATAAGCATATACGCCAAAGGGGACGCGGAGTCCATAGCTTGGGGCGTATCCCGGCTGAGGATAATCAGCGGCACATATTTTATAATGGGCATATCAGATGTGGCGGTGGGCGCCATGAGGGGCATGGGCAATTCCACTGTGCCTATGGCCATAAGCATATTCGGCATATGTGTGCTGAGGATAGTTTGGATATATACGGTATTTGCCGCATACAGGACATTTGAGATGCTGGTGGTCAGCTACCCAATATCATGGATAGTAACGCTGATAGCCCAGTATATATGCTACGGCATAGTAAAGCGAAGAACCATCGCGGCAATGAGTTCCGGAGAAAAAAGCATATAATTTGCCTTAGCAAAAAGGGGCGGCATTTATGCCGCCCCTTTTGCCAGATGGTTGGGGGTATGTCACAGACGGTGTGTGGGGGAGCCCGCCTTATGACCTTTCGCCGAGTACGACTGTGAGATCCTTTGTCTCGTTGCCCCTCAGCACTGTTATTGTTACCGTATCGCCGACTTTATATTCATAAAGCATTGCGGCGAATTGGGAGGAACCGGTAATTTCTTTGCCGTTGAGGGACATCAGTATATCGTTTACCAGCAAGCCGCCCTTTTCGGCTGCGCTGCCGGACTCGACGCTCATTACCTGTACGCGGGTCACGTAATTGTCCATGTAGAAGGAGAAGGGGTTATTGCGGTTGTTGCTGTTGCCGTAGCGCAGTGACACGTCCTGCATAGTGATGCCGATATAGGGACGGCCGGTAACATAGCCGAGATCTACAAGGTCGGTAATCACGGGCCGCGCGGAGTCTACGGGGATAGCGAAGCCGAGGCCCTCCACCTCAACGCTGGCGCTCTTGGCGTTGACTATGCCTATGAGCTCGCCGGACTCATTGAACAGGCCGCCGCCGGAATTGCCGGGGTTGATGGAGGCGTCAGTCTGCATAAGCGTCATGCTGATGCCGTCTATGGTAATGGTCCTGTCAAGGCCGCTGATGATGCCCTTTGAGACTGAACTTGTGAGCACGCCCAGAGGATTGCCTATGGCGTATACCGTGTCCCCCACGGTGACGTTGCCGGAACTTCCGATAGTTGCGGCGGGCAGATTGGCCACATCGATCTTTACGATTGCCAGATCGGAGAAGGTATCCGTTCCGATCAGCTTCGCATCATATTTAGTGCCGTCCTGCAGATAAACATGAATGGTGTCTGCGCCCTGCACGACGTGGTTGTTGGTCACGATATAGCCGTCATCAGTGATTATGACGCCGGAACCGGATCCGGTATCTTGCTCCTGGGTTTCGCCTGTAGCATAGGATATTGTGGTGTTGCCAACGTAGATGCCGACTACGCTTGCCATGCAGTTCTGGACTACGCCGGTTGCGTTTGTGCTGTCCTGGCCGTCATTTGCTATGTTGAGCTTATCGGAGGGGTGTTCGCTGTTTTCAGGCTTGCTCACGCTGTCATCAGAAGCTTCGGGGTCGGTCTTATTGACGTCGTCCTTATTGGGTTCTTCAACTATCATGTTGGAGGAATCAAGCGTGGGAGCTTGCTCCTTATTAATTCGTCCGCCGAGATATGCGCCTGCGGTGCCAAATATGAGCGCTACCGCCAGCAGGCATACTATAAACTGCGCGGGAGTTACGCCCTTCTTTTTCTTTTCATTGGGGGTGTAGTAGCCGTCAGAGGAATAATTTCCCTGACCGTTCTCGTTGCCGTTGTTGCTGTACCAGTTGTTTTCCATATATCTAAAAGAACTCCTTTCGTATTTTCTAAGATGAATTGTAATATTTGAATTTGAAGGCACAGCATCAGCATTATGCCAAACCTGTGGTAAATCGTGAACAAATTATGGCACACACTTTATTACTGGCGATTTCCGCCAAACCACATGGCAACTATGGTATAATTGCCTTATGCAGATAAAGGGTACCGTCAAAAACATAATATTCAGAAGTGACGACACGGGCTTTACCGTGCTGGAGCTGGTTGACGACCAGGGCGACGAGATAACGGCAGTAGGTCCTATGCTTGCTGCTGCCGTTGGAGAGCGAATAGAGGTGACGGGGGACTGGAACGAGCACCGCTCTTACGGCATGCAGTTTAAGGCCACCGGCTGCGTAACCCTTGCACCGGCCACCATAGGCGCACTGACGGCGTACCTCAGCTGCGGCCTTATAAAGGGAATTGGTCCGGAGACTGCGAAGAATATCGTAGCTACTTTCGGCATGGATACTATTTCGGTGATGGAGAATCAGCCGGAAAGGCTCACCGAGGTATACGGAATAGGCAGAGTCAGGGCAGCGGCTATCGCTGCGTCCTACATGGCCCAGAAGGATATGCGGGACGTCATGATAGGCCTTCAGGAGTACGGCATAACCGTAAACCAGGCTATGAAGCTGTATAAGATATACGGCCCACATTGCCTTGAGCGGCTGAAGGAGAACCCGTACCGGCTCATAGACGACGTAGAGGGAATAGGCTTTAAGACGGCGGACAAGATAGCCCTGAGCGGCGGCTTCGCGCCGGATTCACCCTTCAGGCTGAGGGCTGGGCTGCGCTATACCCTGCAATGGGCCTGCCGCGAGGGACATACCTATCTGCCGAGAGAAAAGCTTATTCAGGTGGCGGCGGATATATTAGGTTCGGATCCGGGCCCTGTCGAGAGGGAGCTGGATGAGCTGATAATAAGCGAAAGCGTAGTATATAAGGCGGTAAACAATACCGACGCCTGCTTCCTGCCGTATTTATACAGAATGGAGTCGGAATGCGCGGCAAGGCTTAACCTGCTGGCCGCGCCGAGGGAAAAGACATTGCCGTATTTCAATATAGAGAGCCAGACGGAAAAGCTGGAGACGAAGTATAAGCTGTCCCTTGCCGATGAGCAGAAGCGGGCGGTGCGCCTTGCGCTTACCAGCGGCGCGCTGGTAATAACCGGCGGCCCGGGCACGGGCAAGACCACCATATTGCAGTTCGTAATAACCATGCTGGAAAAGCTGGGAGAGAGCTTTGAGCTCTGCGCCCCGACGGGAAGGGCGGCAAAGCGCATGACCGAGGCCGCCGGCTGCGAGGCGCGCACCATACACCGGCTGCTTGAGTACGGCTATGGCGAGAACGGCTTTACGCGAAATCAGGATAATCCCATAGATACAGACGTAATAATCGTCGATGAGATGAGCATGGTGGACGTGCAGCTGCTATGGTCCCTGCTCAGGGCTACACGGGCTGGTACGCGGCTCATTATGGTAGGCGATGCGGATCAGCTGCCATCGGTAGGCGCCGGCAACGTGCTGAGGGACATCATAGCTTCGGAGACGGTGCCCGTGGTTCGTCTGACGGAAATCTACCGGCAGGGCGGCCGCAGCGCTATAGTCACCAACGCCCACAGGATAAACAACGGCCAGCCTCCCATACTTCACGGCGAGGAGGAATTCGGCTTCGAGCAGATAGACTCGGCGGAGGACATACTGCGGCGGCTTACGGCGCTTTGCTCCGGCAAGGTAAGCAAGCTGGGCGCAGCGGATCCTTTGAAAGATATACAGGTGCTGTCACCTATGAAAAAAGGCGCGCTTGGAGTGCGCAATATAAATCTCCGCCTACAGGAGGCTCTAAATCCGCCAGCACATAAGAAGCACGAGCGAAAATACGGCGAGACGGTATTCCGTGAGGGCGACAAGGTTATGCAGGTGAAGAACGACTACCGCATGAGCTGGAAGAGGGTGCGGCGGGGCAGGCCGGACGAGCTTGGGGAGGGGGTATATAACGGCGACCTCGGCACCATAATGAGCATAGACTTATATGAGCAAACGGTGGACGTGCTCTTTGACGACGAGCGTGAGGCGCTGTACGAGTTCAGCCAGCTTGAGGAATTGGAGCTTGCATACTGCATATCCATACACAAGAGCCAGGGCAGCGAGTTTCCGGTGGTGATATTGCCTCTCGCGGGAGGCCCGCCTATGCTTATGACCAGGAACCTTCTTTATACGGCGGTCACGCGGGCGCGAAAGGCGGTATATATAATAGGCCATGAGGAGTGTCCCGCGCAGATGGTGGCCAACAATCAGGTTAAGCAGCGCTACAGCGCCCTTGCGGCATTCATGCGGGCGGACAGGGGGCTGCAATGAAGCTGCTGAACCTGTTCCTGAATGCGTTGTACCCTGAGGGTGTAGCCTGCCTGCTCTGCAACAGAAACGCAAAGCTGGACAGGCGCGGCTTATGCGAGGAGTGCAGGGAGAGCATAGACCCGGCGGCGGAGATACATATTGACGGCGTGATATCCGGGACTGTGGCGGCCATGGCATATAATGACGCCGCGGCACAGCTCATACACGGATTCAAGTATGGCAACAGGAGGTACATGGGCCGAGGCCTGGCGGGAGGGATCGATCTGCCGGGAAATTGGAATATAGACGCTGCAGTGCCTGTGCCGTTGCACCCTAAAAGGGAAAAGGAACGAGGCTATAACCAGAGCATGATACTCGCCGAGGAGCTGGGCAGACGATATGATATACCGGTGCGGCCAAGGCTTTTGAAACGCATAAGATATACGGAAATGCAGTCCATGACTGCCGGGAGGGACAGGCGCGAAAACGTCCGGGGCGCCTTCCGGGCGAGGGAATGCAAGGGCAGAAATATATTGCTGGTGGACGACGTCATAACCACCGGCAGCACGATGGAGGAATGCGCAATTGCGCTGAAAAACGCCGGCGCGGGTAAGATATACTGCGCGGCCGCGGCGTATGCGGGCCATGGCGAAGGAGAATAGGATGAGCAACAGATTTTGCAGAACAGAGATAATGCTGGGGGCTGACGCCATGGAAAGGCTGAAAAACGCCTCCGTGGCGGTATTCGGCGTGGGCGGCGTAGGCGGCTTTGCAGCTGAGGGCATAGTAAGAAGCGGCGTAGGCAGCATAACGCTGGTGGACGACGACGTGGTAGCAGAAAGCAATCTCAACCGGCAGATAATCGCGCTTACTTCCACAATTGGCCGGCCAAAGGTGAGCCTTATGGCAGCGCGGGCGCGGGATATAAACCCGGACGTAATGATCGACGAGCGGATTATGCGGTATGACGAATCCACTGCGGAAAGCTTTGACTTTACAAAATACGACTATATAGTCGACGCTATTGATTCCGTCACATCGAAGCTCATACTCATTGAGCGGGCCAAGGCTGCGGGAGTGCCGATAATATCCTGCATGGGCGCGGGGAATAAGCTGGACCCTACGGCGTTTCAGGTGGCAGATATAAGCGAGACCTCAGTCTGCCCCCTCGCCCGGGTGGTGCGGAGGGAGCTGAAAAAGCGGGGTATAGCGCGCGGAGTGAAGGTCGTATACTCCAGGGAGCCTGCCATATTCCCTGAGGACGGCAGCGAGAAGATACTGCCGGGAAAGCACCGCACCACGGGCAGCATAGCCTTTGTGCCATCAGTTGCGGGCATGATAATTGCAGGCACAGTGGTAAAGGATATCGCAGGGGTATAACAGGGCTGAAAAACGTCCATACTTGACATAGAGGTGGAATAAGTATGAAACTCACCGTATTGGGGCGGCACGGCCCATTTCCCGCGCCGGGAGGCGCCTGCTCGGGGTATCTCATAGAGGCGGGAGATACAAAGCTCTGCGTAGATCTTGGCAGCGGCACCCTTGGCAACCTGAGGAATATACTGCCGGGGCTGAAGCTGGACGGCATATTGCTTTCACACCTCCACAGCGACCATATGTCCGATATGCTGGTATTGCGCTATGCGCTTACGCAGCTCAGCGCCAAGGGGACGGAGATAGAATTGCCAATGACGGTGGTAGCGCCTGAAACGCCGGAGGTAGAGTTCAGGCAGCTCGCTTCCTCCGGGGTTTTCGAAATGGTACACGCCAAGGCGGGGCTGAAGCTGCGCTTCGGGGAGGTGACTGTGACGCTTTACAGCTCGGCGCACCCGGTGGAAACCTACGCCTTCGATATAGAACACAAGGGCAAGCGCATATTCTATACCGGTGACACGGGCATATACACAGAACTGGTCCGCCAGTGCATGGGGGCGGATATACTGCTTGCGGATGCCTGCTTCCTGGATGGGGAAAAGCCGGGCGAGAACGCCCCGCACCTTACCGCCGGGGAGGCGGGGAAGGTACTGGATTGTGTACAGACCGGATATAAACTGAATGAAAAAGTCATCCGCCATGCAAAAGTGGTGGTTGCCCAATAATAAACAGGTATAGTCATGGCGAAAAGAGATTATTATGAAGTGCTGGGGGTTGCCAAAACAGCCACGGCAGACGAAATAAAGAAGGCCTACCGAAAGAAGGCCATCCAATATCATCCGGACCGCAACCCGGGTGATAAGGAAGCGGAAGAGAAGTTCAAGGAAGCCGCAGAGGCTTACGAAGTATTGAGCAACCCGGACAAGCGTTCACGCTATGACCAGTTCGGTTTTGCCGGTGTAGACGGTGCAGCCGGAGGTGGAAGTGGCTTTGGCGGATTTGGCGGCCAAGGTATGTCTATGGACGATATTTTCTCTATGTTCGGCGATATTTTCGGCGGACACGGAGGATTTGGTGGATTCAGCAGTGGATTTGGTGGCGGAGGCCAGTCACGTCAGCGGAAATTCCGTGGTTCAGACTTGCGCGTAAAGGTCAAACTGAACCTGAAGGAGATTTCAACTGGGGTTGAAAAGAAATTCAAGCTGAAGAAATACGTAGAATGCAGCCACTGCCATGGTACAGGAGCGGAAGGTGACGGAGGTACAGAAACTTGTCCTACCTGTCACGGAACGGGTAGCGTAACCCGCACACAACAGAGCATTTTCGGCATGATGCAGACACAGTCTGTATGTCCGCAGTGCGGCGGTGAAGGTAAAATCATCAAGAACAAGTGTAAAGAATGTAACGGTGAAGGAGTGGTTTACGGTGAAGAAGTGGTAACCGTGAAGATTCCGGCCGGCGTGGCTGAAGGCATGCAGGTGACCATCAACGGAAAAGGTAATGCCGGAAAACACAACGGGGTACCGGGCGACTTGCTGGTATTGATTGAGGAAGAAAAGCATCCAGAACTCATTCGTGACGAAAGTGACTTGATCTACAACCTTCTGCTGAGCGTACCAACCGCAGCATTAGGAGGTACGGTAGAAATCCCGACCATCGACGGAAAGGCAAAAATCAAGATTGAGCCGGGCACGCAGCCAGGTAAAGTACTTCGCTTGCGCGGCAAAGGTCTGCCCAACATCAACAGCTACGGCTACAACACCGGTACAGGCGACTTGCTGGTAAATATCAGCGTCTACATTCCAGAAACGTTGACAAAGGAAGAACGGCAGGCACTGGAAAAATGGCAGGAAGCAGAAAACTTCAAGCCAAATACAAGCCTGAAAGAAAAAATCTTCAAGAAATTCAGAAGTTTATTCGATTAAGCAACTGCTTTTCAGATACAAGAAAGGACTGTCTCCCCTACAGGTGGAGTCAGTCCTTTCTGCATTTAAACACGATTCCTGCAAGTCTCCTATTTCGGCCAGAGGCCTTTTCCCAGTACTTCCGAAGAAGTACTCCAGTACTGCATAGAGAGTACTCCAGTACTTTCGTGGAAGTACTACAGTACTCCTTAAGAAGTACTGAAAAGAGAACAGGATATTTCAGATTCTGCTCCGATCCACATCGTCTTCTTTATCCAAATAAAATTTAAACCAGAACTAAAAAGAGATAACAGCCTAAATAGCAGTGACATTTTTTGTATTTTTGGGGTAACAAAAAAATGAAAGTGATGAAAAAATATATCTTGCTGCTGACATTGTTCTGTCCGTTACTAGTTTTAGCACAGACAGAAAACCCGAAGTCGCTTCCTTCCGACTCCCTTTCCACGATGCATGCAGAACAGCTCATGGCTAAGGATACACTCAGTGTACCCCTGCCCGCTCCTGTTCCGCAGCATTACCTATACTCTCCCTTCGATATGTATGGCATTACCCCGTTCAATTATGGCTATGCCACCTGGGAGCTGCATAAAGGATTCAATGCCTCCATCGGCATGAATGTCACGTTCAGTCCGAGCAAATACGCTCCTTCCGGAGTGGGTTTCGGTCAGGATGCCGCTTTCTTGTACGCCGTACCGCTGAACAAGCGTTTCAGCGTAGCAGGCGGATTGTATGCCAGCAACTTCAACTGGGGGGGCATCAACTACCGTAATGTAGGAATTACCGGCATTGCTGCGTTTAAGGTCAACGAGCGTATCAGTCTGTATGCCTATGGCAACAAGTCGCTCATGCCGAAACGTTCACCCTATTACTATCCCATGCCTAATTTCGCTCCCGACCGGATTGGAGGAATGATTAATTTCAAATTTAATGAAAGCAGTTCCATCAGCATCGGAGTAGAAGGAATCAAATACCCACAAGGGGCTTACTGGTAAATGAAATCGTAAAAAGATAGGTTATCCTGATAAAAATGATGATATTTGCAGCTGTTTTTAAAAAGCAGAAATCATGAATTATCAGGAAACACTTACCTACTTATATAATAGTGCCCCTCTGTTTCAGCAAGTGGGCAAAGATGCCTACAAAGAGGGATTAGACAACACGTATGCGCTGGATGACTACTTCCATCACCCTCACCGCAAATTCCATACGATTCACGTGGCAGGAACCAACGGGAAAGGTTCTTGTTCGCATACATTGGCTGCCATTCTACAGGCTGCGGGCTATAAAACCGGACTTTATACTTCTCCTCATCTGGTGGATTTCCGTGAGCGTATCCGCGTAAACGGTACTCCGGTAAGCCAGGAATTTGTCATCGACTTTGTAGAAAAGCACCGTGCTTTCTTCGAACCGCTCCACCCTTCTTTCTTTGAACTGACCACCGCCATGGCATTCACTTATTTCGCTGAACAGCAGGTGGATGTAGCCGTTATAGAGGTTGGCCTTGGAGGAAGACTGGACTGCACCAACATCATTCAGCCCGACCTGTGTGTCATTACCAACATTAGTTTCGACCATGTACAGTTTTTAGGCAATACTCTGGAAAAAATTGCTTCAGAAAAGGCAGGCATCATTAAAGAAGGTACTCCGGTTGTAATCGGTGAAACCACCCCCGAAACCCGCCCTGTCTTCCAAGCTAAGGCAACTGCCGTAGGAGCGCCCATTGTATTTGCCGAAGACGAACACCTGCTCATCCATGCAACCCGCAACGAAGCGATGCATTACGTCTACCAAACTGCTGACTATCCTCAACTAGAGGGTGAACTGGGAGGCTTATGCCAGCTAAAGAATACCAATACCCTACTCTCGGCTATCCGCCAGCTTCGTCATGCAGGGTATAATCTGTCAGAAGAGAATGTGCGTGAAGGCTTCCTTCATGTCTGCGAGCTGACCGGTCTGATGGGACGCTGGCAGAAATTAGGTGAGAAACCGACCATTATCTGCGATACCGGACACAATACGGGAGGCATGCAATACATTACCGAACAGCTCAGACATCAGACTTATAAAACCTTACATATTGTCATCGGCATGGTGAACGATAAGGATGTGAGTGGTGTATTGTCCATGTTGCCTAAAGATGCACGATATTATTTCACGCAATCCAGCGTGAGACGAGCTCTTCCCTACCAGCAGATGAAAGCACTGGCCGAGACCTTCAATTTGCACGGAGAAGCCTACCCCATGTCTCTTATAAACATCTCCGAGCCCACGAGCCTCCTGAGCATCTCGTATGCCGTCTTCTGCTTGAAAAAAAAACATCTAATACAAAAAACTACCTCCATACGATCGTTACAGCATGCTATTTATCATACTCAAGCACATGACAAGAACAACTTACTAGTATCCCGTTTCAGTCTACTAATAGATAACAAGTAACAGTAAAC
>OJKC01001862.1_pt1 | contig 12196 bp, 12 predicted proteins | sample 1596401 | NCBI WGS metagenome assembly OJKC01 (sample SAMEA4350162, study PRJEB24818) | metagenome | biome: human; feature: gut; material: faeces | place: Denmark | collected 2013-09 | reverse complement strand
CTCCCGATCATCTACGCCGCATAGGTGGCCTCCGACGCCGACAACTGGTTCGTCGGCGACGACATGTACAACATCAGCACCTACGCCACCGGAAACGGCTGGGTGACCTCCTATTCGAGCTGCGGGTACAACCTGCTCAAAGCCATCGAATTCGCCACGGGCGAAAACGACAGCAACTCCGTAGCCCAATGCAAGATTCTGCTGGCCAACACCGTCTGGGAGTCGTCGATGCTCTACGGAGACATCCCCTATTCCGAGGCATGGAACATCGAAGGGACGCAGACGCCGAAATTCGACACGCAGAAGGACGTCTTCTATTCGGTCATCGGCCTGCTGGACGAGGCGCTGGACGGAATCGACGAATCGAACAGCAAACGGATCGACAAGTACGACATCTACTACACCGGCGACATGGCCAAATGGCGCCGGCTGGGCAACTCGCTCAAATTGAAGTTCTACATGTACCTGGCCAACAAGGAGGACGTAGGCGACGAAATCAAGGCCATTATCGACGGAGGCGAACTGATGAACTCCTCGGCCGACGACTTCGTCTTCCCCTTCTACACGACGCCGGGCAACCAGAACCCCAACTACCAGCTCACCGTGCAGTATCCCGACTACTACGAATACTGCTTCTTCGCCAACCCGACGGTACTCGATCCGATGAAGGCGCTCGACGACCCGCGTATCCCGATCTACTTCCGCGCCAACGCCGACGGCGAGTACATCTCGCTGGAAGCGTCGGAGAAGGGTTCGGTCGTCACCGACAAGGAGATCAGCGAGAAACCGTCGCTGTGTACGGAGGCGGTCTTCCAGAAGAATAACCTGCTGCGCGCCGACTACCCCGACGTGATCTGCTCCTATGCCGAAACCATGTTCTACGTGGCCGAGGCCTACGTCCGCGGTCTGGGCGTAGCGAAGGATCTGGCGCAGGCCGACGCGGCCTACCGCAAGGGCATCGAGGCGTCGTGCGTCTACAACGGCGTAGCCGCCGCCACGGCCGCTTCGTTCGCAGCCGGCGTGCCGTCGCTCTCGACGCTCGGCGGCGACGACAAGGCGCTCGAAGCGATCGCTTCGCAGCAGCGCATCGAGATGATGATGCGTCCGCTCGAAGCGTGGTCGAACCAACGCCGCACGGGGTATCCCGCCCTGGAAGTTCCGGCGTCGATCCGCAACTTCTACCCCGGCATCATGCACCGCTGGCCCTACCCCGAACGCGAGGGCAGCGTCAACGACAACGTTCCGCACGTCGACGGCGTCTGGACCAAGATGTGGTTCGAGAACTGACGGCGGCGACCGCAGGCACGCGCGGCAGGGAGTTGTATTCCTTGCCGCGCGTTTTTTTTATGCTTATCCGCAATCTTCCCCCCCCCGATCCGGCATCGTCCGGTGCGAACCGCGTCGGGCCGACCGCCGCCGGCAAACGCAGGGAGGAAGGGCCTCGCACGAGCGTTTTTACCGTGGTCAGGCGAAAAGATCCGCATTTTTCCTTTCCGTTCTCGCCGAAAAACACTATCTTCGCCCCCGATATTCACAAAGGGGTGCCTTACTTTCCAGGCTGAGATTATACCCATTGAACCGGATACGGGTAATGCCGAGACCGGGACGCATAATCAACACCGCATACCCCTTTTCAGTTCTTTAACCTCAAATTAAAGGTTCGATGAAAAGGTTTTTACTACCCATTCTGACGGGCGTCGCCGCAGTGGCCGCCCACGCGCAGGAGAGCGATTCGGTACGCATGTACCGCCTCCAACAGATCGAAGTCACCGCCACGCGCGCCACGCCCCGCACGCCGGTGGCCTACACCGATCTTTCGCACGACGCGATCGCCCGCAACAGCTACGGCACGGATATTCCGACCGTGCTGGCGCTCACCCCCTCGATGATCGCCACCAACGAAACGGGCATCGGCATCGGCGGCACGTCGATCCGCCTGCGCGGCACGGACGCCACGCGCCTCAACGTCACGATCAACGGCGTGGCGATGAACAATCCCGACTCGCACTCGATGTACTGGTACGACACGCCCGACCTGATCTCGGCCGTAGGAACGATGCAGGTGCAGCGCGGCGCAGGCCTCTCGACCAACGGCACGGGCGCTTTCGGCGGCGCGGTCAACATGACCACCGGAGCGCTCTCGACCGAATTTTCGGGCGAAGCCTCGCTCAGCTACGGATCGTACAACACCAACAAGCAGGCCGTCGGCATCTCGTCGGGGCTGCTGGGCGGCCACTGGGCCGTCGACGCACGGCTGACGCACATCGGCTCGGACGGTTACATCGACCGCGGCGCCACGGATCTGAAATCCTATCTGTTCCAGGGCGGCTACTACAACGGACGGACGATGGTCAAACTCCTCTCGTTCGGCGGCAAGGCCAAAACCTACCTCACCTACAACGGCGTCACAATGGAGGACATGGAGCGCTACGGCCGCCGCTACCACGACAGCGGCCAGTACCAGACCTCGGCCGGCCCGCACGTACTGGCCGACGGATCGCACGTCGGCTATTACGACGATCAGACGGACAACTATCTGCAAATCAACAACCAGCTCATCCTGAACCACCGCTTCAACGACCGTTGGGCGCTCAACGCCACGGCCTTCTATACCTACGGCTACGGCTACTACAAGCAGTACAAGGACGACGCGGAACTGGCGGAATACGTCAATCTCGACACCGAAATCCAGGAGGCCGACCTGATCCGCGAGAAGATCATGCGCAACCACCTGGGCGGGCTCAACGCCTCGGCCTCCTACACCTCGCGTGCGCTCGACCTCAACTTCGGCGGTTCGTGGAGCTACTACACCTGCCCGCACTGGGGCGAGCTGGACTGGGTGGACGGCATGGATGCCGGGGCGATCGGCGGCCGCTGGTACGACAACGACGTCGACAAGCAGGACGCCAACCTCTTCGCACGCGCCAACTGGCAGGCGGCGCACGGGCTGCGGCTCTTCGCCGACATCCAGTACCGTTACGTCCGTTACGAAGCGTGGGGAACCAACGACAACTACATCGGTCAGGAGGGGATGCCGATGCAGCCTATCGACGTGGATAAGACCTACCACTTCTTCAACCCGCGCGCCGGCGTGAGCTACCGTCTCGGCGAGCGCAACAGCTTCTTCTTCTCGTTCGCCGTGGCACAGAAGGAGCCGACCCGCGGCGATTTCACCGACCGCTACATGTTCACGGCCGACTACACCTACCCCTCGTCGGAGAAGCTCTACGACTGGGAGCTGGGATACACCTACACCGCTCCCCGGCTTTCGCTGGGCGTGAACCTCTACTACATGAAATACAAGGACCAGCTCGTGCCGATGGGCCGGATCAACGACGGCTACGATGCGCTCAACGACAACGTCGACGACAGCTACCGCCGCGGCGTCGAACTGTCGGCGTCGTGGAAGGTCACCGGATGGTTCACCGCATCGGCCAACGCCACCTTCTCGCAGAACCGCATCGAGAACTACACCGAACTGCGCACCGTCTACGACAACGACGAGGACTGGAACGTCATCAGCGACGGGCCGGTAGCGCTGGGCACCACGAAACTCGCCTACTCGCCCGAAACGATCGCCAACCTCATTCTCGACTTCCACTACGGCGGATTCGAAGCGGCTTTCCACACGCAGTATGTCGGCGAGCAGTACTTCGCGAACAACGAGAACGACGCGCTGTCGCTCGACGCCTACTGCGTGACGAACCTCAACCTGTCGTACTCTTTCCGCACGCGAAACGCCCGGCGCATCCGGCTGGGCTTGCAGGTCAACAACCTTTTCAACGCCGAATACGAGAACAACGGCTACGGATACAGCACCTGGTTCCGCGATTCTCCCTCGCAGCATACGGCCCTCTACTTCCCGCAGGCGCCGCTCAACGTGCTGGCTAACGTGACCGTAAAGTTCTGAGCGGATGGACTGGAAACTCGCGCTGCAACTCGCGGGCGTCGTGCTCGGCCTGCTCTACCTCTGGCTGGAATACCGCGCCGACATCCGGCTCTGGATCGTGGGGCTCGTCATGCCGCTGGTGCACGGTGCGCTCTACTATAAATCGGGACTTTACGCCGACTGCGCGATGCAGGTCTACTACATCCTGGCCGGATTGTACGGACTCTGCGTCTGGGCGAAAAAGCCGAAGCCTGCCGAACGCGAGACCGGCCGCATCGCCCGCACGCCGGCCCGCATGTGGTTCCGCATGGCCGCCGCCTATGCGGCGATCCACGCGCTGCTCTACCTGTTGCTCGTGCGTTTCACGGACAGCACCGTTCCGTTCTGGGACAGCCTCACCACGGCGCTCTGCATCATGGCCTACTGGATGCTTTCGCGCAAATACGTCGAGCAATGGCTCGTGTGGCTGGCCGTGGACGTCGTGACGGTGGGGCTCTATCTCTACAAAGATATTCCCCTCACGGCGGGATTGTATCTGCTCTACTCCGCGCTGGCCGTCGCGGGCTACCGGCGCTGGCTCAGGCAGATCGGGCAATGACGAAAGAGGGGCGTTCTACCGAACGCCCCTCTTTCGTCTCTTTCCGCCATGCCCCGCCGCAAACCGTTCCGCGATCGGGAGGAGCGCTCCGTTCCCGACTTTCCCCGCTACATTTTCAGATAGAGGCTTTCGGGCAAATGCCGCAACAGCCACGCCGCGATGCGCCAGCGCCGCGTGACGACAGCCACGTGACGCCGCCTCTCGACGGCACGCAGAATCTGCCGGACGGTCTTCGCCACCGGCTGCACCCAGAACAACCCCTCGCCTTTGGCCATCGCCGTATCGACCAGCCCCGGCCGTATGTCGGTGATCGTGACCGGCAGTCCGCTCTTCGCGACCCGCTGGCGCAACCCCTCGGCATAGTTGATCTGATAGGCTTTCGAGGCGTTGTAAGCCGGAGCGGCACCGCTGCCGCGCAATCCTCCCACCGACGAGATGACGACCAGATGGCCGCCGCGCTGCCGCTCGAACAACCGGCAGGCCCAGTCGACGACCGCCGTCCAGCCCAAGATATTGGTACGGATCGCCGACGCCTCGACCGTAAAGTCGAGATCGGGATTCAGGTCTCCCGTACCGGCCGCGACGATGCACAACTCCAAACCGTCCAACACCGCGACCAAACCGTCCAATGCAGCGAGCGCTGCATCCGGCTGCGTAACGTCGGCGACGGCACAGCTGTACGCCGCCGGATCGGCCGCCGCGATTTCGCGCAACAGCGCCTCCCTTCGCCCCACGAGTCCGACGCGGTAGCCCCGCGCCGCCAATTCTTCGGCCAGGCCGCGTCCGATTCCCGACGTGGCGCCGATAACGATCGCTCTTTTCATCGGGGCGAAAGTAGCTATCCGAAGAGAAAAAACGCTTGATCCGAATCAATTTCTCACCGCACGCGGCCGCGAATGCGACTCAGCGTTTCGGGCCGCACGCGCAGATAGGAGGCCAGCTCCTTCAACGCAACGATGTTCAGCAGCTCCGGACAACGCCGCAACAGCGTCTCGTAACGCTCCTGCGGCGTACAGGCATAAAGCTGCAACATCCGTTCGTAAAGTTCGCAGGTCAGACGTTCGGCCAGCCGGCGCGCCAGCCGTTCGCACGCCGGATCGGCCCGATAAAAAGCTTCGAGCCGATCGTCGTCCGCACGCCACACCGTGCAGTCGCACATCGCTTCGATGCTCACCTGCGACGGCCGATCGCCGCACATCGCGACGTAATCGCCCACGAACTCTCCGGCAAAGGCATACCCCACCACGTGACGCTCGCCCGAACGGGCGAGGTGCACATAGCGGAAAGCGCCCCGTCCGACCACTCCGCAATGGCGATTGCGGCATCCCTGTCTCGCGAAACGATCGCCCGCAGCATAATGCACGACCTCTCCGTCGCTGCGGAACCAATCCGCCAGTGCGGCGAACTCGCCGGTCGCGATATAGCGGTTGAAATCCATATCCGGTTATTCGGGAAGGCCGTGACGGGCGACATGCGCCAGCATCTCGTCGCGCAGCGTGCGGGGCGTGACGTTATGCCGCAGGACGAGCATGTAGGAGCGGCGGATCTGTTCGCGCACGAAAGCGTCGCTCAGATCGCGGTCGACGTAGAGGTCGTTCCAGTGGCGTTTGTTGCCGTGCCACGCCGCCTCGACCCCCTCGTAGCGCTCGCGCAGCCCGACGGCTTCGTCGGGATCGCACTTGACGGCCAGGCGCCGGAAATCCTCCATTCCGGCGTAGGTGAACATGCGTCCGCCGACCTTGAAGACGAGCGTCGTCTCGTCGAAGGGCGTGCTCTCCTCCACGAAAGGCAGCGAAAGGCAATAATCGCGGTATTCGAGAATATCCATGATCGCAAGTTTTTACGCAGAAGCGAAGATAACTCTTTTTGGCACAACTGTTGCGATTTTACGCGTCGTAACGTAAAAAATTCAATCGTCATGAAAAAAATCCTACTCTATCTGCCGGTAATGCTGATCCTTGCAGCCGGATTCGGTTGTTCCGAGCAACGCAAGTGGAACCGCGAGCAGCGCAAGGAGATGCGCGAAATGCTGCGCGACTACCGCCAGATGGCCTACCTCAACGACCTGACCGATGCGGAGTTCATCCTCTTCTCGGACGACGTAGCCACCGCCCTCGAAGGCGACTACCCCGTCTATGCGACCTTCGTCACGATGCCCGGCGTGGAGGACACCGTACAGCTGGTGATCGTCGAGACCGTCGTCGAGGAGTTGCAGGCCGATGCCCGCAACATGCGCCACATCTTCCCCTACGAGCAGCTCGTGGCCCGGAAGATGCTTCCGGCAGGATTGGATCACGACCAGCTGCACGCCTTCTACAACTGCCTGGCCGGCAAGGTGAACAGCACCTTCGTCACGCTGGACCAGTTCGTCAACGCCGTGATGGCCGACACGGTCAACACCTCGACCATGCAGCGACTGGAAGGACAATGCGCCAACGATCTGTTCGACTGGGAGATCACCGAGGTCGAAGTCATCGAAACGAACTGACGCCGGACATAGCGGCTTCATACGGATACGGGCGGCCTCGAAGGTCGCCCGTATCCGTTTTTACGAGACATCCGCTACTCCATGGATTCGAGGAACTCCCGCGACACCACGACGCGGATGGCGCGCCGCAGCATCGTGAATTCGAGCGGCGTATGCCCCAGCAGTTCGCCGTCGAGCTCGACCTCGATTTCGGGCGAGGACTCGATGCGGATCGTACCGCCCCGCTCGCGCAGGATGTGGCGGATCTCGTAGATCTTGCCGTTGAAGAGTTTGTGGAAGCGGAAGATGATGTGCCAGAAGTGAATGGGGCGCACCAGCGAGATGTCGAACATGCCGTCGTCGGCCACGGCGTCGGGCAATTGCTGGATACCGCCGCCGTTGTACTTGCCCACACCGAGCGCGATACTGAGCAGCAGGTCGTTGTAGACCCGTTTGCCGTCGACCCATACCTTCGTGCCCGTGGGTTTGTAGCGGAAGAAGGAACGGATGACCGACCACGTGTAGAGCCAGCGGCCGCGACGCCCCTTCTTTTTGAGGTGGTTGAAGCACCGCACGACCTGCGCTTCGTAGCCTGCGCCCGCCACGTTGACCATGTAGCGGCTCTGGCGGTATTTCGCCTCCTCGTACGATACGACGCCCACGTCCTGCAAGAACGAATGCTCCTCGCGGATGGCGCGAATGGCGTCGGCACAGTTCTGCGGAATACCGAACATGCGGATCCAGTCGTTGCCCGACCCGACGGCGATCACCGCCAGCAGCACCTCCGACGGAGGCACCACCTGCTGGATGAACAGCCCGTTGACCACCTCGTGCAGCGTACCGTCGCCGCCGACGGCGATGATGCGGCGGTAGCCGCGCCGCACGGCTTCGACCGTCAGTTCGACGGCGTGGAACTTGTGTTCGCTGAACACCGCCTCGCAGTGGATCTGCTGCTCGCGCAGCAGTTTCGAGATGCGCGGAAACTCGTCCAGCCCGCGGCCGTTGCCGGCCACGGGATTGACGATGGCGAACCACTGATGCTCTTCGACGTGAGGCGACGAAGCGACCACGGCTACCGGACGGGAATGTGCTTCAACGTGTGAAGCAGGAATTCATAGAACTTGCCCACCGAGGCGATCTCCACCCGCTCGTCGGGCGAATGGGGATAGCAGATCGTGGGGCCGAACGAGATCATGTCCAATTTGGGATAGGTGCCGCCGATCACGCCGCACTCCAACCCCGCATGGATCGCCATGACGGCCGGCCGGCTGCCGTAGAGCGCCTCGTAGGAGGCGGTCATCGCTTTGAGGATCGGGGAGTCCATGTCGGGATTCCAGCCGTCGTAGCTGCCCGTCAGCTCCACCTTGGCGCCCGCCAGTTCGAACACCGCGGCGATCGCGTCGCCCAGCGCCTCCTTCTCGGTGTTGACCGAGCTGCGCAGCAGGCATTGGAGTTTCACCGTCCTGCCGTCCGACACCACGCGTGCGAGGTTCGTCGAGGTCTGCACCAGCCCGGGCATGGCCACCGACATCTGCTGCACCCCGTCGGGGCAGGCCGCAACGGCCTTGATCAGATTTCCGGCAACCTCCTTCGGCAGCATTTCAGCCGGTTTTCCGACCTCCGCGACCTTGACCGACACCGCGTCCTCGATGCCGGCGTACTCGGCCCTTACGGTCTCCTCGTAGGCTTTCACCGCGGCGGCGAACTCGTCGTAGTCCCCGGTTTCGACCAGCACCACGGCCTCGGCCTCGCGCGGGATGGCGTTGCGGAGTCCGCCACCGTCCACCGACGCCAGCAGCACGTCGCACGGCGCGGCATTCAAAAAGCGGAACAGCAACTTGTTGGCGTTGGCGCGCTGGCAGACGATCTGGATGCCCGAGTGGCCGCCCTTGAGCCCCTTGACGCTGATCTTCGCAGCGGTATAACCGCCCGCGGGCGTCGGCTCGGCCTTGTAGCCGAAGGTCATATTGGCGTCGAGCCCTCCGGCGCAGCCCACGTAGAGTTCGCCCTCCTCCTCGGAATCGAGGTTCAGCAGGATGTCGCCGTGCAGCAGCCCCTTTTCCAGACCGTTCGCACCGTCCATGCCGGTCTCCTCGGTGGCCGTGAACAGGGCCTCCAGCGGCCCGTGCTTCAGCGTCCGGTCCTCCAGCACCGCGAGGATCGCCGCCACGCCGATACCGTTGTCGGCGCCCAGCGTCGTGCCGTCGGCCGTCACCCAGCCGCCGTCGATGTAGGCGTCGATGGGGTCCTTGGTGAAATCGAACTCCTTGTCGTTGTTCTTCTGCGGAACCATGTCGAGGTGGGCTTGCAGGATCACGCCCTTGCGGTCCTCCATCCCCTTCGAGGCGGGTTTGCGGACATAGACGTTGTGCGCCGCGTCCTCCTTCGATTCGAGGCCCTGCGCGCGGGCGAAATCGAGAATATAGCGGCGGATCTTCTCCTCGTGCGACGAGGGGCGCGGGATGCGGACGATCTCCGCGAAATGTTTCCAGACAAGCGCCGGTTTCAGCGCGACCAAATTACGGTCCATAATATTGAAGTTTAAGTGTTATATATCCATATCGTTCAAATCTCTCTCTTTCTCCGTCTCTTCCGTTCCGGCGGCCGCTGTCGCAGCCGGTCAGCGGCCCCCGGGAAGGGACAGGTCCGCCGCTCCGGGCCGGTGGCGGTCAACGGTCTCCGGTCCCGTCCTTTTCGACACTCCTGTCGAACGCCTCGACGATGTGTTTCACGAGCGGGTGGCGGACGATGTCGCGTTTGTCGAACTCCACGATGCCGATGCCGTCGACGCCCCGCAGAATCTCCATCGTGCGCACCAGACCGCTGTCCGACTTGCGCGGCAGGTCGATCTGCGTCACGTCGCCCGTGACGATGAACCGCGCATTGCGGCCCATGCGCGTCAGGAACATCTTGATCTGCGACAGGGTGGTGTTCTGCGCCTCGTCCAGAATGACGAAGGCATTGTCCAGCGTGCGGCCGCGCATGTAGGCCAGCGGGGCGATCTGCACGGTCCCCTCTTCGAGGTGTTTCTGGAGCTTGGCCGGCGGGATCATGTCGTTCAGCGCGTCGTACAGCGGTTGCAGGTAGGGGTCCAGCTTCTCCTTCATGTCGCCGGGCAGGAAACCCAGCTTCTCGCCCGCCTCGACGGCCGGACGCGTGAGGATGATGCGCCGCACCTGCCGCTCCTTCAGCGCGCGGACGGCCAGCGCGATGGCCGTATAGGTCTTGCCCGAGCCGGCAGGCCCCACGGCGAACAGCAGGTCGTTCCTGTCGTAGAGTTTGACGAGCCGCTGCTGGTTGACCGTCCGGGCGCGGACGATCGTGCCGTTGTTGCCGTAGACGATCACGTCCTTGTCGACCGGGGCGTCGTCCTGCGCGATGCCGCCCGCGAAACACTGTTCGATGACCTCGGCCGAGACGTGGCCGTACTTGACATAGTAGGCCGCAAGCCCCTCCATGCGTTTGGAGAAACGCTGCGTGTCGGCCTCCGGGCCGAGGACCTTGAGCGACTGCCCGCGCGCGACGATCTTCAGCGTGGGGTGCAGCGATTTGATCTGTTCGAGGTAGACGTCCTGCGCCCCGTAGAGTTCGCGGGGATCGACGCCTTCGAGCATGATTTCCTTTCCGACAGTTTCCGTCATAGACCGATCAGAATAAATAGCCGAAGCTGAACGCCACGTTATACGTACGGAGTTTGTCGAGCTGCCGCCCGTCGGGCAGCACCACGTCGTGTTTCGAGCGGAACTGGCCGTTGTAGCGCAGGTCGATCAGCAGGTGGCGCATCAGCACGATGCCCGCACCCACGGTGTACGACACCGAGGGACGCACGCGGCCGAAGTCCAGCAGGTCGCCGCCCGACTTCTGCTTGCAGTCGTTCATCACCGTGAAGACCGGACCGGCGTAGATCCGCACGGGATTGAGCAGCCGCAGCGACGCCAGCACCGGAACGTCGATCGAATTGGACTTGAGGTTGATCTCGCTCCCGCCCTCGGGACGGATACGGAGGCCCTGGCGGACGTAGAGTATCTGCGGCTCGATGGCGAAGGCCCCGAGGTTGACGGCCGTCGTGATACCGGCCTGCCAGCCCAGCTTGTTCTTCACGTCGGTTTCACTCATATTGGTCGTGTAGTCGGGGATATTGATACCGCCGACCACGCCCCACTCCACCCGCGCGCGGGGCCGTTGTGCGGCGGCGCCCGCCGCAATGGCTGCAAACAAAAGGGTCAGTACGATTCTGCGAAGCATCATTTTAATTCTTAATTTTTCATTTTCAATTGTATCGACGCCCAGAGCATGTAGGCCACGCACGCGGCGACGAAGAGCATGCCCAGATGCGGATTGCCCCAGGCGCGGACGATCGCACCGCAGACGGGTCCCGAAACCGCCCCGGCCGAGATGGCCATGATCATCAGCCCGGCCACCTCGTTGGCGTTCTCCGGAACGGCCTTGGTGGCCACGGCGTAGAACGTGGCGAAGACGCACGCCATGGCGAAGCCCAGCACTCCCACGGCGGCGTAGATGGCGGCCTCGTTGCGCACGAACAGCAGCGCCGCGCACAACGCCAGCGCCCCGGTCATGTTCCAGGTCAGGTATTTCACGTCGGAGACCTTCACCAGCACCCACGCGCCGATCAATGTACCGACGATGCGGCAGGCGTAGAAGCCCGTGGTGGTGAGGATCGACGAGGGATTGTCGATCAGCCGCACCGACAAGAAGCCGATGCCCACGTCGGCGGCGATAAAGCACGCCACGCCCAGCGTCGAGAGCAGCACGGCACGGTTTTTCAACAGGCGGAAGCAGTCGGCGAGTCCCGCGGAGCGTTCTCTCTGCGCAGGTTCCGGCACCGGAGTCAGTTGCAGCCAGAGACCCCCGACCACCGTAAGGCCCGCATAGATCGGCAGCAGGAGCCGCCACGAACCCGTCGCGGCGACCAGCCCCGTGACGATCGGAGCCAGCAGCAGGAGCGAAGTGTTGCGGAATATCTGACCCACGGTGAGGTAGCTGGTCATCCGCTCGCCGGGAACGATGGTCGCCAGCAGGGGGTTGACGGCCACCTGGATCGCCGTGTTGCCGATGCCCAGCAGACCGAAGCCCGCGAAATACCACCCCAGAGCGCAGTCCGCGCCGGCGGCATAGGGCGTCATCAGCCCCGCGACGGTGAAGCCGTAGCCCAGAAGCGCCGTGGCCTTGCGGCCCCAGCGGTTCATCAGCGCCGCGACCGGAGTCGAGAGCACCAGAAACC
>OJKC01001857.1_pt1 | contig 12214 bp, 7 predicted proteins | sample 1596401 | NCBI WGS metagenome assembly OJKC01 (sample SAMEA4350162, study PRJEB24818) | metagenome | biome: human; feature: gut; material: faeces | place: Denmark | collected 2013-09 | reverse complement strand
GTGTAGGAATGGCTGTTGGTGGCCTCCTGCACGTCGAGGTAGTACCACTTATCGGAGGTGTTGTCGATCCAGGTCTTCATGCCGGGCAGGAATGCGTCGGCGGACTTGGGGGCACGGCCGGTGGCACGGTTGATCATAGCCATGAGTTCAGCACGGGTCACGTTTTTGTCCGGACGGAAGGTGCCGTCGGGATAGCCGGTGATCCAGCCGAGCTTGGCGCAGATCGCGATGGCGTTGGCCGCCCAGTACTTGGCGGACACGTCATTGAAGTAGTTCGCAGCGCCAGTCGTCTCGGAGAACTTGGCGAGCATGGCGGCGAGCTCTGCACGGGTGATGGCCTCGTTCGGGCGGAAGTAGCCGTTGGAGCTGTCGGTGATGACACCGGCGTTGTTCAGAGTCGCAACGTAGGTGTTGTACCAGCTGCCGGAGGCGACATCGCGGAAGCCGCTCTTGGTGGAGTAATAGGTCTTGCGGGACGCATCATCCATGAGACGGAAGAGGATCGCGGCCGTCTCAGCGCGGGTGATGTTGCCTGCGGGCTTCACGGTGCCGTTGGGATAACCCTGGACATACGCGAAGTGGTCGGAGGTGTTGAGCTTCGGGGTAGCCTTCTTGTCGGTGACACCGGGCAGGACGATGAGGAACCACTTGGCATAGATCGTCGTATCCTGCGTCAGCGGGGTCGCGAAGTTGTACGGGGTCCTGTAGGTCTTGTCGGTGTACCAGCCGTCGAACCAGTAGCCGCCGTTGACGGGATCCTTGGGCTTCGCAACCGTCAGGCCATGGCGAACCGTTTCCGGCGCGATCTTGGAGCCGCCCATGGTGTCGAACGTCAGGGTATGGAAGTCCAGATCGTAGTAGACCGACAGGATGGTGTAGACAGGCTTGCCGTCCACGCCCTTGTAGGGCTGGATAGCCGTGCCGGTCAGCTTGCTCAGCGTGCGGTTGACATTGACGTGATGCGTTGCTCTGTAATCCTTGATGACCGCGGTGACGGTGGTGTCCTTCTTGGCGCTCAGGTGCTCGACCTCAGCGTTGGCCAGATCATAGGTGCCGTCGGGCAGCTGCTTGATGTGCAGAACGTCGTAGCGGACATAGATGTCGCCGATCGGGGTGGACGTCAGTTCAAACTTGGCGTAGATGGTCTTGTCTGCTTCCAGAACCGTTGCGAAGTCATACTCCTCGGTGAATTCGGGGTCGGCATACCAGCCAATGAACGTGTACTTGTCCTTGGTCGGGTCAGCAGGTCTTGCAACTGCATTGCCGTGGCGGACCGTGACCGGGTTGATGGCGGAGCCGCCGTTGGTTTCGAAGGTCAGGGTATGCTCGTCGAGAGCATACTTGACATCGATCGTCAGACCCTCTTCGATCTTGATGTTCTGCTTCGTGTCAGCGTCGTTGGTCGGATAGTGAGAGCCGTAGTCCTTCGCAGTCACGACTGCGAGCGCTTCAAACTTGCCGCTCAGCGTTTCGACCTCAGCGTTTGCCTCGTCATAGGAGCCGTCGGGCAGCTGCTTGATGTGGCGGACGGTGTAGTCGTAGGTGTTGGCCGAATAGGAGAACGTGAGAACCTTGTTGTATTCATCAAGGATCATCGTCTTGCTGGGTGCGTCCGGCGTGTAGCCGACCACGTCTGCGGCCTGCTCGGTCACTTCGGTGTCGAACGTCTGATCGGTCACGACCTTTTCAGGCGCGAGAACCTTATTGTCGCCTTCACGCAGGTATTTGACCGTGTAGCTCACGTCGGTCTTTGCCGTGTAGCGCCCGTAGAGTTCCCACTTCTTGGCTATGGACAGAGCGTTCAGCTTGTGACTGGCGGTGCCGATATCCTTTTTGGCTTCATACCAGCCGTCGAAGTCATAACCGGTCTTTTCGCCGGTCGGCAGGACGCATGCGCCGGGTTCAAGCTCGCTGACATAGAGCGTAGCGCTTTCGATCTCGTTGTTGTCCTTATCGAGGTAGTGGAGATGGACAGGCCAGTTCCAGTATGCCGTGATAACGCGGTCGCCAGTCGAGCCAGTGGGGATCTCGGTGATCTTCTGGCCGTTCTCGTCGTGCCACTCAAGGAACGTCTTGCCCCAGTCAGCGCCGGTCGCATCGGCCAGCGTGATGGTATCGCTCTCAACCGTGTACGTCGTGGGGTTGGTGCTGGTGGCCTTGCCGTCGTTGTATACATACTGAATGGTGTACTCAATGGGCGTAAATTTGCCGTAGAGCTTCCATTCCTTGGCCATGTGCAGCTTTTCGACCTTAGCTTTTACGCCAATATCAGCTGGTTTCTGATACCAGCCGCTGAATTCGTAACCATCTTCTGCATTCGGAGTCCACAGGCTGTAGGTGGCATAGTCAACAGAGTCAACCGTGTCCATCTTCTTTTCTACCCACGCACCGGTTTCATCCGGGAGGTAGTACTTGACTGTGAACGTCTTCTTCTGCCACTTCGCCGTCAGGGTGATGTTCTGCTCAACAGCAGCGGAGAAGTCATACTTTTCATCGCCCAGATACCAGCCGTCGAAGGTATAGCCGGTCTTCTCGGGAGCAGCAGGCTCGGTCGCGGTGAGGCCGTATTCCACTTCCTGCGCGGGCGGAACGGGCGTGCCGCCGTAGGAATCAAAGGTGACGGTGTATACCTCCGTCACATGCACGCGGCCCTGCGTCTTGAGCTGCCAGCTGTCCCCGGCCCAGATCAGTGTGACCGGAACGATCTTCTCATCGTTTTGGATATGTTTCGGGGTCGGGAACGCCTTGTTGAACGCGGCCACATAGCGGTCGGGGAGATAGCTGATGTCGCAAAGCCAGTCGTCCCCGACCTTCTTCGGCTCGCCGACGAAGTAGTCTTTATCGTACTCGCCGAGCAGGCCGTAGGCGCTCGTATGCTGCTGCGCAGCATCTACAACGCACTTGACCTGAACAGCCATATCAAGCTTTTTCAGCTCGTCAGCCGTCGGGGCTTTGAGCTTGCAGGTGACGTTGATGACTGCGCCGATGCCGCTCTGGTTCGGGCTGACCGGGACGATCTTCCACTGGTTGCCGTCACGCTTCCATGTGACGTAGGCGTCCTGATCCGGATACAGGTCTGTATGCTCGGAGTTGATAAGCGGAGTGGTGTTGAACGCTTCGATATACTTGTCTTTTTTAAGCTTGATCTGGTATGTCCAGACGCCGTTGTCATCCTTCCAGACGTTTTTGCCGTCCTTCAGAACTTCCGTATATCGGGTGGAATCAGACACGCCGAAATACATACGCGCGTAATCCTTCCCGTTCTGAACATGTATGCTGTTGGTTTTTTCGCACTGGACGCAAACCGGACTGCCCTCATTCAGCGCGGGCTTTCTGGGCGGGGTCACTTCGTGCGTGGCTTCGATCCGCGGGTTCGCTGCCGGTTTCACCCACGTCTTACTATTTTTATCATAGGTGAGGTTGAACGTGATGGTCTGCGCGGTCGGGGTGTGCTGCACCTTCCAGACCAGATTGCTGGCCTGCTGCACGAACCATGCCGTCCGGACAGTCACCGGGCAGATATATCCGCCCGCGCCATCGCTTACGACCTCGCCGATCGTATGTTGTGCGTCGGTCGGGTGTCCGAGCGGATACTGTACCGTATCATGCGTTCCGGTTGTCGTAACGCAGACAATATCTACAACAACGCCGGTCACGTCGTTTTCCGTGGGCTTGGCGGGCTTATCGGGGGACGGGGTCTTCGACTCCCAGACCGCGTAGAGGTTGGTGGTCTCTCTGGGTGTTGTAACCGTATTGCCAGGCATGACGGTAGGCTCCGTTGCGTCCGGTTTCCCATTCCAGCCGAGGATGTTGTAGCCTTCTCTGACCGGCCGCGCGTTGGAAATGGGGAACGTCACCATGCCAGTGTTGGACTTTTCAGTCTGCGGGTTGGGTACCGGCATATTGGTGACTGTGTCTGTCGTGTTTTTGTAGTAGTTCAGGGTGTAGGTCTTTTCGGATGTATCCCTTGTAATATCAAATTGTATTGGGGGATTTTCTAGATATTGCCATCCGTATGTATTGTGCCAAAACCAATGAAGGGTGGCTGTTGCATTACTGGTTCCGGCAAGTTTGTGTACACCATAGCTTTCGCTGAAGTTGCTGTTATATAGCTCGATGAACGGAGCAGCATGAACTGTCACCACACACATCCACGGGAACTGTTCCTTTGTTATCTTGCCTCCGTCGACGTTATAGTAAGTGCCCGGGTTCTCTACAACCTCGCCAACAGAATAACCGTTCTGCACCTTATTTAAACTACTAGCCGTAGCATCATGCCCCCGAGCACCCGCGTCTACACAGTGGAGCAGTACAGCTTTGCCTGCATCGGGGAAAGCGCCAATGTCACTCGCTGTCGGCGCATTCGGTTTTCCAGACGGGTCAGTGGAGCCACCATCGCCAACGGTGACGTTGTAGATAAGCAAGCCATTCGCTACCGCATTTTTGGAACAAGTACAGGTATAATCAACTGTAATCTTTGCGGTACCATTTCCAACGCCCAGAAAGTTGATCGTCAGCACACCGCCGCTCCAACTGCCGGTCGCTTTTACGACATTCTCGTTGGAACTTGTAACGGCGCAATAAACGCCGCCCTTACTTACCTGAACACCTTCGATCGCACTGTACGTCGAAAAAGTCAGTACGCCGGAATCGGTGACAGTTTCTCCAACAGGAACCTGTACACTGCCATTACTCGTCTCTGCCTGATTCCCAGAGTTTTCATAAATCCTTATTGGATTTTCTGCGCTGCCGCGCGCAGTAACTACGCTGCCAGCCGCCATCGCCGATACCGGCAGCATACCGAGCACCATAATCAGAACTAACAAAAAAGCAACTAATCTCTTCTTCATTACTTCAGATCTCCTCCTTTTTATTGTTTTATTGTTTGCTTCTTGTAGTGAAAACTATCTATGTTGAAAATGGCTGCGCCATTGGATTTTTTCGATGCTGCGCGCCGGGCAGGAGTTCTCTCCGTCCGGCATTCTGGGCACACGTCTTCATTTTTTCTTTAATTTAATATAACACATCCTGCCGCAATGTGCAAGGAAAATCAGGAGGAGTTTTCCAAAAATTTATGGGCACTTTATGCGCCGGACGTCACTGCAGCGCAGGCGCTGCCGGCAGCGCCGTCAGGACGGCGGCAAGCAGCGCGCAGAGCGCGGGGGCTGCGCCGAGATCGAGCGCCGGGGCAAGCAGGCCGCCCGCCGCGCCTGCCAGCAAAAGCGTGCAGACCGCGCCGAGGCCTTGCAGTCCGCGGCGCATCCGGACGGCTCGGCGGCAGACGGAAACGGCCGCCGGCGCGTCAGACAGCGTCTGCACGGACAGAACCGGCGTCTGCACCTGCAAAAACGCGCCCGGTTCGCCATGGCGGATGCAGACCGGACTCCCCTTCTGTGCAAGCTGCGCCAGCGCCTGCTCCGGCGCGGCGGCTTCCGCGACCTCCGCGCCGGTCTGCGCGGCAAGCCATTTCGTATAAAGCGGAGAACTTCCCGCCGGAAGCCGCAGATCGAGCCGCTGCGCGGCAAGCGCGCGGCACGCCTCCGGCGCGCCCGGAAGCAGCGGAGACTGCAGCGTGATCAGGCCGAGGTACGTCCCGCCCTCTATGCCGAACAGCAGCGCCGTTTTTCCGGAAAGCGAAACGTCGTCCGCACGCGGCGCAAAAATCCCGTGCCTGCGCAGCTGCTCCGGGGTACCGGCGTAATAGCGTTTGCCGTTCAGAACGGCGCAGAAGCCATCCGGCGTCTGGCCGCAGGCTTCGGCGGGAAGCGTTGCGAGGCCCCGGCTCTGCGCCGCGCTGAAAACCGCCCGCGCCTCCGGCGCGTCGCAGCCCTGCACGATCGACGCGGCCAGCGCAAGGAACTGCCCCTCCTCCATCCCCGCAGGGCGAAGCTCCGCAGCGGCGGGTTCGCCGGTCAGAAGCCCTTCGGGGCAGACGAGCGCTGTATCGGCTATGCCGAGCGCTTCAGCTGCCTGCACGGACGCAGCCGGGACGGGCATCCGGGATATGGCGCGGCGGGCCGCCAGAAGCGCGATCACGCGGAACGGGCAGATCGCCGATGCGGCCAGCACACACAGCGCCCGCGTAAGCACAGCACCGATCCCTGTGCCAAGCGCGGCCCAGACTGCCGCCGCGCAGACTGCGGCGGCGAAGCCCGCCCAGGCCCAGACCGCCTCCGCCGTCCGTGTTGGCGGCGCATCGGGAAGTCCGGCCTCCAGCCGCTGCTCCAGAAGATCGAGCCATGCACTGGCCGTCAGCAGCAGCGCAGCGGCAGCTGACGCGTCCGGACACACGCCGAGCGCGCAGAGCACGAGAGCAAGCAGTACGGTCAGGACTGCTGCCGTATGGCGGTCGGGCTTTCCGGAAAAAAGCGCACGGACGCCCATTTTCAGGCAGCTGAAATTCACGCCTGCGGTCACAAGAAGCAAGGTTGGCCGAAGAAGCATGGCCACCAGAAGCGGCGCAAGCGGCAGCCGCTCCGGACGCAGAAACGTCAGCACTGCAAGCAGCGCCGTCAGGAGCGTGGACACGCAGCAGAAAACGAACTGCCGCGCGGAATGAGCAGTATTCTTCATCGTATTCCCCCCAATTGAGGTTCTTTTATTGATTTTACCCTGAATATGACAAAAAAGCAACTGCCTGCCCATCCGCAGCGGACGTTGACAGGAAAGATTTTGGTCATTATAATAGAGGTATCTATAAAGGAGGATACGCTATGAAACGAAGCGAGCAGGATATCCGGTTCCAGTGGGACCTGACGAAGATCTACCCGGACACTGCGGCGTGGGAAGCCGCAATGCAGGAGGCTGAGGCCGCGCTTGCACCGCTGGCCGCAATTCCCGGCACACTCGGCACGTCCAAGGAAGCGTTCAAGAAGGGGCTTGACACCATCTACGCCTCTATGTTCAAAGTTGAGTTGCCTTATACCTATGCGTTTTTGAAGAAGACAGAGGACGGCTCTGTTGCGGAAAATCAGGAAATGGCCGCCCGCAGCGAAAGCCTGCTCGTCAAGTTCAGCGCCGCAACGGCGTTCCTGAACCCCGAAATTCTTGCGATCCCGGCGGAAAAGCTGGACGAATGGATGCAGGACGAGGCGCTGGCGACCTACCGGCACACGGTAGACGATATCGTCCGTATGCGCGCGCATACGCTCGACGCTGCGCGGGAGCAGATGCTGGCGCTGCTGGGCGACGCGGCAGGCACGCCGAAGGCCGCGTTTGAGATGCTGACCGACGTTGATTTGCAGCTGCCGATGGTCAAAAACGAGGCGGGCGAGGAGGTACGCCTCACCGCCGGTACGTTCCCTGTCTTCCGCGAGAGCCGCGACCGCTCCGTGCGCGAGGGTGCGTTCCGCGCCATGTTCGGCACCTACCGGCAGTTCGGCGACGCCATTGCCACGCTCTATGGCGGCTCCGTCAAATTCGACACCTATTTCTCCAATCAGCGCGGCTACGCCTCCGCGTGCGAGGCGGCGCTGGACGGCGGCAATGTGCCCGTGTCCGTCTATGACAGCCTGATCGAGGCCGTGCACGAGAGCCTGCCCTCCATGCGCAAATATCTGGAGCTGCGCCGCCGCGCGCTCAAGCTCGACAAGATCGACGTGTTTGATCTGTATGTCCCCATCGTGGAGGACGTCGACTATCCCATCGCGTTTGAGGACGCGAAGGAGCTGGTCAAGAAGGCGACGCTGCCGCTGGGCGAGGAATACCAGAAGCTGCTGGACCGCGCGTTCGCCGAACGCTGGGTCGACGTGTATGAGAACGACGGCAAGCAGTCCGGCGCGTTCTCGTGCGGTGTGTTCGGCGTGCATCCGTATGTGCTGATGAACTATGCCGGGACGCTGGGCGACGCGTTCACGCTGGCGCATGAGCTGGGCCACTCCATGCACTCCTGGTTCTCCGATACGACGCAGGATTATGTCAACCACGATTACCGCATCATGGTCGCCGAGGTCGCCTCGACGGTCAACGAGGTCCTGCTGACCAAGTATCTGCTGAAGACCGAGACGGACGAAAAGCGCCGCGCATACATCCTCAACCACTTCCTCGAGAGCTTCCGCACGACGCTCTACCGGCAGACGCTGTTCGCAGAGTTCGAGCGCAAGGCGCACGATCTCTACGCTGCGGGCCAGCCGCTGACGGCCACATCGCTCAACAAGGTCTATCACGATCTCGAAGCCACCTATTATGACGGCATCGGCATCGACGCGGACATCGACCCCGAATGGTCGTACGTCCCCCACTTCTACCGCGCGTTCTACGTCTATCAGTACGCGACCGGCTTCTCCTCCGCCGTGGCCATCGCCGAGCATATCCTGACGACCGGCGACGCAAGCGGCTATCTGAAGTTCCTCACGACCGGCGGCAGCGATTATCCGCTCGAAGAGCTCAAGATCGCAGGCGTCGACCTCACGAAGCCCGACACCGTCCGCAGCGCGCTGCGCGTGTTCGACGAGACGATCGACGAGCTGGCAAAGATCCTGCTGTAACCCGGCATTCCGCGACGTCCCCTGCCATACGCATGGCAGGGGACGTTTTTTGCGCACCGGAGGCGCAGACTGAATCCGGCATTTACAGTCCCGCTTCCTGTGGTACGATGGTCAAAGCAGCGCGGCGCATGGCCGCGTAAGATTGGAGACGAATCGGATGAAGAGCAGAAAACAGGTGCTGAAAAAGCTGTTTCTTTCCACGCTGTATCTCAGCGCGTTTACATTCGGCGGCGGGTATGTGATCGTCACGCAGCACAGCTGGCTCAGTCTGCAGGAGTTCGCCGATCTTGTCGCCATCGCGGAAATGACCCCCGGCCCGATTGCGATCAACGCGGCCACGTTTGTCGGGACAAGGCTTGCGGGCGTACCCGGTGCGCTGACAGCCACGCCCGGCGGTCGTGGCCATGATTGCCTCGGCAGGCATCCTGATTCTGACGAACGCAGTCTGGGCCGGAGAGGCCGTGACGCTTGCGGACACGAATTGGGCCATGGCGGCGATTTTTGCCGTCTGCCTTGTCCTGCTCCGCAAAACAAAGCTCAGCCCGATCCTCGTCATGCTTCTGGCCGGAGCCGTCAATCTGCTGCTGCCGGCATAGCCGGACGGACGCCCCGGCGGATGTGCGTCATTTCTCCTATATGGGCTTCAGCCCTTTTTCGGCGGCAGACGGCGCAGGAGCAGATATCCGATGAGTCCGAGCACCAGCACGATCCCGGCGGCGATCACGTCTGCCCAATCAAAAATCTGCGGCCCGGCGATGAAAATTTCCGTCGGCCCGTCCGCGCCGCCGATAACGCCGACGGACGCAAAGCCGCGCAGATTCGTGACGGTTTTCAGAAGCCCGGCCAGCAGCGCAAGCACCGCCGCGCCAAGGCAGACGAACCGCAGCGGGCTTTTGCGGAACGCGTAGCCCGGCAGCTGCGCGGTAAGCTCTGCCGCGGCCTGCTTTGCCGGGCCAAGCGCGGCAAAGATCTCCGCATCCGTCTGCCCGGCCTCGCGCCGCTCATTGATCGAGCTGCGCAGGTCGTCCATCACCCGGTCCTTCATTTGCCCCGATAGCGACAGCCGCCGCCGGACAGCGCGCAGATAGCGCGCAAGCTGTTTTTCATTCATGTCCTGCATCCTCCCCGCAAAAATGGTCCACTGCCGTCCGGAATCCGGCCCAGAGGCCGAGACGGCGTTCATTTTCTTCTCTGCCCTTTTCCGTCGCGGAATAGATCTTCCGCGGAGCCGCACGCCCTGTCTCCTGCTGCCAGACCGCTTCGATCAGCCCGTCGTCCTCCAGCCGGTATAAAATCGGGTAGAGCGTTCCCTCCCTGAGCGTAAACAGCCCGCCGGAGCGGCTGCCGAGCTGCGCGATCAGCTCGTAGCCATAGGTCGGCCCCCGGCAGATCGTCTGCAAAACCAGCAGCTCCAGCACGCCCTTCTTGAGCTGCTGCAAAAACCGTTCATCCATCCGCACCATCCTTGCATTTCTAAGTATTTTGTATTGCTAAACATAAAGTACCACATTCCCCCAGCTTGTCAAGCAAGACAGCGCAAAAAGGCTCCCTTGAAACCCACACGAATTCCAAGCAGAATGAGAAAGAATACGCCGGACCGCATCGTTCGGATTCCAATTTTTTATATTTTTGCGTCCATCTCTTGGGCGTTCGGGTCGCAGTGGTGTTCTCAGGAGCGAAAAAATCCAGGCATCATAAGGATGTCTGGATTTTTGTGTTATCTGAAGGCTGCGATATTACATACCGCTGCCATGCTTGCGCATGGAATTGCCGGGCGATCGAACCCAATGGGTTCGGTCCGACATACGAATCACCAAAAAAGAAACCATCCGGATGGATGGTTTCTTGTGGTATCCGAACACGATAGATCAATTGCTGACCCGTACGGGAATACTCCGCCGACTGCGTCGGTTCCGTGTCGCCTCGGCATTTGTTTTGACCGCAGGTCAAAACCAGCGGCATTGCATACCGCTGCCATGCTTGCGCATGGAATTGCCGGGCGATCGAACCCAATGGGTTCGGTCCGACATACGAATCACCAAAAAAGAAACCATCCGGATGGATGGTTTCTTTTTTGGTGACCCGTACGGGAATCGAACCCATATTACCGCCGTGAAAGGGCGGTGTCTTAACCTTTTGACCAACGGGCCTGGTAGCGGCAATCTGACTCGAACAGATGACACTCCGGGTATGAACCGAATGCTCTACCAACTGAGCTATGCCGCCATAAATATGCCGTATCTCACGGGCACGATGTATTATAAAGGATATTCAGAGATTTGTCAACTGCATCTTTGCGCTTTTTCTTAAATTTTTTCCGTGTTTCCGGGCGCGGACTGCGCATACTAGCTGCGGGAGGAACGAGAATGGATCTGCGGCATTTTTTCCTGCTCCTGCTTGCCGGCGGGAGCGTATATGTGTGCATCGAGCTGCTCTGGCGCGGGCGGTCGCACGGGAGCATGTTTCTTTGCGGTGGACTGTGCACGGTGCTGATCGGGATGCTCAACGAGTGGGCGCCGGGGCTGCCGCTGACGGCGCAGATGCTGCTCGGCGCCTGCGTGATCACGGCGTCGGAGCTGCTGTTCGGCTTTTTATTCAACCGGAGCTATGCCGTCTGGGACTACCGGGGGCTGCCGCACAACTTCCACGGGCAGATCTGCCCGCAGTATTTCTGCGGCTGGCTCGGCATCGCGCTGCTGGCGGTCTTTCTGGACGACGGCGTGCGGTATCTGGCCTTCGGCGAGGCGATCGGGCCGTATTGCTTATTCTAATTCCCCAAAGACTCCGTCGCGGCAGAGTTCGGTGATGCGCACGGCGCGGATCTCGTTATGCAGGTCCGCGGCCTGTACATAGACCTTGACGTAATTCATGGCGTGGCCGGCGTAGAGCCCGTCTTCCTCCTGCTCGAACAGGACCTGCTGCGTCGTGCCGAGCAGGGCGGTATGATACTGCGTCTCAAGCTCGGCGGCGACGGCCGCGGCCTCGGCGGCGCGGCGCTCCTTGACGGCGTTCGGGATCTGGCCGGGCATGGCGGCGGCGGGCGTCCCCTTGCGGCGGGAGTAGGGAAAGATGTGGAACATCGAAAGGCCGCAGGTCCGCAAAAAGTCCAGCGACTGGCCGAATTCCTCCTCCGTTTCGCCGGGGAAGCCGACAATGAGGTCGGTCGTGACGGCGCAGCCGGGGAAATACTGCCGCAGCAGCCGGACGCTTTCGAGATACCGCGCGGTATCGTACCGGCGGTGCATCCGCTGCAGGACGGTATCCGAGCCGGACTGCAGACTCAGGTGGAACTGCGGGCAGAGATTGGGGTAGACGCAGAGCGTCTTGCAGAAGTCCTCGTCGATGGTGCGCGGCTCCAGCGAGCCCAGGCGGATCCGGACCGCGGGGACCGCCGCGCAGAGCGCCGCCAGCAGCTGCCGCAGGCAGCTGCCGTCCTTCCACTCCCAGCCCCAGGAGGAGATCTCGATGCCGTTGATGACGATCTCGCGGTAGCCCTCGGCGGCAAGGCCCTTCGCCTGCTCCACCGCGGCCTGCAGCGGCATGGAGCGCACCCGGCCGCGGGCATAGGGGATGATGCAGTAGGTGCAGAAATTGTTGCACCCGTCCTCGACCTTCAGCAGCGCCCGCGTCCGCGCGGCAAGCCCGCCCGCGGGCAGGATCTCAAACGCGCGCGGCTGGCCCGCGTCGTCCACGCGCTCCCATTTCTGGCGCGTGGCAGCGGCTTCGAT
>OJKC01001856.1_pt1 | contig 12218 bp, 8 predicted proteins | sample 1596401 | NCBI WGS metagenome assembly OJKC01 (sample SAMEA4350162, study PRJEB24818) | metagenome | biome: human; feature: gut; material: faeces | place: Denmark | collected 2013-09 | reverse complement strand
TAAAGGTGAGCCAGGGCACTGCCGAATAATGAATGGCATTGGGATGAAAAGTTCCTTCCTTATTCAATCCGGTAGTAGTTTGTAGTCGTTCCATTTCAGCTTTCGCTTTGAGGATAAAGGTCAGTTCATCGGGATCGTATTCAAAGGAAGCGAATGAGAATGTATGGTCGGCACGACCTACGGTAGCTTCGGGCAGGAGACTGTCATAACATACAACTTTTTCTCCTTCGATACGATAACGGAACTCTTCTACTTTGGCGGCAGCCGTGATGATACGATGCAGGAGCAAAAGGGAAAAGGAAACGCCTTTATTTTTGGCTTCCCGGTAAGCACGGGTACAGTCTACATTGACCGTTACACCGAAAAAAGGATCGTCAAAGGCACTAAAATGTTCAAAATGTTCTTTTCTGTTCCAAGTAGCAATATCAATAATCTTCTCAATCTGATTCATATAAACACTCTTTTTATAGGTCTGTGGCATATAAACGACCGCTCAATCCTAAATTATCAAGCGGTCGCTTTCTCTAATATCTATAATTGGCTGTAATTATCATCTTGTTTTTTCAACATCTGATTACTGGTGTTGCTCACGCAACAAGTCATTTACAGTCTTTACCGGATTAAAGGTAGTAAGCGGTACTTCTACGAATACCGTATTCCAGTCACTCATGGCACCATTCCATAAGCCGGGAAGCTCAAGAGCCTTCAAGTCTTTACCATTCTTCGATTTATATGAAATGAAACCGGTTGCTTTATCTACAAATCTCACTAAGTCAAACTTATGTCCTTTGTAATCACGAACAGCACAAACCAAGTCTACCGGATTGAAGTGAGTTCCCTTCTCAAACATTTCCTTTTTTGCAGGGTCATTCATGTCAATCTGAGAACTTTCGAGGATTTGCAGGGAGATTGTTCCGTCGCTATTGTATGCCAGGAACGGACCACCACCCGGTTCGCCTACATTCTTTACCATACCGCAGACGCGCATCGGACGGTTCAACTTCGATTTCAGGTAGAGCACGAGGTCTGCATCTTCCAGGTTCTTGATGTCCGAACGGCGGCAATACAGCTCCTGCTGAACGAAGCGAATCATTTCTTCAATCTGCTCGTGAGTATATTTGCCACTGTCAATGAGGCGCAGATACTCGAAGGCGCGTTCCTGCAAAGTTACCAGGACGCCGGCAATCAATTGTTTGTAGGTCACCGTGTCATCTTTCAGACGGTCGGGAACCACATTGTCGATATTCTTGACAAAAATGATATCTGAATCCAGGTCATTCAGGTTCTCGATGAGTGCTCCGTGACCACCGGGACGGAAGACGAGACGACCCTTCTCATCGCGGAAGGGATGGTTGTCCATGTCGGCTGCCACCGTGTCGGTGCTGGGCTTTTGTTCCGAGAACGATACGTGGTAGGTTACTCCGTACTTGGCTGCGTATTTTTCGGCTTTCTCTGCCACCAGTTTCTCGAAGAGGGCGCGATGCTCGGGGGACACCGTGAAGTGGACGTTCACCTGTCCGTCGGCACCGGCTGCATAGAGGGCGCCTTCCACCAGGTGCTCTTCCAGAGGGGTACGTGCTCCGTCTTCGTATTTATGGAACTTCAGCAAGCCTTTGGGAAGCGCACCGTAATTCAGTCCTGCTGCTTCGAGCAGGTTGGCTGCAACTGCCTTGTACTCGCCGGCGGCAAGTAAGGCAGGAATATCCTTGCCCTGGTTGCGGAGGCATGCCTCGTTCAGGTCGTTGTAGAAAGCGAAGTGCTCTATCTGGGAGAAGAACTTCTTCTCGAAGTCGGTCTGAGGTTCGTTGTGGTCGCCGCCCAAAAATTCAAACATATTCTTGAACATGCGGCTGGCGGCACCCGATGCGGGGACAAATTTTGTGACCTTGTGTCCTGCTTTCTTGTAGTTCTCCCAGGCACGGACATAACCGTCCAGTGAACATGCGTCAGTAGCCATGATACCGTTGCCGATGGAAGCGGCTGCTTCCAGCTTCAAATAGGGGAACCCTTTCTCAAAACAAGCCAGCTGGGCAGCAATTTGTGCCTCGCTGATGCCTTTCTGTGCCAATAAGGCTTTATCGTCTTGTGTTAACATTATATATGGAGAATTTAAAGTTAATGCAAGTAATTGTTGACAAAATACCTAATTTTTCTGCCAAAAATATAAATATTTCCGAAGAGTAAAGCACAAAATGGATAAAAAAAGTACCTTTACATGCAAAATTTCTATTGCTATGGAAGAAAACGTTTTTTTCACTCCTGAGGAACACAAGAAACTATGCTTACTCTATAAGAAGCTTCTTCGGCTCTCTGACGACATGCTCCGTGAGGACGACTACAAGAAGCTCAAAGGCATTCTGATTGAGGCTGCCCGCAACCAGTCACTCCGGCGCGATGTCTTCGGACTGAACCCCATCATCAAGGATATGGAAACAACTGTCATCGTGGCAGAGGAAATCGGCATGCAGCGTGCTTCCATCCTGGGCATCATGCTCCATGAGAGTGTGCGTGGGGGCTTTTACACGCCTGAACGGGTACAGGAAGAGTTCGGGGAGGACGTGGCAGGCATCATTCGCGGACTGATACGCATCAATGAACTTTATGCCAAGAGTCCGACCATTGAGTCGGAGAACTTCCGCAACCTGCTTATCTCTTTTGCCGAAGATATCCGCGTCATCCTGATTATGATTGCCGACCGTCTCAACGTGATGCGGCAAATCAAGGACTCACCCAACGACGAGGCGCGTGTCAAGGTGGCAAACGAGGCCGCTTACCTCTATGCTCCGCTGGCACACAAGCTCGGACTCTACAAACTCAAGTCGGAGCTGGAAGACCTCTCACTGAAGTATACTCAGCATGACATCTACTATCACATCAAGGAGAAGCTCAACGAGACCAAGGCGTCACGTGACCGTTACATAGCTGCCTTCATCGAGCCGATACGCAAGAAGCTGGAGGAGGCGGGACTGAAGTTCCACATGAAGGGGCGCACCAAGTCCATCCACTCCATTGCGCAGAAGATGAAGAAGCAGCATACGACTTTTGAGGGCATCTATGATCTCTTTGCCATCCGCATCATCCTGGATTCTCCGCTCGACAAGGAGAAGCAGGAGTGCTGGCAGGCTTACTCCATCGTCACCGACATGTACCAGCCCAACCCCAAGCGACTGCGTGACTGGCTGTCCATCCCCAAGAGCAACGGGTATGAATCGCTCCACATCACGGTGATGGGGCCTGAAGGCAAATGGGTCGAAGTGCAGATACGTACGGAGCGGATGGACGAGATTGCCGAACGCGGACTGGCTGCTCACTGGCGCTACAAGGGGGTCAAGGGGGAAGGAGGACTCGACGAGTGGCTGAACTCCATCCGCGAAGCACTGGAGAACAGCGACAACGACATCCAGGCAATGGACCAGTTCAAGATGGAGCTGTATGAAGACGAGGTGTTCATCTTCTCGCCCAAGGGAGACCTCTACAAGTTGCCCAAGGGGGCTACGGTGCTCGATTTTGCGTTCCACATCCATTCGAACCTGGGCTGCAAGTGCATCGGGGCGAAGGTGAACGGACGCAACGTCCCCATCCGGCACAAGCTCCAGAGCGGCGACCAGGTCGAAATTCTTACGTCGAGCACACAGACCCCCAAGCAGGATTGGATCAACATCGTTACCACTTCGAAAGCACGCACCAAGATACGGCAGACGCTCAAGGAGGTTGCCTCCCGTCAGGCTGCCTTTGCCAAAGAGACACTGGAACGCAAGTTCAAGAACCGCAAGCTGGATTATGACGAAGCGGTGATGATGCGGCTCATCAAGAAGGAGGGCTTCAAGGAAGTGACCGACTTCTACCAGAGCATTGCCGACGAGACGGTCGATGTGAACGACTTTATTGACAAATACGTCGCCATGCTCCGGCGTGAGAATGAGCAGCCTGCCGAACTCCCCCTGCGCAGTGCCGAGAACTATAACATCCAGCTTCCGGTTGAAGAATATACCAACACGAACAACGATGTACTGGTCATCGACCAGAATCTCAAGGGCATAGACTTCAGCCTGGCAAAATGTTGCAACCCGATTTACGGCGACGAGGTCTTCGGCTTCATCACCGTCAACGGCGGAATCAAGGTACACCGTTGCGACTGTCCCAATGCACCGCAGCTGCGTTCCCGCTTCGGCTACCGCATCGTCAAGGCGCGTTGGGCAGGCAAGAGCAAAGGACAGCTTTATCCCATAACCCTGACGGTGGTCGGACATGACGACATCGGCATCGTGAACAACATCACTTCGATTATCTCCAAGGAACCCGACATCCAGCTCCGTTCCATCGGCATCAGCTCCAACGACGGACTGTTCTCGGGCAACCTGACGGTGATGGTCGATGACACCTCGAAGCTCGAATCGCTCATCCGCAAGTTGCGGACCGTGAAAGGGGTGAAGCAAATCAAGCGGAACTGACCGCATTCGAGAAGCATTTAAACAGCATTTGAACAACCGTTAAACGGCAAAATAACCGGGCGGCATCAGGCTGCCTTTCTTAAAAAACAAAGACTCAAATGGATTTCCTACAACTGACACAACTGAGACATTCCGTGCGACACTATGCCACACGACCCGTTGAACCCGAAAAGATTGACTACATTCTGGAGTGTGCCCGTCTGGCACCTTCCGCCGTCAACAAGCAACCGTGGCGCTTCATCCTGGTGCGCAGTGAAGAGGCACGTGCCAAGGTGCAGCGTTGCTATCCGCGCGAATGGTTTGCGGAAGCTCCCCTATACATTATTATATGTGCCGTAGAGACGGAAGCCTGGGTACGTCCGTGCGACAGCAAGAACCATGCGGACATCGATGCCGCTATTGCGACCGAGCACATCTGTCTGGCAGCTGCCGACCGGGGACTGGGCAGTTGCTGGGTATGCAATTTCGACAAGAGCATGTTGCAGGAACTTTTCCAGGTTCCTTCCGGTGCCCATCCCGTAGCGATAGTCCCCATCGGTTATCCGGCAGAAACCGAACGCCCCGAGCCCCGTCGCAGGCCGATGGAGCAGTTGTGCTGTGAAGACCGCTTCCCGGTGAACACGGACGAGACGAAATGACAGACTGAAATTTAACCAACCAAACAACATAATAAAATGAAAAAACTACTGACCATCCTGGTGTTGCTCTTTGCAACGACCACCGTACTTCTGGCACAGAACAACGACGCAAACAAGCCTGAAATGACTTTTGAAAAGACAACATACGATTTCGGTTCCTTTAAAGAGTCCGACGGACCCGTCACGTGTGTGTTCAAATTTACCAATACCGGTAAGGGCCTGCTGGTCATTCATCAGGCAATCGCTACCTGTGGCTGTACAACTCCCATCTATCCCAAGGAGCCGATTAAGCCCGGGGAGAGCGGTGAAATCAAGGTGACCTACAACGGAAAAGGACGTCGTGCCGGAGAGTTCGAGAAGTCCATTACCATCCGTTCCAACACAAAGGCACAGATTCATCGTCTGAAAATCAAGGGAAGCATGATTGCGGACAATTGACAATCCTCCCACCTCCGGCGGTGCAGACCGACATGAAGGGTTCTGCAGATGCCGGACGATAAAAGCAAACGAAGGCACAGAGCAGTCCATCGGTGAGTAGACACGATGGCTCTCTGTGCCTTCGTCGTTTGACGGGTCCGGGCTGTATGTCATACATGCCCGGGATAGATGGGATATAAGTACGGCTTGTACGGACCAAAGTATTATACTTAGACCCCCTAAGTATAATACTTAGCCTGCCTAAGTATAATACTTTGGTCCATCTAAGCCGGGGGTTGTCTGCGTCTGTCCCTGGGGTGGGAACGGTACAAGTGCCGCTTTCCCGACCCAGGCACAGGCAGACGGTCTGTTCAGAGCTTGTGAATCGTCTTCATGAGCTGTTCACCCAGTCCGATGGTGTAGCCTTGGGAGACAAATACCACCCGGTTGAAGGTGTCGGCAACCAGGAAGATGGGCAGACCCTTGGACGCATCCAGCTTCATTTCGCGGATGATTTCCGCGCGTATCTTCCCATCCGGGTCCGTTCCCCAGGTCACAGTGGAGGGGAGTGGCGGAAAGTCTGACAGGCGGAGCTTGTTCAATTCCTGCTTATCCGGGCACAGGAATATCAGGGAGCGTCCCCATTTCTCGAAGTCCTCTTTCAGGGCAGCGATGTCACGCAGGGCATGGTTCGTCGGTTCCTGACCGACGCCCAGCAGCCCGACTACGTAGTAGCCCCGTCCGGTGGTAGAGAGCAGGGAGACTGCCGCTCCGCCTTGTGCAGGCAGGTAGAGGTTCTCCGAGTTGAAATTGCCGATGACCTGCACCTCGTCCTTACTCTCGCGCATGGTCAGGTCGACGAGACATTCCTCATCGGGGCGGATGGTGAAGAACTTCAGGTGTGCCAGCACGCTGCCGTTTGCCATGCGTGTTCCCGTGACGAGTGCATAGGTGCCTTCATCGAGCGGTGTTCCCTCTTTCAGTAGGCTCTTCCAGGAAGTGCCGTTCTCCGGATAGTTCAGCAGACGGAGGCTGCCGCCTTCCAGCTTGGAGAGGGTGAAGTGGTTGTAGTACTTCGGGTCGTCCAGCCAGGAGGAGGGTGTGTAGGCGGCTTTCAGTGTGCCTTGGCGGGCGGTGGTAGCCTGGCTCTCTCCGGTCAGGTCGACATCTACCGGACGTTCCCCTTCGAAATATTGCACTTTCCCGGTCACCTCGTCGATGCGTGCCGGGACACCCAGGCTGCGTGCTGCCGCCACGTAGAAGATTTGCAGCGAATAGTCGTCGGCTACCCGTGCACGGCAGACACCGGCAGGTGAGAGGGGGATGCGTTGCGGGTTCCATTCGTTATGGAGTTGCACGTGCTTCCGGCACCAGTCGGCGAGGAGGGAGGGCTGCTGACGGATGGCTTCGGCTTCTTCCTCCGTGAAGGCTTGACGGATGACCTCTTTGTAGGGAAGCAGCATTTCGTTGGCTATGCGCGGGTTCAGCAGGTAAGGGTCGTAGATGGCAGGTGCGCAGTCGGAATCCTTGATGCGCAGACGGAAGTGCTCGTCAAGGGCGGCGGGTTCCACATCGCGCAAGTCTTTTTCCGACAGCATCTGCAACAGGCGGATGGCAGTGGAAGCTTCGTCCGGTGATACGTCGGCAAGGAAAGACTGGAGGGTGGCGTAGTTGCCGCGCGACCGGGTCAGCAAGGGGACCACGAGGCGGGCATCCAGTCCGTGTGCTTCAGTGAATGCCCGGGAGTCTTCCTCTGTCGGGAAAGTGGCGATGTAGGCATGGCGGACGGAGTCTTCGTAAGCGAAGCGGCGGTCGTTCTCGGCACGTTGCTCCGGCGTGACTTCCGGGATGCGTGGCTTCTCAGCCGGAGGGACGATGTCCAGGTCGATGTCGGTCTGCAGCTGTCCGGCGGACTGGTCAAGCGTGAGGACGAGTTCCCGGTCTTTCCCGAACGAACATTTCCGGTAGCCGAAGCGTCCGTCAGCTGAAGCCCAGACCAGCATGTCGCCCAGCCCTGCCGTCTGTGTCACCTTCCCTTCTCGGTCTGTCGTCTTGCGGGCGACGGTATAGAACTCCGCATAGTTGTAGAGCTTGAATTCCACCACGGCCCCTTCCACGGGCTGTCCTTCCGTGTCGCGGACGGTCACTGTCGCAGTCGCCGTGTCGGCATAGTTGCTGATGACATTGATTTCGGTATAGTTGTCATTCATCTCCATGACCTCCTCCGGTCCGTAGTAGTGGCCGAAGACCTTGGTGTGCATCAGCATGCCCCGGCTGGCAGGAGCGTTGAACCATGCCAGGTCGAGCACCGGTTCCGGTTCACAGGCACCCAGGAAGTGCCACTGTCCGTCGACCCACACTTCCACCCAGGCATGGTTGTCGTCGGTGTGAGCCCACCGGGGCGTGTAGACCTGGCGGGCAGGAATGCACATGGCGCGGAAGGCTGCCACGGCAAAGGTGGATTCCTCCCCACATCGTCCATAGGCGGTGCGGACACTCGCCAGGGGAGCGCTGGTGCGCATGTCCGACGGCGTATAGGCTACCTTCTCATGGCACCAGTGGTTGATTTCCAGCACGGCTTCCCGGAGTGTGAGGTGCTGCAGCCGCGGTTGCAGCTCTCGGTAGAACACCGTACGGGCTGAATCGAGGTTTTCGTTGTTGACGCGATAGGGCAGGACAAAGTGGCGGAACTCCCGTTCGGGGATGTCCTTTCCCCAAGGCATTTCTTCCTGTGCCTTCAGGGCGGCACGCACCTGTTGCAGGTGGAAGTCGCCGGAGTAGTCGGTCAGGTCGCCCAGTGGCATGTAGGCATACATGAACTGCATGGCTTCCTGCTCCCGGGCAGTCATTGTCTCGGAAAAGACCTGGAAGATGTCGGTGTGTTGCAAGGCATTCTGCCGCTCTTCAAAGAAGTGTCGGGCTTCCTGCCGTTCGTTGGTGTCGCTGATGAAGTGCTGTTGGCAGGCTGTCAGCAGCAGGAGGATGAGTGTTCCCCACGCATACGGAATACGGTTCATAAGTCTGTTGTTGTTTTTTAATGGTAGGACATAAGGTGAAAGCCATCCGGCTTTCGCTGCCAAAGTTAAGAAAGTGTAGACAAGGAAACAAGTTGACAAGGGGACAAGTTGACGGGGCGGTGCGTCAGTCGGCTACATATCTCTTTACCAGCCGTTGGAAGGCCTTTGTTTTCATGAACCCTTTCAGCCAGGTGTTGAGCGTGTCGCGCAGGGCTTGTGACTCCTTGCTGACGCCCCACCCGTAGAACTGGTTGAAGCTGATGGCTGTGTCGATGTCCAGTTGAGGGAACTGGCCGATGAGCTTGCGGGCGATGCTCTCTTCACAGATGGCATAGTCGATGTCTCCGTGTGCCACCAGGGCGAGCAGCTGCTCGCTGCCGTACCTGGGTACTTCCTCGATACGGATGGTGTCGGCAATCTCCATGGCAAGATTCCGGATGCGGTATTGGACGGGTGAACCTTCCGGTACGTAGACGGTCTTACCGCCCAGGTCCAGCTGGGTGCGGATGTAGAGGCTGTCGTCTTCCGACTGAGGCTTGCGCTGTACCAAGACCTGCTTGTTGCGCAGGATGGGGACCGTGAAGAGCAGGAGCGAGTCTTTCTGTTCGCTGGTGATGAGCAGGCTCCCGGCAATCAGGTCGAAGGTGCCGTGGTTGATGCCCTCCATCTGTGTTTCCAGCTCCATCTCCGGCTTGATGTCCGCCTTCAGCCCTTTGGCACGTGCGAAAGCCCGGAGCAGTTCGTAATGGAATCCGGTAAGCGTGTCGTCCTCCACGAAGTAGCCGATGGAGTTGTATTCCGTCGTGGCACGCAGGACACCCGAACGGATGATGTCTTCATAGGAGCGGGGGCTGCCGGAATCAGCCGCAGGTGCCGTCGGCCAGAGAAAGGCGACAGCCAGTGCCAGGACGCCTCCGGCTATGAAACACGGTGTCAGGAATTTCTTCTTCATGGCATGGCGGCAGGCTGGTTAGTTGAAGAAGTTCCACGAAAGACCGAACTTGAACCACATCGGGTTGAGCGGGTAGTGCGGTGCCAGGAAGTAGTTCGACTTGCCCATGCCTTCCGACACGTGATACATCATGGCATAGATGCGTGTGTGTTTCAAGTGGAGGTTGACGTAGGCATTCACGATGGGGTAGTTGCCGATTTCGATGCGGTCGTTCGGGTTTTGCAGGTAGAACTGTCCGATGGCAGGCGCATAGTCCGGAGCGTAATATTTCGTGAAGTAGCGGACGTCAGCTCCCAGCTCTACGGACAGTACTTTCTTGGCAAGCTTGAACTTCAGGTAGAGGTTGCTGTAGAGCGACAGGTCGGGCAGGGGCAATACATCCTGATTGCTGCTCTTCTGATAGGTGATTTCATTGTCCCAATGGAAGATGCCCAGTGCCAGGTCTTTCTTCAGCGAAGCGGTCAGCACCTGTATGTTGTCGCCACACTGGCTGACGCGTACATTGTGCCGGTAGGCGGTTGCCCCGTTGTTGTCATAACCTTCGGCAGCGTTGTCGAAGTACGTATAGTTGCTGATGTTCTCCACTCCGACACTGAGCAGGATGTCTGCCTTCTTGGAGCGGAGCTCGCCCTGGATGCGTGTACGCAACTCCTTGCTCAGGTCGTTGTCCCACCACAAGTGGCGCGAGTGGTAGTGGCGGTAGTAGAACGACGGATTGATGCGGCGGGTGTACGCCATGGCTGCCAGCTGGATGGTGTCCTTGAAGAGGCGGAAGTTCAGGTCGGCATGTCCTGTCAGGTTGAACGTACCGATGTCTTCTCCCGTCAGGGCGGTCTCTCCGTAGACGCGGTAGTGCAGCGTCTTGCCCTGCTCTTTCAGCAGTTCACCACCGACACTCAGGATGTTCTCAGTATATTTCCGGTCGTAACGGTCGGTAGCTGCAGTGAGGGTGTCGACCAGGTGATAGCTGCGCATCTCGTAGTTAACGAAAGCGGTCAGTCCGGCTTTTGCCCACTTGTTGAAGCCTTCGCGCAGGGCGATGGCGAACGTATTCTTCAAGGATGTGTGGCGGGTGACGTCACGCTGGTACTCACTGCCGAAGAAGTCGTTGGCATAGTAGTCGGCAGGTGTGTTGTAAGCGATGAACTGCCGTTCGTAGTTGCTGTATTGGAGGGTATGGATGAAGCTGGTCACCGGGATGAAGTTGTCGTAGTGTTGAGACGTATCCTCCGGAGCTTCATAGAATCCCAGGTTGTAGCGGTGGTTGAAATAGACGTGGAAGTTGTCGTTGCGGTTCCAGGTCTGCTCCAGGTTGGTCGGGATGTCCGACGGTGTGTAGGAGCTGGAGTTGGGGAGGTCTTCCGGATTGGTGATGTATGTATCGTCGGCAATACCACCATTCTCTGCCATCTTCATGTGGTTCTTGCTGAAGAGGAAGTGGTAGTCGTACTTGTCTCCCTGGTAGGACGAGAAGAGCGTCCCGTTGAACAGCGAGGTTGCCTGGTTGTTGTACATGCCCCGCCCGTATACGTAGTCAAAGCGGAAGCCGAAGTTCAGCTTTCGGTTGGCGTTTACACCAAAGTAAGCCGTGAAGCGGTCTTCACCGTTCTGCTGGTTACCTCCCGAGAAGTAGGAAAGGTTGGCGAAGGGAGACTTGGTGTTGAGGAAGCGGAACTGGTCCACCGGCACGATGAAGTAATCGTACGGGTCGGTGAAGACGAACTGGGAAGCCTCCTGCCGATGAAAGAAGATGCGCGAGAGTCTGGGCGAGCCGATGTTTCCCAGGTAGTTGTACTCACCGTTCAGTCCGTCGGTGAACTGCACGTTCTGGAACTGGTGCATCAGTGTGTCGACCTCTACCTCTGTCGTGTTGCCGAAGCGGGGGTCGATGGTCCACATCTTGAGTCCGATAGGTACGGTTTTCGAGTCGACCGTCGTCGTATCTTCGTTCTGGCGGTCTCCGTTCTCGTTGATATAGCGCGGACCGTCCGGTGTCTGTTCATACAGTTGGTTATAGTTTTGTGCAGCCAGGTCATTTCCGAACATGCCTGCCAACAGGGCTAATATAAAGAGTATTCTTTTCATAATCGGCTGCAAAGTTAACTAAAAAAGTAGGATAGCAACGAGGCGGTAGTGAAGATTCCTGCCGTTTTGGAGTATTTAACCCAAAACACTCCTTATCCCGTGTCAGTCAAACTCTTCGGGCTTAAGGAGGGTAGGATTGTGTCCAATCTTTGGATTCGTCTGCCGGATGGCGAGGAGCGGGTGACTTTACTGATGAAACTTCCCTTTATCCTTGATTAAGATGACTTTCAGTTGAGGGTCGTTCAGCATTTTCCAGCCGATGGGAGTGAGGAAGAACTCGAATTGCGTGGTGCGGTGCTTCCACGTCAGCAGGTCTATCGGGCGGTGCAGGTACTTCTTGAGGACCGGGTACCACCACCCCGGGAAGGACAAGGCACGGACGGCATGACTGTCGGCCACCTTGCGCAGTTCCATGATGCATTGTTTTACTTCAGCACGTTCCAGGTCGGAAGGCTTGTCGTAGGGAACGTAGCAGGAGGTGTAGTATCCCCGTCGGGTCAAAAGGCTGAGTGAACGCCAGTCGGGACTTTCCAGGATAAATTGCTTGGGGGAGACGTTGTAGGTCGTGCAGAGTCTTTCCATTTCCGACAGGACCTGTCGTCTGTTGGTTGCATCCAGGTTCTTGATATCCAGCCAGAAGTTCCCACCTCCCCTGCGA
>OJKC01001847.1_pt1 | contig 12243 bp, 12 predicted proteins | sample 1596401 | NCBI WGS metagenome assembly OJKC01 (sample SAMEA4350162, study PRJEB24818) | metagenome | biome: human; feature: gut; material: faeces | place: Denmark | collected 2013-09 | reverse complement strand
GCTCGACGCCGGCGTCATCACCGAGGAGGAGTTTGCGGCGAAGAAGCGCCAGCTGCTCGGCATCTGAAAAAGCATAAGAAAAGCGCCCGAGACGGGCGCTTTTCTTATTTGCGTCTAACAATTTTACGGCTGCGCAAACATGGACGCGCCGCCGCGCATAGGTTGGAGTAGAAACTAAGACCATTTGAGGCGGACCATGAAGCATACGCATTTCTTCCTCGGCGCGAACAGCGCGGAGGGTTTTTACGGGCTATATGAACAGCTCCTTGATGCAAAGCTCTACGACCTGATCATTCTCAAGGGCGGCCCCGGCTGCGGCAAATCGACCTTTATGCGCCGCACGACCGCGGCGATGGAGGAGCGCGGGCTGGAGAGCGTATACATCCACTGCTCGGGCGACCCGGATTCACTCGACGGGGTAATTTTTTCCGCCATCGGCACCGCTATTGTGGACGGCACCGCGCCCCACGGTATGGATACCTTAGGACACCGGTGTGCTTATTTATCCTGCTCCGCCTGCTCCAGCTGCATGAGCGCATAGCATAGCCGGAGCTGCCGCACCCGATGGATGTTCGTCTTTCCGTAGACCCTTTTGCGGTATGTGTCTATGGTGCTGAGTGCGTTGCCCGTCTGCTCGGCGCACTGGCGGGCGCTGAGCCCCTTGGCCAGGGCGGCGCATATCTCAAGCTCCTTGGAGCTCAGCTTGGCATAGCCCTCAAGGAATTTTTGATAGTCGGCCGGATCGAGCTCCTTTTTGCCGAGATAGGCCAACCGGCGGATCTCTGCCAGAGAATCGTCCAGCTGCTCCTGCGTGTCCACCACTTGGCTCTGCATGTGCTCCACCTGCCCTTGCAGGTCGAGCTTTTCCGTTTCCAGCACGGTGATCGTCTGCTCGTGAGAGCGCAGCCTTGCGGAGACGGGCTGCAGCTCGTCGAAGGTCATCTGCGTGCCGCCGCTCTCGTCCTTGAGCCGCTCAATGTCCCGCAGGATGGGCCGCAGATAGTGGCGGGTGTAAAAGAGACAGCAGCTCACGGCGAAAAACAACAGCAGCATCAGCACGCCGGCGGCCTCCAGCCTGCTTTTGAGCAGGGCGCGGTCATAGTCGCTCTTGGGGATCAGCACCGTCAGATCGTGAGGTGCCTCATCCCCGACAGCCACTGTAAACGGCTCCGAAATGCCGACAAAGGAAAGCTCCGACCCTACAAAGGCGGTCAGCCCACCGCGCAGGCTCCTTTTTTCCAGCAGCTCATCCGGCACAAAACAGAAGTCGCCTGTGGGATAGGTCAGAAGCCCTCTTTGAACATCCAGCCCCTCCGCGGCATCCGACAGGACGCAGGCAAGGCTGCTGACAGCGGAGGGCTGCGCATGGTGCGCCGAGAAGTAGGTCTGGTTGACGGAAAAACCGCACAAACCATACACTCTGCCGTCCGCGCCGACCATGGGGCCGCTCAGCAATATCGCCTGCTCCGTGGTGCCGGGCAGGGTCAGAAGCTCTGTGGTGCGGCAGGCGCGCTCTATGGGCGCGGACGCTGCTTCAAGCTGGTCGGCAAGGCCGGGGAAATCGGCCGGACAAAATTCCTGTGCCCACTTCCGATGAGGCATCACCCGATGCTGACGACCGATGTCCGTCATGCCCCGGTAGAGCAGCAGATCGCTGGTGGTATGCTCGGCGTTGCTGCGCTGCACATAAAGTCCGCTGAAGGAATCCGCCGCAGCATCGGGGTTGAGCGAGACGCTCAACAGCACGAAGCCGCCGGAGCAATCTGCCTGCTGCACATGCTGGCACAGGGGCCCGAGCATGGATGCCTCGAGCTGCTCCAAGGCGTCCGCGCTGCCGGAGAGCGCATCAAAGTCCTTCACGCGCTCCTCAATCAGGGCCGTCATATCCTCCGAGAGATGCACGCCCATGACCGAGACGTTCCGCCACAGGGAGGTCACGTCCGAGCGGAAGGCCTCCATCTGGAAGGTCAAGGATTTTTTCATCTCCTCCCGCGGGCTCTTGAGCTGCCCGAGCAGAAGCAGAACGGCAAAGAGCGAGAACAGCAGCAGCGCTGCCAGCGCGCCCATATAGAGCAGCAGCCGCCTGCGCATGGAGGGCTTGGCTCGTTTCAATTTTGAGAGCAAAAATTCGGGCACGGATGCTTCCTCCCTCGGCCAAAGCCTCACTCAGTGAATGGAGCAGAGCAGCTCCCAGGTTTCCTCCGCCAGCGCGTCGATGTCCTCGCCGGCTGCGGCGCGCGCGGGCAGCTCCTGCTGGAGTCGGCGCAGACCGTCGTAAAGGACGCTGACCCTGCCGTAGTAGCCCTCAAAGCGAGGCTCGGACACGGGGGTGTAGTCCTCACGCATGGTCTTGAGCGCGGCATAGAGCTGCCGATAGCTCTCTTCCGGCGCAGGGAAATTGTCGTAATCCGTGATGGCGTCGAAGGCACCGCTGCGCACCGGCATATAGCCGGTCTGCGCCACGAAGTCAAGGTTGCGCTCAGCCTCCGTCAGCCAGCGGACGAAGAGCGCCGCGGCCTCCGCCTTCTGTTCGGTGGTCCTATAGGCGCAAAGACCCACGCCGGCCTGCGTCATTAGGGCGTCAGCCCCCGCCGTTTTCGGCATGGGCAGCACGCGCAGATCCATCGGCTCCTGCGTGCCGTCCCGATAGGTGACGGTGTCGTTATAGTAGAGGATCGCCGCGGAGGAACCGAGTCCGGAGAGCACGTCGCCGGTCATCACCTGCGTATTGGAATAGAGGTCGGAGACCACCACATGCCCCTGCGCTAAGGAGCGGGCAAACTGCATCCAGCTCTCCTTGAATATCGCGTTGCCGGTATCGTACCAGCCATTTTCTGTGTAGAAATCCCCGCTGCCGCGCTCGAGAGCGTTGAGCTCCACGGCGCGAATGGGATAGTCGAGCGCACAGAAGGGCTTGTCCGACCAGTCGTAGAACCTGCCCGCGGCATCGTAGAAGCCCTCCCATGTGGCGAGATCCTCATAGCCGACGCCGGTGGCGGCGGAAAAGCGGTCGAAGCCGCTGCCGTTGCACATCAGAAGCTGCGTGGACTTGGAAACGGGGAAGATCAGCAGCCTGCCGTCCTCCGCCGTGCCGTCGGAGAGAAAGCCGGGGATGAAGTCGGAGAGCTCGTCGGGGGTGAACTGCTCGTTCCAAGGCACAAGATTATCCTCGCCAAGCTCCAGCGCGTCGATGATGTGGCAGGTAAAGAGGTCGGGCATCTCCTGCACGCCCTTGCCGCCGCTCTGCGCCTCCTTCAGATAGCCGCCGATCTGGGACGCGCTGCTCATGCCGGTGACCTGCACCTGTACGCCGCGCTCCTGCCCCACGGTGCGGTTGAACTCCTGCACCAGCAGGTCCATCGGCGAGCCTGCCTGCTCGCCGTAAACGTGCCAGAAGGACAGGGAGACAGGCTTCTTTTTATTCAGCAGCGTTTTTTCCCCGCAGCCGGAGAGAGCAAAAACAAGGGTGCAGAGCAGCAGAAGAGAGAGAAGGCGCTTTTTCATAAGGAGCCCTCCAAAACAGAACTTGTGTTTGCAAAAGAGGGGGTTATTTTCGAAATTTCTTAAAATTTTTTGCCGTCATGTACCCAATTTGAAGGATTTAGGGGACAGACAAGGGTGGAAAAATATGGTATAGAAAGAGTGATACGGAAGAGTCGGGAGGGCGCGGGAGGCAAACAAATTATTCTGTAATTCTATCATATTCCGACTGTGTTTGCAGGACGCCGCCCGAGAAGAAAAAACAAGGGAGCTTTTTGAAAAGAGGAAAACGGTATGCGGCGGAATAGGGGGGAGTATATGAAGAACTTGAAAAAGCTGACGATCCTGCACTCCAACGATATGCATGGCGACTTCCTCGCCGAGCAGATTGACGAGAGGCTGGTGGGCGGCGTGTCGCTGCTCTCGGGCTATGTCAACAAGGTTCGGCGTGAGGAGAAAAATGTGATCTACGCCATCGCGGGCGATATGTTTCGCGGCAGCGTCATCGACTCGGAGTATCATATCGCCAACCCGCTCCTGTTCTACACGAACGTCTGCGGCAACGTGAGCGAGGACTATGACCGCTCCAATCTCGACAGTCAGCTCAAGACCGAGCTTTTGACCGCGCTCCAGCCCGCGTTCGCGAAGATCAGCGAAATGGGCATCCGCTACTCCGCGCTGCCCGGCCACACGGTCGAGCTGGCGGACGCGCTCAACGAGGCGCTGAGCGCCAAGTGGCGCGACCTGCGCGGCATCGAGGTCGTCTCCTTCGGCGTTTCCTCCGTCACGGCGAACGAGGAAGACGAGAAGATGATCAAGGAGATGCAGCGCAACGCGGCGTTCATGGACCCGACCCGCGCGGCGGCGCATCTCGCGGGCGCGACCGGCGACGCGATGAAGACGGCGGCGGCGAACCCGAACGGCGCGGTCGGCGCGTTCATGGGCATGGGCATGGCAGGCGGCATGGCAGGCGCGCAGATGGGCACCCTCTATCAGCAGGGCGCGCAGCAGCAGGCGGCGCAGGCGCAGGCGGCTCCCGCGGCGGCAGGCTGGACCTGCTCCTGCGGACAGACGGGCAACACGGGCAAGTTCTGCGCGAACTGCGGCAAGCCGGCTCCGGTGAGCGCGAACGAGTGGACGTGCAGCTGCGGCGCGAAGAACACGGGCAAATTCTGCTCCGAGTGCGGCAAGCCCGCGCCCGCCGGCGAGTGGACGTGCGACTGCGGCACCGTGAACAAGGGCAAGTTCTGCTCCAACTGCGGCAAGCCCTTCGGAGGCTGAGATAGAATGAAGCGAAAATTGCTCTGGCTGTTTATCGCCGGCATCGCGGTCGGCATCATACTCTCGGGGCTACATAGGCACTTTGTGACCGACCGGATCATGGACGGCGGCAATATGGAAAACCCGGACTACATCCTGCATCAGCACGACGGCGAAAACGCCGACTGAAAAGGCTTTCCCTAAAAATTAAGAAAAACGGAGAATAAGAGCATGGGACTGTTTGACAAAAAATACTGCGACATCTGCGGCGAGAAGATCGGCCTGCTCGGCAATCGCAAGCTCGAGGACGGCAATCTCTGCAAGGACTGCGCGAAAAAGCTCTCGCCCTGGTTCAGCGAGCGCCGCAACTCCACCGTAAGCGAGATCAAGGAGCAGCTTGCCTACCGTGAGAAGAACCGGGAACGGGCGGCGCAGTTCCGCACCACCCGCTCCTACGGTGAGGACTGGAAGCTTCTGCTGGACGAGGAGCACCGCTGGTTCACCGTCACCCGCGCCCGCGACCTGGCGGACGCCAACCCGGATATTCTGGACTAAAATGAACATGAAGACCGTCCGGCGCGGCGCGGCGGCGGATGAATACGTCACCGGCGAGGGGCTGGCGCTGACGGAAAGCAGCGACCGCTTTATGTACACGACCGAAACGCGAACGAAGATCAAGAGCGACAGCTCCGACGGCGGCGGAGGAGGAAGCACCTCGAGCTGCAGCGGGGGCGGCGGCCACGGCCGCAGCGGATCGTTCTGAGGAGGAATTACTGTGAAGCAAACACTGAAGCGCCGCATTTGCGCGGCGATCCTGTGCCACATCCTGCTGCTCGGCCTTGCCGGCTGCGGCAAAGCCAACAAAGCAAAGCCGAATGACGGGGGCGATCCGCCCGTCAAGGCGTCGGTCGACGCTCTGAAGCAGGGGCAGCCCGCCGCGGACAGCGAGGAAACGGTAGACGGAGCGGAGTCGCTCGCGCGGGTGCGCGGCGATCTGGAATACGACGGCCGGCTCACCGGCGCGGCGGCCTATCTCGGCCTCCGCGAGAAGGGCGACCAAACCGAGCTGACGGACTGGCTGCGCGAAAACTGCGCGGATTTGACCTCTGAGCTGCCGTTTCTGCTGGAGATCCCGTCCGAGCGCGTCCTCGGCGCAGGCTACGGCAAGCTCTTCTGCATCGTCCCGCGCGACGAGAACACCAGCCTTGCCGTAAACCATGTGACTTGGCAGATGATGGGCAACGGCCTGCATCCTGTGGCGGACGAAGTGCTCTACCGCGAGGAATACGCCGAGCCCGTGCTGGTGTTCGTCGATCCCGAGGAGCCGGACAAGGAGGTCAACCTTGTGACGAACGACGGCGTGGCGGCGATCTGGTACCCGCAGGAGGACGGCTACGGCAATCTCATCCTGCCGACCGATGAGGCCGGAGCGCCGATGCTGTATGACTTTGCGATCTACGGCTACACGACCGGTCTTGACTACCCCGAGGGCTGGGAGCCGTTCGGCGACGATTGGTGGGGGCCTCCCACGGAGCTGGGACTGGCCGACACCTCGTGGCTCTGCGACAGCTGGGTGCTGGAGCTGCGCGGCGGCGATGCCGGCCCCGGGTACGCGGGAACAGCCGACCTATACTACTCTCCCGCGGGCTACATCAAGCAGGACTACTTAGGCGTGTGGCGCATGGAGGACGACTGCCTGTATCTGAAGCTCTCCGCCGACAGCGGCGACGAGATCGACGCGAGCTTCCCAATCCTCATTTCCCCCTCCGGCGAGGATCTTTATTTCCAGCGCTCGCGCACGGGCGCGGGGATCCCCTTCCTGCCGGACGGCACGGACTCCGTCGGACTGCTCCTGTACACAGGGTAAGACGGCGGGCGCGTCGTCCGCGGGACGCTGCACCCGGCGTGCGGGATAAGCTCACGGCGGCGCGGGAGGAGACGAAAAAAGCATCGGAAAAAGGGCACTCGCTCCCTTTTTCCGATGCTTTTTGTATGGCGGCTGCGCTCCGCCGCGCGAAAGCGCCTACGGGCGCGGTGGTCCGCTCTGCGTGCTTTTGCGGTGGTCTCCGCGGTGGGCGCTGCGCAGCCCGATCTCTGTCCCCCGACAGATGCGCACAAGATTATCCCTGTGCTTATAAATGATGATCGCCGAAAGGGGCAGGAGGAGCAGCGCGGTGGTCCCGCTGCCGCTCCATGCGCTGTAGAGCGGGACGCTGATGACGGTCGTCATTGTCCCGAGGACGACGTAATCGGTCACAAGCGTGATGAGCGAGACGGCAAGAAGCAGCAGGAGCGCAAAGCGCCAGTTTAAGGCGAGCGTCATGCCGAGATAGGCGGCAAAGCCCTTTCCCCCGTGAAAGCGCATATAGAACGGAAACATGTGCCCGACGACGCAGGCGGCGCCCGATAGAGCGCCCGCGAGCGGAACGGCGGGAAAAAGCAGGCGGCACAGCAGCACGGCGAGGACCGCCTTGGCAATGTCATGCGCACCTACGAGCAGCCCCGCGCGCCAGCCCATTAGGATCAGCGCGTTGGAGGCGCCGGGATTTCCGCTGCCGCCGGAGCGCAGATCGACGTTCTGTGCGGCGGCGAGGTAAACCGCCATGTTCGAGCAGCCGAGCAGATAGCCGATCAGCAGGATCAGTAGGTAGTGCATCATCAGATCACCGCTCCTATATGTTTATTTCGCGCACAGCTCCGCGGACAGCGCTTCCATCTGCGCTTCGTTTGCAGGGCCGAGCGCGCTGCGCAGCGACACCACGGTGCCGCACACGCGCAGGTCCTTCATTTCCTCGAGCTTTGCGCGCATCAGCCGCGCCGCGGCAGGCGCCCACGAGCCGTTTTCCATCAGGCCGACGCTGCGGTCGCGGAAGCCCTTGGCTTGCAGGTGGCTCAGAAATTCCTCCATGGGAGGGAACAGTCCGCCGTCATAGGTCGAGCAGGCCAGTACGAGCTTACCGCAGTAGAAGGCGTTCGCCACCGCGTAAGAGACTTCGGTCGTCGTCAGGTCGCAGAGCGTGACCCGCGCGCCTTTCGCTTCCAGCTTTTGCTTGAGCAGCTCCGCTGCGCGGGCGGTGTTGCCATGAATGGAGGCGTGGGCGAGCAGGATCTCCTCGGGTGCTTCACTTTGCCAGCGTGACCACAGATCGTAGAGCCGCAGGGCCTCGGCGAGCGCGTCGCCTGTCAGCACGGGACCGTGGAGCGGGCAGATCGTTTCGATCTCCAGCGCGGACGCCTTTTTCAGCAGTGCCTGTACCTGCGCGCCGTACTTGCCGACGATGTTGTAGTAGTAGCGCCGTGCCTGCGGCGCCCACGGCGCGTTGGCGGTGCGCCCCAGCGAGCCGAAGCGCCCGAAGGCGTCGGCGGAGAAGAGGAGCTTCTCTGTTTCCTCGTAGGCGACCATCACCTCGGGCCAGTGGACCATCGGGGCGAGCATAAAATGAAGCGTATGCGCGCCGAGGGGGAGCGTTTCACCCTCGCCGACCTCCAGCAAGCGGTCGTCTGTCGGTGCTTTCGCGCCGAAGAACTGGCGGAGCATTGTGAAGGTCTTGGTGTTGCCGACGAGCTTCATTTCCTGATATTTCTCCGCAAGGCGCAGGATGCTGCCGGAGTGGTCCGGCTCCATGTGCGAGATAACGAGGTAGTCCGGACTGCGCCCGTCCAGCTCGTGCGCGAGCTTGGCGAGCCATTCGTCCGCCGCGCGGGCATCCACGCTGTCCATGACGGCGATCTTTTCGTCTAAAATAAGGTAAGAGTTGTAGCTCACGCCCATCGGCTGGACAGGGTACTGGTTTTCAAAAAGGGGCAAGGTGAGGTCATCCGCCCCAACGTAGCGGACGTCCTTCGGTAATACCTGTGTTTCCTTTCGGGTTTCGTTGTTCATTGCACTCTCCTTTGCGGAATTTTTTAGCTGAGGTGTTATTTTTTCTCTGCGCACAAGCGCTCCGTTTCTTGGGGAACAGCCTCCGAGGAGGAGCGCTCCTGCGCGAGCCGATCTTGATAGTCGCTCAGGTAGCGGTCGAGGTAGATCTTGTTGACGATGGCTGAGACGGTGTTGCGAAGAAGGTCCTTCGCGGCCGAGCGCGTCTCGCCAAGCCCCTGCGCCGCGGGAGCGACGCCGAAGGCTGCAAAGAGCATATTCTCAAATTCGTCGCAGAAGTAGTCATACGCCGTGCAGAGAGCATAGCTGCCCTCCTGTATGCCAAACATCAGGCGAAGTCCCTCGAGGGGGACGACAGGCTTGACCGCGGCAATGAACATCAGCCGTGCGAGCTGCTCGGCCGTGTAGACCTTTTTTTGGGGCGCGGGGATCAAGCGCTGCTTGACGTAGTTGCTCACCATCGAGGGTGACAGCTCCGGCTCGCCGAGCGGCGCGAGATAGGCGTTGACATAACGCACCACCTGCTCCAGATACAGCCCAATGTCGGGGATCTGCGCGTAGCGCGGCAGGCGGAAGGGGGCGATATCCGCCGCCATTTTGCTTTGTAAATTATTATCCATGATGCCATTATAGCGGCTTTCTGCACAAAGTTCAACGGCTTTGCAAAATAATTCAATCAGTTTTTGAAAAACGGTTGACGCAATAGTGGAAAACTGTTAGACTGTCGTTGTCGGCAGACGGTGCCGGCAACAGCAGTTTTCTTTTTTGGAGGATAACTATGAGTCAGATTCGCCTTGTCGCAGACTCGAGCTGCGACCTTCTTTCATTGGATGGGGTTGATTTTGTCAGCGTTCCGCTCACCCTTCGCACTGAGACGGAGGAATTTCGCGATGACGCCCGGCTCGACGTCGACGCGATGGTCGCGACGCTCCGCGCGACCAAGGGGCGCTCCTACAGCGCTTGCCCGAATGTTGCCGACTGGGAAAAAGCCTTCGGCGAGAGTGGGGATGTTCTCGCCTTTACGATCACAAGCAGCCTCTCCGGCAGCTACAGCGCCGCGTGCGTGGCGAAGCAAGGCTGCGAGGAACGCGACCCCTCCCGCCGCATCCGCGTCGTGGATACGCTCTCGGCGGGGCCGGAGACGATGCTGCTGCTGGAAAAGGCAGCCTCCGCGCAGCGCGGCGGCGCATCGTTTGACGAGGTGTGCCGCGTTGTGGAGGAGCTGCAACGGCACACGCACCTGCTCTTTTCCTTGGAGTCGATGCACAATCTCGCGCAAAACGGGCGCGTCAGCAAGCTCGCGGCGACGGCGGCGGGCGTGCTCGGCATCCGCGCCGTTGGACAGGCGAGTGCGGAGGGAACGCTCGAGATGCTCGGCAAGTGCCGCGGCGAGAGGAAAACGCAGGAATTTTTATTGCAGGAGATGGAGCGGCTCGGCTACAAGGGCGGCAGCGTGCGCATCGGGCATTGCGGGAACGCCGCGTTTTCGCTGGAGCTGTATACGGAGCTCCGCCGCCGCTTTCCCAATGCCGATGTGCGGCGGTATCCGCTTAGGGGCCTGTGCAGCTACTATGCCGAGCGCGGCGGCATCATGATGGGCTTCGAGACATGAAAAAAGAAGGGAAGGGGCGCGCAGCGGAGCTGCTGCACCTTGCGGTGCGCATTTTGACCCTGCCGCCCATCGTCATCGGCGTGACGCTGGTGATGCTGTACGCGCGGAGCGCAGAGAGGGGCAGCGCAGCACGGCGCTGGTCTACGGAGTCTGGTGAGCGGGGCTGCCGCCTTTGCACAGAGGGTGCGCCCGCGCCATTTGAACCAAATTGATTGCTCCCTTTAGGCTGCCGGAGGCTCTTGCCTTCGGCAGCCTAAATTCCTGTTTCCCTGCTTGTGCGGCGCGGCACAGGCGGCGCGGCCCGATGCGGAAGCGGAAAGAGTCTGCTTTACAGACGGCGTCTTTTGTGGTATCCTGTCACTGTGAAACCAAGCGGAAGCAAGCTGCCGCGGAGACCTATCATCCTTTCGCGGCGGCGCAATGATAAAGGAGGTAAGTATTTTATGTCCGTACTGAAGGCCGCGCGGCTTTCCAAAAAGCCGCCGCTGAACCGGCAGGAGCTCTGGCAGCTCGATGCCTACTGGCGCGCCGCGAACTACCTGACCGCCTGCCAGCTCTACCTGCTCGATAACCCCCTGCTCGAGCGCCCGCTCAAAAAGAGCGACCTCAAGCAGACCATCGTCGGCCACTGGGGCACCTGCCCGGGCCAGAACTTCATCTACACGCACTTGAACCGCGTCATCAAGCGCGACGACCTCGATATGATCTACCTCTCCGGTCCCGGCCACGGCGGCAACGCCATGGTCGCGCAGGACTGGCTCGACGGCAGCTACACCGAGGTCTACCCCAACATCACCCGCGATAAGGAGGGCATGCAGAAGCTCTTCAAGCGCTTTTCTTTCCCCGGCGGTATCCCGAGCCATGTTGCGCCCGAGACCCCCGGCTCCATTCACGAGGGCGGCGAGCTGGGCTACTCCCTCGCCCACGCCTTCGGCGCGGTGGCGGACAATCCCGATCTGATCGCCGCCTGCGTGGTCGGCGACGGCGAGGCGGAGACAGGACCGCTTGCGACCTCGTGGCACGGAAACAAGTTCATGAACCCCATCACCGACGGCGCGGTGTTGCCGATTTTGCACCTCAACGGCTTCAAGATCGCCAACCCCACCATCTTCTCCCGCATGAGCCACGGGGAGGTCGAGAGCTTCTTCCGCGGCTGCGGCTGGGAGCCGCGCTTCGTCGAGGGCGATGAGCCCATGGCAATGCACCAGCAGATGGCTGCGGCGCTCGACTGGGCGATCCGCGAGATCAGGCGCATCCAGCGCACCGCGCGCAAGAGCGGCGAGGCGAAGCGCCCGCGCTGGCCGATGCTCGTGCTGCGTACCCCCAAGGGCTGGACGGGGCCGAAGGAGGTCGACGGACTGCCCGTCGAGGGCTGCTGGCGCGCCCATCAGGTGCCCATCTCTCTGGGCGCGGACACTGACCGCCACCTTGCCGAGCTGGAGGAGTGGCTGCGCAGCTACAAGCCCGAGGAGCTCTTCAATGCCGACGGCACGCCCGTCGAGCCGGTCGCCGCCTTCCCGCCGGCGGGCAAGCGCCGCATGGGCGCAAACCCCCACACGAACGGCGGACTGCTGCTGCGCGACCTGCGCACGCCCGATTTTCGCGACTATGCCGTGGAGGTCAAAGCCCCCGGCGCGGTCGAGGCGCAGGATATGTATGTCCTCGGCACCTATGTGCGCGACGTGATGAAGCTCAACATGGACGCGCGCAACTTCCGCATTTTCGCGCCGGACGAAACCGCGTCAAACCGCTTACAGGCGGTCTTTGAGGTCACAGGCCGCCGCTTCCTCGACGAGCAGCTTCCCGGCATCGACGACCATCTCGACCCCGACGGCCGCGTGATGGACTCCATGCTCTCCGAGCACTTCTGCGAGGGCTTTTTGGAGGGCTACCTGCTCACGGGACGCCACGGCTTTTTTGACAGCTATGAGGCGTTCATCCGCATCGTGGACTCCATGTTCGCCCAGCACGCCAAGTGGCTCAAGATGTGCAGCGAGCTGCCGTGGCGTCC
>OJKC01001839.1_pt1 | contig 12280 bp, 12 predicted proteins | sample 1596401 | NCBI WGS metagenome assembly OJKC01 (sample SAMEA4350162, study PRJEB24818) | metagenome | biome: human; feature: gut; material: faeces | place: Denmark | collected 2013-09 | reverse complement strand
TACCAATACCACGAGTAGCGAGCGATCTGTCGCATTCGGAACTTATGATAGTTATACCTATATTACTCAAAAGTCTCAGTTCACAAATGCCGATCCTCAGTTGCCGTCCGATCGTCGATTTACCATTTGTCCAGGATGTCCGGTTTCATTTGCGATAAACTCGACTATTAATATGGATTACGACGTATCTCGGATTGAGAACGATGGTTCACGGGAGGTTGTTACAACATTTCGAGGAAATAATGGGACATATATGTTTTCAGAAGTGTTGCCAGCCGGGAATTATGTAATATACACGGCAGAGGACAAGCCGTTCACCGTAGAATATTACGATGCATTTAATTTCAAATATTCATTTGCCCCGATTACTCTGGAACTTTCGGCTAATGGCGAGGTTTCCGATCTATTTTTCGATTCCTATATCAATACCAACGGAACGAAAGTACAAATTAACAGCGCTCGGGATTTGTCGTTTCTCGACGAGGTATTTGAAATTCTCAATGCTGAAGAATCTCCATATTGGGATGCTCATATTAGGTTATCATATGGTTACGACCAAACATCTAAACGCGGATATATCAGATTTACTTGTGGGCCCAATCTCTCCGATAAACCTATCAATGGCAATTTTTATTTCATGAATGCATCCGGACAGCGACTTCAAGTCATTCAAAATCCGAATGGCGCGGTATTGTCGTTACCTGTAACTTACAGATTCGATAAATCTGCATCCCGACTCGAAGCTCGGATCGACAATTCTCAACAAGGCGTCGGATATAGATTGTATAAAAACGGGGATATACAGTCGACATTCAAATACGGCAATGGCGAATCCATAACATTGGATTTCCCCGCTGTCGCAGGGTATTACCACATCGTTGCATCCTATTATTTTTCATATGGATACGAAGCTTCCATAGACTTGAACGGCGCATTGGTCAACGACGATATGTTTGTGCTGGACCGCGATCGGAACTGGATTATAAGTAAAACATATAACGGACAAAAAGAGGCTGTAAACGACATCGTCTATTACGACGGATTGGGCTACCCGTCGCAGGTCGTTCAGATCGAAGCTGCCGAAAACGGAAATGTCGATCTTGTTCGCCCAATCATGTACGATGCTTTATCTCGTGAAACGAATAAATATCTGCCATATGCCCGACAAGGTAATTCTGCACGGTATGTCGACGATGCGTTCAATGAACAGAATGCGTTCTATGCTGACAAATTCGATGTTTACGGAGATAATGCCTATGCCTATACTGTCGAAGAGTACGATGCCACCCCGCTCGACCGTATTTTGAAACTACAAAGGCAGGGATCGATTTATCGGTCGGAAGATCGCGCTGTACGCAATACCTATTTCGGAAATGAAGCGAATAGCGTTTTACGTTTGGATGTGGACAAAACCGGCGACAGACTCGTTGCAAACGGTTATTATGCCGAGAATACGCTTACGGGACTGCAAACAGTAAATGAAGACGGTGCCGTTGTGATTACATATACCGATAAAACGGGACGTCTGATCTATCAAGATGCGCAATTGAACGATAGTCCTGATGGCCATGTTATCACACGATATGTCTATGATGATTATGATCGTTTGGCTTGGATCGTCACGCCCAAAGGCTCCGATCTGCTGAATGCATCGTCGAACTATCGGCTTTCGGACGATTTCACGAAACAGAATTGTTATGTATTCCTGTACGACGGATTCGGGAGAATCGTTGAGAAACATATTGCCGGCAGAGAGCCGGAATACTTGGTGTACGATATGGGCGACCGGCTCGTGATGTCGCAGGACGGCAATATGCGGACGAGCAACCAGTGGATGACCTATGAATACGACGGACTGGGAAGACTTTTTCGACAGTATTTGGCAACCGATTCCTCGACGGACGATCAAAAAGAACGTCATGAAGAGTTCCAAGCGAATTTTATAGAAGGAAATCTTCCGTTGTTATATGTCGAAGCACAGACATTGATTCGGCAATACGACTATGATGATTACGATATGTTACAAGATTCGGATCTCGCATTCAGAAACATTTCGGACATGACTGACGAAGGAACTGTTTCGATGTTGAATAGGAATGTCAAAGGATGGCTTACTGCTGAGAAATTAGCAGTCCTCGACCATTATTCTTGTGCGGAAACGTATTACCATCGTGCATATTATTACGACGACAAAGGTCGTGTCATACAACTCGTACAGAAATCGGCCGACGGCGGTATTTTACGTGTAACGAATAAATACGATTTTACAGGGAATCTCATCGCACAACGTGAAAGTCATGAATCCGGCGATACGACGAATAATCTCTATCGGTATTTCGTATTCGATTCACGAGGTCGTCTCACGAAAGAAACGGCACAATTCAATGACGGAGAGCAGGCCGTGGTCGCCTATACCTACGACGATCTCGGACAGCTTATCGGCAAGACTTATGGTACGGGAGCACATGCCATTCATGAGACAATGGACTATAATATCCAAGGATGGCTGACACGCAAGAATAGCGAGCTGTTCCACATGGAATTGAGGTATTTCGATGCGTATCGCGAAGTTTTGAAGCCTTCCTACACGGGGAATATCGTCAATTGGCAATGGTCGCATAAGCAGATAAACGGCAATACCTACGGTGACGATTGTGAGTATGGATTCCACTACGACGATCTCTCGCGTCTGACGGATGCTGAATTATTTATCTGCGATCCGATAGATGCCAATAATGAGTATACCGAAAATGGAATCACCTATGACAAAAACGGCAATATTATTACGCTGAACAGATCGAGTTTGTCGTCGGAAGATGCCCGAAGCTATCGATTCAGCTATAATGGAAATCAGCGGGTTAAAGAGACGAATAGCAATTCGTCATACGGTTATGACGCCAACGGCAATATTTCGTCGGATGCATTGAGCGGTTTGGAAATCTCGTACAATGTTCTTAACTTGCCTTCAAAGATGTACGGCTGGGGCGATTACTCGGATTATTATCGCTACCTTGCCGATGGGACGAAGATTCAGCACGAGTATTCCGACGGTCAGCAGGATGAATATCGAGGTTCTTTGGAATATTACAGCAACGGCGAGTTCAGTGTGCCTTTCGGCGGCGGACGGCTGGTATCGGAAGGAAATACGACCGAGGCGCATTACTTCCTGACCGACCATCTGGGCAGTACACGTGTGGTAGCAAAGGTGACGCCGACAGGCTGCGAAGACCTCGACCGCAAGGATTACTATCCCTTCGGCAAAGAGTGGACGCAATCGGGTATGCCGACTTCCAGCAACCGATATATGTTCTCGGGCAAGGAACGTCAGGACATCGAGAGCGACGACTGCGTTACCACGCCGCTCTACGACTTCGGCGCACGTTTCTACGATCCTGACTCGGGTATGTGGTTACAGCAGGATCCACTGATGCAATTCCATAGTCCCTATACCTACTGTGGAAACAATCCGATCCGCTGGCGCGATCCTTTCGGATTATGGTCGGAAATCGAAAGCGGCGGCGGTTATACGACGAGTGACCCGAATGAAATCCGAGACTTTCTTTCAGGCAACAAAAATGATTTTATGGGAAAAACTGCATATAATTATGTAGATAACATATATAAGCTCGATAAATTCATGGAAAAGAATACCGGGATATATACTCGTAGGAAAGGAGAATACTCGACGGTCATACCGCTTGCATTGGTGATTGCCAAGAATACATCAGGACAGTGGCAAGCGCAGAATATGGATGAAATTCAAGATTGGCAGTCGGCATTCGCGCGAGATTTCGAACACCATCTGACGATGTCGAATCCGATCGTAAGGAGTATACACCAAGGGCAAAGACAGTTTTTGTTAGGAACTTTGGCTGTTGCGGGCCGAGAGCTCGAACTAATCGGATATAGCATTACCTATGGAGGAATGGCTCTTGCCGCGACCGGATTAGGTACTGAAGCAGGACTTCCTATTATGGCCGTTGGATCTGGTTTCAGTCGTATAGGCGGTGCTATGCAAATAGCATATGATGCAAGTACGGGGGATACCACCAGTGCGATATTTAATTCAGGGCTTATGATAGTCGGTGCTGGCGCATCTGGCCTAAAGTATATAAATGGATTGAAACCGAACGACCAATTTATCATAGACGCAATAACTACTATTCCTTTTGATATAATAGGAATAACTTATTCTATAACAAAATGATTGCAGCAAGTATAGTTTTTACTATAATATCTTATCTTTTCTTATATCTTAATATAAAGGCTTATATAAGACATCTGAATAATCCAGAAGAGGATTATATAGTGTCAATAGGAAATTATCTATTTCAAGCTATTTTTATGGCGGTGATGTGTACTTTATTATCGTTATGGCTTATATTGAAAGATTAACCTACATATTCTATTCTCTATGAAATGTCCATATTGTAATTCGGAAGAAGGCTCAAGTAGTACAGCCTGCTCTGCATGCGGTTTCCCCTTTCATGAGGATACTGAAAAACAACGACAATTTCTCCAGTTGAGAATCATCGCTGCGGAAACGGAGCAGAGCGATGCATTGGAATTAGTCGGGAAATCGAAATACATCTTCTATTTCTCAGCTGCGTTAACGGCCATACGCACGGTTTCTGTTTTCTGGAAATTAGGTGATACTGCTTGGGGCATTGCAATCGGTGTTGTATCGATCCTCGTCTGTTGCGGACTGGTCTATCTGGGTTCGGATGTGGAAAAACATCCGATGCGAGATTCCGTCATCGGTCTGATCGCGACATTTCTGATTATGGGCGGCGGGATTATCGGCTGGGTAGCAATGTTGGTCATGGCATTCTGTATCTATTCGGCAGTCGTCTACGAACGTAAATGTAACGAAGTCGTGCGCCTGCGAACAATGCTCGAAAAATTGTAACAAGGCCGTGATTATCGGAGAAGGTATGGATAGTACATCCATACCTTTTTTTTGGAGGGGGCCTAACCAATTAACTTTTCCAGTTCAACGAGGATTGAAACAAATTAATCCCTAATGTTTACAAGTATGGAGGCCAGATATCCGAATTACAGATTATGTACACGAAATCTTTGAATAAGTTATGATGCGATTTTATAATTATATTTTTGCCGCTGGATATGAAAATCAGATACGAAATAGAGAAGATTTTATTCCATGGGGTCTCCCGTTAGGAAATGTTTTTTCTGTTATGACATTAAATATATTTACAATTTTCTTTTTACTTGAAAGATGGATAATAATAGAATTTTCACATGAGACCGTAATTGCAGTTGCTATATTTTTATTTATAGGATTGTTAATTTATTATTTAAGGAATAATAAACATAGACAAATTTGGCAATATTACCATGAGGGATTGAAGCAAAAAAATAGGGTTGAATTGTGGCTTATATATTTCTGCCCTGCTGTTATTTCTTCTTTCTTCATGTTACTGGCCGGTCTATATAGGAATCATGCTTGGATATTCGAGTAAGATCGTATACTATTTTCGATTATTTAGGGAGTTGGCATTTCTGCCAACTCTTTTGTTTTATCAGGATACGAAATCATTCGACATCTCTAAATAGGAATTGAAAAACAACTGTGTATTTCTTTGAATTATCGGATTGTCATTCCTTTCCCAAATTCGGATGAAATAGGGATATTATGTAGCACCATGGAATTGTCAAGAGTACTGAAATAGCCGTATACATTGATTTAATTCTCTCTTACGTTTCGTTTTGCTGCTCCGCTCGACTCTCGTCGTTCTCCATCCAGATCGTCCGTTTTCGTTCGTAATCAAGGGTTTTCCACCAGGTGTTGCAGGCATCGAGGAACGCTTGTCCCTCGTCATCCGCCGGATAATTCGCCGCAGACAATCCCGTAATCCGTTCCATTTTCGGGAAGTCCACTGCCAACCACCAGGCATCGAGGTTATCTCCGAACTCTTCGAGCGAGCAAAACCATACGTGCTCCTGACACGCGTCGCACCATTGATCGTCAGCATCCGCGTCTATCGAGGATACATACTCCAACGTATTAGGATCGACCCACGCCATCATCTGTATCTCACGCGAGCCGCATTCCTGACAAACAAGGACACTCGACTCCTTAGCAGGGCATTCCTCGTCTTGTCCTCGAACAGCACACGCAATGTGTTCGATCAACAACCGCCGATTGCCCCTATCGAGAGCGACATAGAATCGTCGGGCTGCACCGCACAGGTCAGGTGCAATACTTCGGCACCACACTTTCCACACGCTCGCAGCCCGTGTGCCGAAGATCGTGCGGCATTCTTCTTCGCACCAGCTATCCCGCATATAGTCGAAATAGCGGTCTATAATACTTTTATTTCGTTTCATCGGTTCGTTTTTTATACGTCATTTATTAATCAAGATTCATTGTCAAATCAGAATCTGCATTTCACGTATGAATTTCCCAGCCGCGGATTCTCGGTTCGCAGTAACATCCCGAACGATCGGGGGTGCCGTGATAAACCAGTCCGCCGACAATGCCCGTACTGCCGTCGGCATAGCGCTGCCTGAAAAGAAAGGAATAAGGCGCGGAATCCTTATACAGTTCGATTTCACAAGGACAGTTCGGATTCCGCTCCCAGCGTTTCAGATCGTTCAACCGTTCTTCCAATGTTTTGTCGCCGATTCGTTCGGCATAACGCACTACTTCGTCGTAGTGCTCCTGACACATAATTTTCATATTGAGTTAAATCACAGAGTGAATATTTGAAAATCCTATTTTAGTTTTTCCACCAAGCGATCGATCAATTCGCGGCATCCGCGCAACGACGGGGTACGGAAACCTCGGCTTACGCCTTTGCAATGGATCTGCGTTCGGGATAAATCGGCAATCCGTCTTTGCAGCATGCCGAGCGTCCGGGGATGGATATTGATCCCATATTTGCCGCACAAGGCAACAAAGAGTTCCGTTTCGACGAATCCTCCCTCCCGAAAAGCAGCCTCGGCCCGTTTCAATGACGTTCTCAGCCGCGCTTCCTCTTGCCGCTGTCGTCGTTTTTCCCGTTCGATCCGCACTTGCTCCCGTCTTCGGTTTTCCGCAGCATACAGTTCGCGCATACGGGCGCGATGCCCCTTCAACGGCCAGGCATCCCAACCCAGTGCTTCGTAGGCTGCCACGTAAGACGACGGAATCCACTGGCGGCTCCATACGGCGTTGCACGGCGGCTCGCAGGTTGCGAGCTTCCGCAGTCCGCGCTTCGATATATTCCTTGCGGAGCATTCCTCTGCGAAACATACTTCCGGCTTCGAAATAAACGTCGCCGACGCGCAGTACGACGACAACTATATCGTTCGCCTTACGGAACCGATCTTTTATAATGGGGTACCATCCGACGTGTTCGTTCAGGAAGGTCACATCTTCATAGGCCGCGACGATCCGGTCATCCCGCCCTGCGGCCTGACGCAATAATTTCACTTGCATAGTCGTATCGAGGTTTTATAGGTTCGGCAATTCGACCGTCAAAGGTTCGAGATAGGTAGCCAAATGTCTGATAAACTCCCGTCGGAACGATACGTCCCGATCGCATCGTTTCCAGAGTTCGTAAACATCCATCTGCTCCTGCTCGATAGCGCGGGCGACGGCACGGCCGTGCCGCAGGTCGTTCTGCCAGACCCCCAGAAAAAAGAGATAGAGGATTTCCTCCTCCAGGCGTTCGTCGCCCACCTTGCGCAACAGTTCGGTCAGGGGTTCGTATTCCTCCTCATGAAAGATCTGCGGTTGGATATTGCTGGACGCATGGCAGACGATCACGCGCCGGTCGGCGGTGACGAAGATGTTTTTGATGATTTCGTGGCTCATACTCGGTAAATTTTATGGTAAAACAAATGCGCCCCGTAATCGTCGCTGATTACGGGGCAAACGGGGCGGAATGATATTCAGAGGTCTTGCAGCATCATCCGCAAGACATCGAAAAGCTGTCCGACTTCGAGGTCCCGCACCGGCACGCAGCGATCCCCTCCGTAGTCGTACGACAGGCAGGCATACAACACAGCATGTTTTATCTGGAAAGCTGTGACATAGCATTTATCCTGGCGTTCGTCCGATGCCGGATATTCGTTGCCCGAATCGAGGCTTTGGCCCGTCATTTCGGAAACGATTCCTGTCATCAGATCGACGAGGCGTCGGCGGTGTATTCGGTCGATCGCCTCGTATCGTTCCAGTATCTTATCTCTTTCCGTCGCGGTTCGGCTGTCGAAAAGTTTCGCATCCTCCGTTCGGAGGTTCTCGTTCGGGATTTCCTCTCCCGTGTAGGGATTGAACAGCGGGCTGTAGGCGAGCGGTTCGGCTTCGACAGCGAAGATTCCGCGCTCGGAGTCGCAGAAAAGCTCCATCGGAAAGGGCGTCGTCGCAACGACATGCCGCGCTTCGGATTCGGAAAGGCCGCTTCCCGTCAGCGAAGCGGCCCGGCGTCGAAAGGTTTCGGGCGTCGAAGACTCCGAGAGCTGCAAGTCGAACGTATCGCCCTCGGTTTCGGTAACGATCAGTGTGTCGTCATTCATAATGTTATAGGGATTTAATGGATATGGAGTGTGGGCGGAACGTAACAGACGATCCGTTCGTGCCGAAGATCGTCGTAGAGAATCTTCACGGGTTGCGGGACGTTGTAGATACGGCAATCGGCGATCGGCGCGTCGAGCGCATCCCACTGCTCCTGCGACAGAGGTCTCTCCGCGGGGCGGTAGCACCAGACGACCAGCTGCCGGGGCGAACGTCCCGGAAATACGGTAGCTTTGTAGTCGTGCAGGAACGTCTGGAACGCTGCTTCGTCGCCGATCTCCCGGCCGTTCGTGCGGTAAAGATCGTTGCCGCACGGCCGTTCGATCCGATAGACATAGAGCCTGCGCCACGCCTCGGTCGTAAAGTCGCCATAGAGCGGATCGGGTTCACGGTAGCTCCACCCCGCGACTTCGGCTTCGAAGCGGATCGACCCGTTGCCGCAAGGTCCGTCGTGACCCCAGATTTTGAAAGAACCCCGCCGGGGACCTTCATAGCGAAATGCGGCAGCCGCGACATGGGTAAAGGGGCCTCCGCTGCTACAGCACTGTACGCCGTCTTTCGTCCGCGAGGCGAAGGGATCGTAAGGATAGATACAGACGGTGAGCATATCGTTTCTGTCGTAGGTGATCAATGCACTGCCGGCATAGTCACCGTGGCGGGAAACGTATCGCACCCGATCGCCGCAATGCGGCCTGTCGGCGCTGCGTGTCGATTCGATGTATTTCTTCATGGCATTGACCGCTTCGACGTCCTGCTGTGTCAGGCCGTGTTCGTGGTCGTAAAGCGGATTCAATGCCCGTAACGTGTCGAGGGTATGACTTTATATAGTCATTTATTATTTTGAATAAATTGCAGGTATTTCCTTGCAATGGAAGACTTCTGCAATGGTTTCGTTATGCTGCGAATTTACCGCCCAGCCGGGATTCGACACGATCGATCGCATCTTCGATCATTATCGGCGTGGTCTGCGCATAGATCTGTGTCGTGGTGATCTGTTTATGTCCCAGCATCTTGGAAACTGTTGACAAAGGAATACCCTGTGAAAGGCAGAGTGTCGTGGCGAACGTATGACGCGCACAGTGAAAGGTTATATGCCGTGGGATACCGCATTGTTTGGTAATACGACGCAAGGAGCAATTGATACTGCTAAGTCCCGGCATATCGAATGCAAGCAGTGACGGAGCTGTTCCGCGATACTTTTCCAGAAGACGCAAAGCTGCGGGGAGAAATTTGATCGTATACTCTCCACCCGTTTTGCAGCGGTTACCGTGTATCCGCAGGTGCCCCTTCGTGTCCGGTATGATTTGTTCGCAGGTCAGATAGCGCATGTCTTTGTAGCAGATTTCCGTAAAACAGGAAAAGAGAGACAGGCCGCGGTGGCATTCGTGTTTGGCACTCTTCAATCGTGACGTCTGAAAAATCCGCAGCACTTCCTCGCTGAGAAAGGTTCTCGGTTCCGTCGGAGCGGAATAGCGGCAAAGTGCGAACGAATTCCGCGGCATAAGACCGTTGTTGAACGAAATTCTCACCACGTTGTTCAAACAATCTATGTAGCGGCATACGCTTCCCGCCTTCGAACGGCAGACAGTTTTCAAATAGACGTGATATTGCTCGATGAACGACTGTTCCAATTCGAGCAGCGGAATATGGTGGAGGTTGTACTCGTGTTTCAGAAAGGCTCGGAGATGACCCAGCACCGCCCGATAGCACCACCAGGTACTTTCCGAGCGATCTACGCCGATACGTTTGAAAAGATCATTCGTGTAATGTTCGAAAACATCCGCAAGAGTCCGCGGTATCGTTCGCCCATACCCAGCCAGACGTTCTTGACCTTTTTCGGCCGTGACGTAGGCATCGTGATCGCAAATCGACCGATAATGTTTGCCGATCTGAATGCGGATATTGTCCGGATGACGGTTGATGCGTTCCGACTCGACGCATTAGCCTTCGACCCATCCCTCCTTTAACGAACCTTCCACAGTTGTTCCGGAACGTTGATTTCGGCACTGAACTGAGAAATCGTGCCGTTGATCGTGCTGCGGCCCATAACCGGATAGACTGCATGCGGGGTGCTCTTTGTTCGTTTGAGGTAGAACAAGACCTTGAAAGTACTGCGCATAAACTTTGCTTTTTTAAGGTGGACAAAAATAATTTCGGCAGAGTCGTCCGGCAAGATGAATATAAACGTAATAGACTGTAAATTAACCGTCGTATGTAACCGCAGGCATCCCAAAACGAGGTAATGATTTGGAAACGGAACTCTCGGTTTTTTATGCAGAATGATTCACATTCTCTCGATATTTCTACCGATATGATGAATAACAATCTGAATATCAGTTATTATACTTTGATTTGCTTTTTATAGATAGCCGTTGTGATTTTTTGGGGAGGGGGAAGGTGTAATCCAGCTCCTCGCAGGAAATCCACGAATCGAAGATATTCCCGAAGAATCGATTGGGAAGTTTTTTCTTTTGGCTTGATCCTAACGAATCGAAGACGTCAGCCGTCGATTGACACGATCCGTTCCATGCGCACGTACCACAGATAGCCTTCCACCTGCGTGTATCCGATTTCGCGCAGCAGTTCGATGTATTCGCCGAGCTGCCGCCGGTGGTCGGGGTTTTCGCGGAGTCCGAACTTGTAGTCGACCACCACGGCGCGCCCCTCTTTCACCATCACGCGGTCGGGCCGCCGGATCGTCCGCTCGGCGGTCTGCTCACGGCGTGTCCGCCGGATGCGGGTGCGGTGGGGGACGATGATCTCGTTCTCGTTGCGCACGATGTTCCATCCGCCGTCGAACCATCCGGCGACGAGCGGATCGTCGAACTGGCGACCGATCGCGGCCGCCAGCGCTTCGGCATCGGCAACGCCGAGCAGGGTAAGGAACGAGAGCAAGGCAGGGTGCGATATGGGCACAGGCGCCGGTATCCTGGGCTTATTCGCATCCAAGAGCATTGCCAGCGTGCGCTCCATTTTGGCTATGACGGCGGGATCAGTGACTTCGGTATCCCGTCCCACCGTCTCATACCACGGACAGTCCCAGCGCACATAGCGCAGTTCCACGGCATCACCGCAAAGCACCACGAAGTAATAATCGACGGCCCAGCCGGCGTTGACGACTTCCCCCATGCAGATGCTTTTGGGGATATAGAACGTCCCTTTCTCACACGCATATTCGGAATCCGTGTCTTCCCCCATATCAATATCGCATTTGGGAAAGGCGTTGACAGCGCGCAACGTTTCTGCGGAGGGGATGGTGCGCATTCTTTTTCCCTGAAAAAATGCGAACAGATCTGTGTTTATCATGTCACTGTGATAGGGCCTGCCGCGCAGTCCCCTGGTGGCATAATAGATGTGCATGGCTCCCTCCTTGATGAACGTTGTATCCGTGAAAAATGGCGAGCCTGAAAGACAGACAGCAAAAGACTGTTACCGCATCCGGGAAACCGGCCTTTCTTCCTCCGGGATGCTCCCCGCCAGGACGATGCGCTCATGGAAGTGTCACGCGCCCATGTCCGTGCTGCCGACTTCTTCCTTGTCGTCACCCTTCAGGGAAAGCATAGCCGGGAATGCCGATTCTATCAAAAATGTCGGGCATCCGTGGGCTGGCGGCATGTACGGCCAGCCTGTTTTGCGGTGCCTGCCGGATACTGTCAAAGAAGGATTTCGCCCTACTCCCTCCAGGCTCACGGCCGAAGGCCACGGGTTCAAATCCTGCCCCGCAGCCAGAAAGGAAAAGCCCTTACGATGGATGTCGCA
>OJKC01001834.1_pt1 | contig 12316 bp, 8 predicted proteins | sample 1596401 | NCBI WGS metagenome assembly OJKC01 (sample SAMEA4350162, study PRJEB24818) | metagenome | biome: human; feature: gut; material: faeces | place: Denmark | collected 2013-09 | reverse complement strand
GAACTATGGCCTGCGGCCCCATGTGTCCATTGCCTCCCTGCCGGGCATGGCAGAGCGCACCGTGGTGGTGAACGGCTTCTCCAAGAGCTACGCTATGACGGGCTGGCGGCTGGGCTACGCCTGCGGCCCGGAACCCATCATCAAGATCATGACCAAGATCCACCAGAGCGCCATCATGAGCGCCCCCACCACCAGCCAGTATGCCGCCATCACGGCCCTGCGGGACTGCGACGGCGAGATCGACCGCATGCGCGACGAGTACAACATGCGCCGCCGTCTGGTGGTGCGTTCATTCAACGACATGGGCCTGACCTGCTTTGAGCCCCGGGGAGCCTTTTACGCCTTCCCCTGCATCAAGAGCACCGGCCTTACCAGCCAGGAATTCTGCACCCGGCTGCTGGAAGAAAAGCATGTGGCCATCATCCCCGGCGACGCCTTTGGCGCATCCGGCGAGGGCTACTGCCGCGTGTCCTACGCCTACAGCGTGGAGCACCTGACCGAGGCGCTCAAGCGCATCCGGGAGTTCCTGCAGGAAAACGGCCTGGTTCAGGGCAACTGAGGAGGGAATGCTCCATGCGAAAGCAGAATGTGGTGACCGTTCTGGCCCCGGCAAAGCTCAATCTGGCGCTGGACGTGGTGGGCCTGCTGCCCAATGGCTACCATGATCTGGACATGACCATGCAGGCCATCACCCTGTACGAGCGGGTGGTGCTGCGCCGCAGCCCTTACCTGAATCTGCGGCTGCCGGGCAGTCTGGTGGCTCCCAACAACAAAAATACCGCCATCAAGGCGGCGCTGGCGTTTTTCCACTACACCGGCCTGCTGGCGGGGGTGGACATCACTATTTATAAGAATACTCCGGTGCGGGCAGGCATGGCCGGCGGCAGCGCCGATGCCGCCGCCGTGCTGGTGGGCCTGAACGAGCTGTACGGTGCCCGGCTCTCCATGAGCGAGCTGTGCGCACTGGGCGCGTCCATTGGCGCAGATGTGCCCTTTGCCCTCATGGGCGGCACCTGCCGGGTGCAGGGCGTGGGCGACCTGCTCAAGCCCCTGCCGCCGGTGCCGGACTGCTGGTTCACGGTGGTGATGCCGGACTACGGCGTTTCCACCCCGGAGGCCTTTGCCGCCTACGACAAGGTGGGCAGCACGGTGCACCCGGACTGTGAGACCCAGGAAGCCGCCGTCCGCGCCGGAGATCTGGACGCGGTGTGCGCCGCTGCCGGCAACGCCCTGGAAGAATGCAGCGGTGCCAAGGACACCGGGGCCATCAAGGCTCTGCTGCGTGAAAAGGGCGCTGTGACGGCTCTGATGACCGGCAGTGGGTCGGCGGTGTTTGGCATCTTCCGGGATGAGACATCCGCCCGCGCTGCAGCAGCGGCGGCAAAGCACCGCTGGAAGCAGGTGTACACCGCGCAGCCGGACAAGGGCGGCGCGCGGGTCGTCTGATCTGTCCATGAATAAACCTCCTTCCCATGGGGCAGAATGGCTCCAAGGGAAGGAGGTCTTTTTTGTGCAGACCTTTTATAAAATCTGCCTGATCCTGATGATCGTGGGCGGCATCAACTGGGGCCTTGTGGGCTTGTTCCAATTCGACTTTGTGGGCTGGCTGCTGGGCGGCAGCGCCTCCATCTGGTCCCGTATCGTGTTCACGCTGGTAGGTCTGGCGGCCCTGTGCGGCATCCCGGGGCTGTTCACCGAGGAAACTGAGGAATAACAGAACGGCTGCTGCACAATAGCGTGCAGCAGCCGTTTTATAGCGTACCGATGTGCAAATCTTAAAAAAACAGCCTTGACAAGCATTTTTCACTATGCTATATTACTGGCAGTAAGCAGGGCACTCCCGTGGTGGGGGTGTCCTGCTTTTGTATAAGCATCGGTCTGTTTTACCGGTCGTTATCCCCATCGTCCCACCCCACCAGGTCCGGCAGGGTGAGGGTCTCGTCCGAGCAGCGGGTCCGGGGACCTTCCGGCCCGGCGGCCAGGGTGGAGGCAACCTCCCTGGCGATCTCCCGGATGGCGGTGCAGTCCTCCGGCAGGTCGGTCTGGCTGCGGCCGGAGTGGATGAACAAGATCTTGCCCAGGTGCCCCACCACCAGCGTCAGCGGTAAAATCTGCGGGGCAGAGCTGTCATAGCGGTAGCCCTGCTCCTTTGCAGTCTTGTAGATGCGCTGGGCGGCAAAACTCCAGCTCCGCAGGCCGCGGGCCTGCTCCACGCCCAGATAGCTGTACAGCACGCCCGGCGCGTCGCAGATGATGGGAAACGGAAATTCAGCCCCCTGGGTGGCCTGCGCCACCGTCCGGGCCGAGGAGCGCACCACGCAGGCCAGCCGGACGCCCCGCAGGCGGGCACAGGTCTTGAGGTAATGGGTCAGATATTCCCGCGTGACCGGGTGGTCAAAAGCGGGCAGAAAGATCATGACCAGAGGCTGCTCCCCCTCACACAGGGCGTAGAAATCGTTGCCGGGCTTTGTAGGGGTGTCGAAAGTAAAACGGGGGATCGAAGTGCCCACCAAGTGCTCAGAACTCATGCTGCAATTGCACATCCTTTCCGGCTTGCCGCGCACCGGAGCGCACAGTGCCCGGTGCAAATGTTCCGATATAAAAAAATCCACACACTGTCCCGGCAGGGGGCAGCGGTGGATCAAAACCTATAAAAGATCCCGCCCGGTCGTCTGCGGCCAATCAAACCTACCCTTGCGGACAGGTGGGTGCCCTGTCGCCGGTTTCACGCTTCCTCATCGAGCCTCCATGGTCGACCCATGGCGGGGAGGTCTGCATTCCACCGGAGAACTCCGGGCTCCCGTTGAATGATTAGTAGGATCATATAAACCGCAACAAATCGAGCCGGGCAGGAAGTCTTGCCTGGTAATTTGGGGGAGGAAAACGATCAGTCGATCTCGTAATCGTCACTCAGGCGCTGCTCAAACAGCTTGCTGACCTCCAGCAGAGTCTCGTCGTCCTCTACCACGTCCAGATATTCGCCTTCGTCGTCCTCGCCAACGCTCAGGATCACCAGCTGGGCATCCTCTGCGTCCTCTTCATTTTCGGTGTATTCCACCACAGCCAGATAATGCACGCCCTTGTGGTCCAGTGCGTCGATCACCTCAAAGGTGACCTCGTTGCCGTCCTCGTCCTCAAGGGTCATCAGGTCGGGCTGATATTCCTCGTCCTCGGTATTCGGGTTCTTGATTTCGTCAGACATAGATCGTGTCTCCTGTATCGTGTCATAAGACGGGCTTTTGTGTACCGGCCCGTCCGGTCTGCATATAGTGTAGCGTTTTTTTGCCTGCTCGTCAAGATGCTTTTTCGCACAGAAATTGCTTTGCAAATTTTCACCAGTTTGCTCTCGCACTGCGGCACGGAATATGGTATACTATAGCTCTGGAATTTTTTCGTGTCCGGCGGGCACGTCTGATACAGCATATGGAGCGAGGGGGAAAACTATGCGTAAAAAACGATGGGCGGTACTGGCACTGGCCGCGGTGCTGGCACTGGCGGGCTGCAGCTTTGGCGGTTCCGGCGGGGGCGGCACCACGGTGCAGAAGATCGACCGCCCGGCGGTGGAGTCGGCGGAAGAGCAGTTCACGCACCCGGCGGCAGGGGACACCGTGGCGGTGTTCGACACCTCGGCGGGCGTGTTCAAGGCAGTGCTCTTCCCGGACAAGGCCCCGCAGGCCTACGACAACTTTACCGGCCTTGTGCAGCAGGGCTATTACAACGGCCTGACCGTCTCCCGTGTGGAGAGCGGTTTTGTGGTGGAGGCCGGGCAGGGCACCGACGGAAAAGGCACCACCATCTGGAGCGGCAGCCGCTACCCGGCGGAGACCACCGACAGCCTGCACCACTACTCCGGTGCGCTGTGCATGGGCGTGGATGCTTCCGGTGAGTGCGCCAGCGTGTTCTATGTGGTGCAGACCCTGCCGGGGGACCAGTCGGTGACCCAGGAACTGGTGGACAAGATGAACGCCTCGGGCTACCGTGCCGAGGTGGTGGCCGCTTACCAGACCGTCGGCGGCGCACCGTATCTGGACTACACCGATACCGTGTTCGGGCAGGTGTATGAAGGCATGGATGTGGTGGACACCATCGGCCAGACCGGTGTGGATGAAAATCAGAAGCCCACCGAGGATATCACCATCAACAGTGTGAGCATTGAAACGTATCAGTGAACAAAAGGGCACCTGCCATATGGCAGGTGCCCTTTGTGCTGTGCCCCTTTTTCGTGAAAACATTCTTTCTACATCAGATCTCCCCGGGGTGCTCCTTGCGCCAGGCAAGGTAGTCGTCCAGGATCACCGTGGCGCTGACGGAATCCAAAATCTCCTTGCGGCGGCTGCCAAAGGTGCCGCTCTCGTCCAGCAGGTCGGCGGCGGCGCAGGTGGTCTGGCGCTCGTCCCACATGCGCACCGGCAGGCCGCTCCAAAGCTCCACGGTCTTTGCCAGCTTGTGGCTTTTGGCGGCACGCTCGCCCTCGGTGCCGTCCATGTTCAGCGGCAGGCCGATGACGATGAGCTCGGCCCCGATCTCTTTGGCCACCTCGCACACCCGCGCGGCCACCTTGTTGCGGGCCTTGAGGGTGATCTGCGGGGTGATGGGCGTGGTCAGGAATTCGGTGTGGTCACAGGTGGCAAGGCCGGTGCGGCTGTCTCCGTAATCAACGGCTAGGATCTTCATGCAAACGTCCTTTCTGTGCAGTCTTTTTTCTCAGTGTACCACAGCCGCCGCCCCATTGCAAAGAAAACCGTAGTTTTGCAGGCGGTTTCGTGTTACAATAACGGCAGGACATCCCAAACGACAAAGGAGGAAACAGCATGCTCAAACTGGTTCTGGGCGGCTCCGGCAGCGGCAAGACCACCCTGCTGTATGCCCGCATCAAGGCGCGGGCCGAGGCCGGGCAGCGCAGCATCCTGTTGGTGCCGGAACAGTTCACCTCCAGCACCGAGGGCCGCATCTACCGGGAACTGGGGGACGCGCTCTCCGGCATGGTGGACAGCTATTCCTTCACCAGCCTGGCGGAGCACATCCTCTCGGCCGAGGGCGGCGTAGCGGTGCAGACCCTCTCGGATGCGGGCCGTGCTGTGCTGGTGCGCCGCACGCTGGAAGAGCTGCAGGACACGGTACAGTATTATTACCGCCACCGGCGCAGTGCGGCGTTCTGCCAGATGGCCGCTGAGACCATCGACGAGCTGAAAAGCGCCGGGCTTTCGGGGCAGCAGCTGTACCGGCTGGCCCAGGGGTGCGGTTCCGGCAGCGGCAAGCTCACCGAGCTGGCACTGATCCTGCAGGGCTATGAAACGCTGCTGGCCGGCACCGGTATGGACCCCTCCGACCGGCTGGAGCTGGCGGCGGACCGGCTGGAAGCGGCCCTTGCCCGGGGCAGCCTGCCGGAGTTTTTGCAGGACCGGGCCGTGTTCATTGACGAATTCGATACCTTCAACGCACCCAAAAAGCGGCTGCTGGCGGCACTGCTCACGGCACTGCCGCAGGTGACGGTGGCTCTGTGTGATGACGGCGCCCCGCTGGTGCCGGGGGACACGGGGCTGTTTGCCGGAGCCAAGCAGATGGCCGCACAGCTGCGGCAGCTGGCCCGCAAGAGCGGCACCGAGGCGGCCGCCCCGGAGCTGTTGCGGCGGGATCTGCGCCACAAGGACGCACCGGGCCTTGCCGCGGTGACCCGGCTGCTGGAAGGCGGCAGCGCGGAAGAAACGCAGGCACCGGAGGTGCGGCTGTTCCCGGCAGCCAGCCGCGAAGAGGAAGCCCGGTGCGCGGCGGCCGCCATCCGCCGCCTGATGCGGCAGGGTGTGCGGTGCGGCAAGATCGCCGTGGTCTGCCGCGACATTGCAAAATACCGGGCGGCCGTGCGGTATGAGTTCCGCATGGCGGACATCCCGCTGTACTGCGACGAGCCCACGACCCCGGAGTTCAGTGCCCCGGCCACGGCGGTGCGGGCCTTGCTGGCCCTGCTGCGGGGTTCGGACATGACCGAGCAGCTTACCGTGCTGGCCAAGACCGGGCTGTGTGCGCTGTCAGAAGAGCAGGTGTGTGCGCTGGAAAACTATGCCTACACCTGGTCGCCCAATGCGGCGGCCTGGCGGGCCGAATTCACCAAAAACCCAAAGGGCTTTGGTGAAAACGAGCTGACCGACGAGGATCGGCAGAATCTTGCCTGGGCCGAGGACGCCCGCCGGAAGCTGGTGGACGCCGTGGACACCCTGCGCGGAAAGGTGAAGGGCGGCAACGCGGAGCAGATCAGCCGGGCTGTTTATTTCTGCCTGAAGGAGCTGGGGGCCGAGGAACAGCAGGCCGGGCTGGTGGAGGATATCCGCGCGGCACGGGGCATCCCGGCGGCGGAGGAAGCCGCCCGCGAGTGGAACGTGGTGATGCAGCTGCTGGACGAGATGGCCAGCCTGCTGGGGCAGCAGAGCGTGACTGTGGCCGAGTACGAGGACCTGTTCGGCCTGCTGCTGCGTTCGTCCGACCTGGGGCATATCCCCCAGACACTGGACGCCGTGGTGCTGGCCAGCGCGGGCAAGATGCGTCTGGACGCGCCGGATTATGTGTTCGTGCTGGGGCTGGCAGAAGGGGAGTTTCCCTGTGCACCGGCGGAGAGCGGCCTGCTGACCCACGCCGACCGTGACGCACTGATGGCCCAGCAGGTGGAACTGCCGGACTGCTTTGAGAACCGGGTCATCCGGGAGCAGGTGTGCTTTTATAAAGCGCTCACTGCCCCGGCAAAGGGGCTGTGGCTCAGCTGGCCCAAGGGACAGGGCCAGACCCTGTGCGCGGCGGTGGAGCCCCTTGTGGATGCACTGCACCCGGCTGCCCCGGAACTGGAGCTGACCGACCTTGCCGCCACCCCGGCGGACGGTCTGGACACGCTGGGCGGCGGCTGGCTGCTCACCGATGTGGAGCGCGCCAGCCTGACCGAGGCCCTGCACACCCCCGGTGCCGGGCAGCCGAAGGGCCTTGCCCTGCTGCACCGCATGGAAGAGAACCCGCCCCGGCAGGTGTACGACCTGCCCGCGCTGGAAACGCTGCTGGGCCGGAGGCTCCGCGTCTCGCCCAGCCAGCTGGAAAAATACTATACCTGCCGGTACGGCTATTTTCTGCAATATGTGCTGGGGCTGAAGCCCCGCAAACGGGCGGAGCTTTCCGCCGACCAGAGCGGCACCCTGATGCACTGGGTGCTGCAGATGGCACTGGACCCCCACCCGGGGCCGGACAACCCCTGTGCGGCCCTGCAGCCCTATCTGGAACTGGATGACGAAGCCATGGCCGGGCTGGCCGGGCTGCTGGTGGACGAGTATGCAAAGCGCTTTCTGCCGGAGGACACGGCCCGCTTTGCCTACCTGCTCTCCCGGCTGAAAAAGAGCATGACCGGCCTGCTGTGCTACCTGCGGGACGAACAGAACCAGTCCCGGTTCCGTCCGGTGGCCTGTGAGCTGAAGATCGGCAGCGGGGCCGATGCCGTGCCCGGGCAGCTGTATCACCTGTCGGACGGGCGCACCGTGCAGCTCATCGGTACGGTGGACCGCGCCGACGAGTGGGTGGAAGAGGACGGCACCCGCTGGGTGCGGGTGGTGGACTACAAGACCGGCACCAAGAAACTGGACCTGAAAGAAGTGTACTGCGGGCTGGACTGCCAGATGCTGCTGTACCTGTTCAGCCTGACCCGCGACCCCAGCGGACGCTTTACCGGGGCGGAACCGGCGGGCGTGCTGTATCTGCTGGCCGACCCCGCCCCGGAGACCACCACCCGCGAAAAGGCCGCCCGCAGCGTGGAATATCAGCTGGACGGTCTGGTGCGGGACGAGCAGAAGATATTCGACGCCATGGATGCGGATGAGACGGGCCGGTATCTGCCCTTCGGCTACCGCAACGGCGCGCCCAGCCCTTACCAGAAGGACAAGCGTGCTGACATCGCCAATCTCAACCGCATCCGGCTGCATCTGGATGACCTCGTCACCCGGATGGGCGAGCAGCTGTACGGCGGGCAGATCGCTGCCGAACCGCTGGTGGTCAGCACCAACCGCAGCCCCTGTGCCTGGTGCGATTATGATTTTATCTGCTGCCATGAGACCGGCATCGGGGAACGGGGCCTGGAAGCCCCGGCAAAGCCCTTTGAGCCGGAAGCAGCAGAGGATGAGGAGGAACCGACATGAGCGAACCCAGATGGACGCCTGCCCAGCGTGCCGCCATCGACGACCGGGGCGGGGCGCTGCTGGTGAGTGCGGCGGCCGGCAGCGGCAAGACGGCGGTGCTGACCGAGCGCGCTGTGCGCCTCATCACCGACCCGGAGCACCCGGTGGACGCCGACCGGCTGCTCATCGTCACCTTTACGAATGCGGCGGCGGCGGAGCTGCGGGCCCGCATCGGGCAGGCACTGCTGCGCCGCTGCCAGCAGGAGCCGGGCAACACCGCCCTGCGCCGCCAGCGCATGCTGCTGCAGCGTGCACCCATCTGCACCATGGACGCGTTCTGTCTGGACCTGCTGCACAAGCATTTTCAGGCGCTGGATATCCCGCCGGATTTCGCCCCGGCAGACCCCGGCAGCGTGGAGCTGCTGCGCACGGCGGCACTGGCCGAAACGCTGGAGCACGCCTACGCGGACCCGGATTTCTGCGCCTTTGCCGACCTGTACGGCAAGGGCCGCACCGACAAACCGGCGGGGGACACCATCCTGCAGGTGTATGATTTCCTGCGGGCACTGCCGGACTACGACCGCAAGCTGGATGAATTTCTTGCGCCTTACGAGCAGGAAAACGGTTTTGCCGCCACCTGCTGGCATGATCTGCTTCTGGCCGAAGCCGCCCGCTGCGCCAAGGCTGCACGGGAGCTGCTGACGGCAGCACTGGCTGACTGCCGGGTGGATTTTGATCAGGAACGGGCAGCTGCCGAGGAAAAAAAGACCCCCTCTGCCCGGGCAAAGGCACAGGCCACGGTAGCAGAAAAATACGAGGAAGCCGGTACAAGGCTGGAAAAGGCCGCCGCCCTCTTTGCGCAGGCAGAGCAGCTGGCTGCTGCCGGACAGTGGGACCCGCTGTACGACCTGCTCACCCCCTATGTGCTGGGCATGGAGGAAGCCCCCGGGCTGAAGGGCATGAAAAAGCGTCTGGGCGGCGACCACAAGGCGGAGATCAAGACCCGCTCGGACGAAGCCGCCGCCCTGTTCGAGCAGATAACCCAGCTCATCTGCTGTTCCGAAGCCGAAGCCGAGACCGACCGGCAGATCACCCTGCCCCGGCTGCGGGCGCTGTTTGCCGCCGTGCGGGACTTCGATGCCCGGTTCGCAGCCAGAAAAAGGGAGCGCAAGCTGCTGGAATTCAGCGATTTTGAGCACCTTGCCCTGCGTCTGCTGCGCACCCCGGAGGGCACGCCCACCCCCCTGTGCGAGAACATCCGGCAAGACTACGCCGCCGTGATGGTGGACGAATATCAGGACACGAACGCCTTGCAGGATGCGCTTTACCGCTGCCTTGCCGCCCCGGCGGGAGATAACCTCTTCCTTGTGGGCGACTTAAAACAGAGCATCTACCGTTTCCGGCAGGCAGAGCCGGGCATCTTCCGGCAAAAGCTGGACAGCTGGCCGCTGCTGCCGGGCGCAAAAGCCCGTCCCCGCCCGCCGGAGGGCACCCCGGGCACGGACGCCCTGCTGGCACTGGATGCAAACTTCCGCTCCGCGCCGCAGGTGGTGGCGGGCATCAACTATCTCTTTGAGCAGCTCATGACCCCGGAGCTGGGCGATACCGCCTACGGCAACGGGCAGCGTCTGGTCTGCGGTGCGCCCGGGGAATATCAGGGCAGCGTGGAGGTGCAGTTTCTGCCGGATGACGAAGCCGAAACGGATGCGGGCTGGATCGCCGAGCGCATCGCGCAGCTGATTTCTGCCGGAGAGCCGGTGCGGGAGGGCAGCACCACCCGCCCGGTGCGGTACGAGGACTGCTGCGTGCTGCTGGCGGCGCGCACGGATTTCCCGGTGTATGTGGAGGCGCTGACTGCCCGGGGCATCCCGGTATACGCCGATGCCCGGGAGAACCTGATGCTTGCGCCCCACATCCGCCCCCTCATCGCCCTGCTCAAGGTCATCGATGACCCCTCGCAGGATATCTATCTAGCCGCTGCCATGCTGGGCCCCATGTTCGGCTTTACGGAGGATGACCTTGTGCGGCTGCGCGCCCGCAGCCGTCAGGTACAGGCCGAGCCGGACAAAAAGCCCGCCCGCATCAGCCTGTACGGCGCGCTGCTGCTGGCGCTGGAGGACCCGGCAGATGATCCCTTTACCGAGAAGGTGAAGGACTTCTACGCCCATCTCACCGCCCTGCGGCAGATGGCGCGCAGCGCTCCGGCAGAGCAGCTGCTGGAAGAAATTTTTGCCTCCACCGGCTATCTGGCGGCGCTGGGCGTGCTGGAAAACGGTGCCCGCCGCCGGGAGGATGCCCGCCGCTTTGCCTCCTTCTGCGCCGCTTCCGGTGCAGGCGGCATCTCGGCGCTGGTGCGCGCCATTGATGCCGCCGCGCAGGCCGGCAGTACCGGACAGGACACTGTGCCCAGCGGGGTGCACCCCGGGTGCGTGTCCATTATGACCATCCACCGCTCCAAGGGCTTGCAGTTCCCGGTGGTGTTCGTGGGGGATACAGCCCGCAAGTTCAACGCTTCGGATATCCGTCAGCCGGTGCTGGTGCACCGCACTTTCGGCGCGGGGCTGCGGCTGCGCCCGGAAAACGGCGAGGGCGCCTACAAGACCGCCGCCTACACCGCGCTGGCTGCTGTCCATGCCAAGGAACTGCGCAGCGAGCAGATGCGCCTTTTGTATGTGGCCCTGACCCGCGCACAGGACAGGCTCATCCTCACGGTGCCGTTGGGCATCGGCAAGACCGCGAACCCCTTTGCCAAAGCGGCAGCGTTTCTGGCGGCGGGAGCGGGCTCCACCCTGCACGGGCAGGCAAACTGCTTTGCCGACTGGCTGCGGGCGGCGCTGCTGGTGCACCCCTGCGGCGGGCCGCTGCGGCGATTGGCAGGGGATCTGGAACTGCCCTTTGCGGACACCCGGAGCACGGTGGTCATCACCCTGCCGGAAACAACGCAGCCGGAACAGGAACAACAGCCTGAGGAGCTGGAACCGCAAGCCCCGGCGGCCGCGGACCCGGCCCTTGTGGAACAGCTGCGGGCGGGCTTTGCCTGGCAGTACCCGGCGGCAGCCCTGGCCGGGGTGCCTGCCAAGGTCAGCGTGACCAGCATCGTGCACAAGGCAGAGCAGACCACGCTGGAGCGGCCGGGCTTCCTCTCCAAAGACGGCCTGACCGCCGCCGAGATGGGCACGGCCCTGCATGCATTTCTGGAGCACGCCGATTTTGCGGCGCTGGCAGAGGCAAAAGCAGCCGGGACGCTGGACGAAGCCATCGGGGCGGAACGTGACCGGCAGGCGGCTGCACAGCTCACCGCACCGGAGATCGCCGCAAAGCTGGATGCCGTGCGCATCCGCCGCTTTGTGCAGAGCGAGGCCTTTGCAAAGATCTGCGCGGCACAGCAGGTGCTGCGGGAGCTGGCATTCATCACAGCACTGCCCGCCGCCGAGGTGCTTGCCGCCCAGGGAAGTACGGCCCCGGACACGGCCCCGGAAGCGCAGGTGCTGGTGCAGGGCATCGCAGACCTTGTGCTGGTGTACCCGGACCATCTGGAACTGCTGGACTACAAAACCGACCGCCGCAAAACAGCCGCGGATTTTGTGCGGGCCTACAAACCCCAGCTGGACCTGTACGCGCTGGCCGTCGGCAAACGTTTTGCCCCGAAGCCGGTGACCTATAAAGGCATCTACTCGCTGGAACTGGGCAGGTTGATCGAGGTATGAGGACGATTCATATTTTTCTCGTAAAACGCATAAAAAGTGCTTGACAGGCCCCTGCGGCTGTGGTAAAATAACCGGGTAAAGAAAGCAGCTACGGCCTGTGCCGCGCTCGCCTTGTGGGGTCAGAATCCCCGGGCTATACCCAAGTGCATCTGTTCTTTGAACAGATCGCGGCTTTGTGTGAATTTTGCGCGGCTGTCCAGAAACTGGGCGGCCGCGTTTTCTATTGCCAATATTGCAACACTATGGATTTTGTTTGGAGGTGCATTCATTATCGCTACCGCTGGAAAGTCGAAGGAACTGGAGATCAACGGTCAGATCCGTGACCGTGAAGTTCGCCTGATCGGAGTTGACGGCGAGCAGAAGGGCGTTGTGTCCATTCAGGTGGCCATGCGCGCTGCTGAGGACGCCGGGCTGGATCTGGTCAAGATCGCACCGCAGGCCGTTCCGCCTGTGTGCAAGGTGCTGGAT
>OJKC01001831.1_pt1 | contig 12345 bp, 12 predicted proteins | sample 1596401 | NCBI WGS metagenome assembly OJKC01 (sample SAMEA4350162, study PRJEB24818) | metagenome | biome: human; feature: gut; material: faeces | place: Denmark | collected 2013-09 | reverse complement strand
ATGCTATAATGAGAAAAGACATTCTGCAGAAGGATACTTTCAGGAAAATGGGCTGCAGCGTCTGATTTCTATGGAATGAAATACGGAAGGAGCAGATGTATGAAAAAAATCGTAGTCACTGTAATCGGTGCTGACCGTGTAGGCATTGTTGCCGGTGTTGCGGCAGCTTTGGCAAAGGAAAATATTAATATTCTCGACATTTCCCAAACCATTCTTGGCGATATTTTTGATATGGTCCTGATTTGCGACATGGAAAAGGCTAAAGGTTCCTTAAAGGAAGTCCAGGATGAACTGGGCACCCTGGGAAAAGAACTGGGCGTAGATGTACGGGCCCAGCTGGCTGATATTTTCTATGCCATGCACCGTATCTGAAAGGGGGAGCCATGCTCGATATTGAAGAAATCCTGGCCACTGAGCGCATGTTTGACCAGAACAAACTGGACGTGCGCACCATTACCATGGGCATTTCCCTGTTAGGCTGCGTTTCCGATGATGAAAAGACCCTGAATCGCAAGATTTACGACACCATCTGCACCAAGGCCGAACATCTGACGGAAGTGAGTCATGATATTTCCAGAGAATACGGCGTGCCTATTATCAACCGCCGTATTTCCGTCACCCCTGTTTCCCTCATTGCCGGCGGCATTCCGGCCAAAAGCTATGTGTCCATCGCAAAGACCCTGCAGAAAGCAGCCGATGAAGTAGGCGTAGACATTCTGGGCGGCTTCTCCGCCCTGGTAGACCGGGGGATGTCCTCGGCCGATAAGATTCTCATTGACTCCATTCCTGAAGCCCTGGCTTCCACAAAGAGCATCTGCAGCTCTGTAGCCGTAGGCTCCACCAAAGCCGGCATCAATATGGATGCAGTCAAACGCATGGGGGAAGTGGTGAAAGAAACAGCAGAACTCACCAAAGACCAAGATGCCTATGGCTGCACCAAGCTGGTGGAATTCTGCAACGCTGTAGAAGATAACCCATTCATGGCCGGTGCTTTCCATGGCGTCACCCAGGGGGACACCGCCATCCATGTAGGCGTTTCCGGCCCCGGCGTGGTAAAGAGAGCCCTGGAAGACGTGAAAGGCGCTCCCCTGAACGTTGTAGCCCGCACCATTAAAAACACCGCCTTCATGATTACCCGTCTGGGACAGATGGTAGCCGAAGCTGCCACCGAAAGACTCCATGCTCCCTTCGGCATTATCGACCTTTCCCTGGCCCCCACCTCCGCCGTAGGCGACAGCGTGGCCCAGGTACTGGAAGAAATGGGCCTTGAAAGCTGCGGCGGCCCGGGTACTACAGCTGCCCTGGCCCTCCTGAATGATGCTGTGAAAAAAGGCGGCCTCATGGCTTCCTCCAGCGTAGGCGGTCTTTCCGGTGCCTTCATTCCGGTGAGCGAAGACCTGGGTATGATTCAGGCCGTAGAAAAAGGCAGCCTCTGCCTGGAAAAACTGGAAGCCATGACCTGTGTCTGCTCCGTAGGCCTTGACATGATTGCCATCCCCGGCGACACCCCTGCTTCCACCATCTCCGCCATCCTGGCTGACGAAGCAGCCATCGGCATGATCAATAACAAAACTACTGCCACCCGCCTCATCCCCGTACCGGGAAAGAAACCGGGCGACATGGTTCAGTTCGGCGGCCTCATGGGCTATGCCCCTGTCCTGGAAATCAACAAATTCCGGGCCGACGAATTCATCAACCGCGGCGGAAAGATTCCCGCTCCCATGAGATCCCTCACCAACTGATAAAGTATATAAAAAAGGGCTGTGAAAAAATGATGACCATTTTTTCACAGCCCCTTTTGTATACATTCATTTTCACGGAAATTAACCAAATGGCAGCCTGCTGCCCGCCGACGGCTCCCGATTCCCGATCCCGATCCCAATCCCGATCCCCCACTCCCACCTTTTCAAATTCTCCTCTCCCCTGTATAATAGATACAGTATATCTAACTATTTAAATAAGGAGACTCCCATGAAAACATTGAAATATATTTCCTGGAACGTAAATGGACTTCGGGCCTGCATAAAAAAAGGCTTTATGGACGCTTTCAATGCCCTTGATGCAGACTGCTTCTGCCTGCAGGAAACCAAACTGCAGCCCCACCAGATCGAGCTGGACCTGCCGGGATATCACCAGTACTGGAACAGCGCCGTAAAAAAAGGATACAGCGGTACCGCCATCTTCACAAAAGAAGAGCCCCTCTCCGTCACCTACGGCCTTGGCATAGAAGAACACGACCAGGAAGGACGGCTCATTACCGCCGACTTTGGAAGCCATTACCTTCTCTGCTGCTATACCCCCAACAGCCAGCGAGGACTGGCACGCCTTTCCTACCGCATGACCTGGGAAGAAGCCATGAAAGAATACATGACAAAACTGGCAAAAGAAAAGCCGGTGATCCTCTGCGGCGACCTGAACGTGGCCCACGAAGATATCGACATTGCCAACCCCGCCTCCAACCATAAAAATGCCGGCTTCACCGATGAAGAAAGAGGCCGTATGACAGACCTCCTTGCCGCCGGCTTCACCGACTCCTTCCGTCACCTCCATCCCGACGAAAAAGACGCCTACTCCTGGTGGAGCTACTTTGCCAAAGCCAGAGAAAGAAACGTGGGATGGAGAATCGACTACTTCCTCGTCTCCAGCGTATGGAAAGACCACATCAAAGGCGCATCCATCCACTCCGATATCCTGGGCAGCGACCACTGCCCGGTGGAACTGGACCTGGAATGCTGATATGAAAAAAGACCGCCGCGGCGGTCTTTTTTTGCGGGCAGAGGACATAACCGCCTGCCGGCAAAGATTGTATCTGCTTTCTTTCAAAGGTCGGCAGCCCCTTCGCCGCTTCAAAGGGGAATGCACGTTTTGAGTTGCCAAGAGCCCTAGCTCCATTTGACCTGCTCCCGAACGAGACTGGGTGGCGAGCGCCTATATACTCTCTTGCGCCCCACTGCTTGTCAGGGGGGAGAGGGCCACGCAGTGGCGAGAGGGGATTGCCGAAGGCACGCCGGAAGCCAGCAGCCAGCAGCCGGAAGCCGATAGCCGATAGCCGGAAGCCGTCAGCCGATAGCCGATAGCGGATAGCGGACAGCGGATTATTTATCCCCATACATCTACTTATAGTAATTCTGATACTCTCCGCTTACGATTTCCTGCCACCAGGGCTTATTCTCCAGGTACCAGCGGATGGTCTTCTTGATGCCATCTGCAAATTTCGTTTCCGGAAGCCACCCCAGTTCTTTATGAATCTTTGCGGGGTCGATGGCATACCTCCGGTCATGTCCCTTTCTATCCTTCACATAGGTGATAAGACTTTCCGGTTTTCCCAATTCTTTGAGGATAAGCCTCACAATGTCGATATTTGCCATTTCATTATGGCCGCCGATATTGTAGACCTCCCCTACGGTACCTTGATGGATGATGAGGTCGATGGCCTTGCAGTGATCCTCCACATATAGCCAGTCCCTTACGTTTTTTCCATCCCCATACACTGGAAGAGGCTTATATTCCAGAGCGTTCATCATCATGAGGGGGATCAGCTTTTCCGGGAACTGGTACGGTCCGTAGTTATTGCTGCAGCGGGAAATGGTCGCCGGCAGGCCATAGGTACGATGGTATGCGCCCACCAGAAGATCCGCTCCTGCCTTGGAGCTACTGTAGGGAGAGCTGGTATGAAGGGGCGTCTTTTCCGTAAAGAAAAGATCCGGTCTGTCCAAGGGCAGATCCCCATATACCTCGTCGGTGGATACCTGATGATACCGGCCGATGCCATACTTCCTGCAGGCATCCATAAGGACAGAAGTACCGATAATATTCGTCTCCAGGAAAATCTCCGGATTCAGAATGGACCGGTCCACATGGGATTCCGCCGCGAAATTCACCACCACATCCGGATGCTCCTCTTCAAAGAGGCCATATACGGCATCTCTATCGCAGATATCCATCTTCACAAAGCGGAAATTCGGCTTATCCATGACCGGTGCCAGGGTAGACAGATTTCCTGCGTAGGTCAGCTTATCCAGACAGATAATGCGATAGTCCGGATATTTCTTCATCATGTAAAAGATAAAATTGGATCCAATGAATCCGGCGCCGCCAGTGATTAGGATAGTCATCCCAGCACTCCTTATATATTCCAGCATACCACCTGTATCCCCCTGTACTCAACTGCTACAAGAGAGATAGATAACAGAAATCTATTATAAAAGAGGCTGCTCCCTCCTGTGCACTCATCAGGGAAGCATATCAGACAGCGCCGAAACAGCCTACGATTCTTGCAGATTTGAAGACTCATCTCATTCGGTTTGTTTTTTATCTCTGCAACATGAAGCTTCATCCTGCCCTTTCAAAGGGATTCTTCATTTCCTGTTGTTATCCCTATTGTACAGATTAATGCTGCACCAGTCAGCAAATAATCGGATATCCCTGATGGATAAAGAATAAAATCCCATCAACTTTGAAAAGTATTTCATAGTTGATGGGATTTTTCATTTCCCCATTTTAAAGGTAGCACCACAATTCTGACAGCGGTTATTGAAAACTGTCATTTTCCCACAGTTTGGGCATTTTGTTCCACGTCCGCCTTTTCCGCCATTCGGTGCAAGAATCATTTCATATCCACATTTCGTGCATTTCCGACCGGTGAGGGTTTGAAAAAAAGTAAGTCTTCCACAGTTTGGACACATTTTCCCAGCCATTCTAATCGCTCCTTTGATATATGTATATATGTATATGTATGTATTATATGTCTTGACCGGACCTCTGTCAACAAATCTTTTCGAGAACATTTCACGGACTGAAAGCTTTAAATGATCGATGCATGTTAAAAATCCCATCGAGTATGAGATACTATCCACATCCGATAGGATTTTTCATTTACATTCTTTCTGAATCTCCTGAGACCAGAGAAGATATTTTTCCGGTCAATCCGGCTACATGTAAAAAACAGTAAAAATTTCTATAATTTTCAAAAATCGCAGCCTGCCGTTATTTATATAGTAGAGGGACATGAAAAGGCCCGCGGTTTTGAAAGAAAGCATTCCATATATTTCCAAGATGGCCATAGGAAATGCAGGAATGGAATACCGGAATTCAAAAAGGGTACCGCCTTTCTCCCCTCTACCTTTTCCGGAAAGGTAACAAATTCAGCAAACACTGAAAAACACAGAGAAACTCAGGACTCCAGAAAATCCCTACAGGGCAAAAATGACGGGAGTCTCATGTATGGCGCGCGCCATCGTAGAGGGGAAGCTGTGACTTCATTGCTTTCTGATTTTATTCTAGAATTTTTATGACATGCAAGGAGTAGAATGACGAAAATAGTAACCTATTTAAGGAATTCTACGACGCAGTATGACATGAAAATTCGTATGAAATCAGAATCTGCAAAGAAAGCATTGCTCCCCAGGTGTAGCAGCGGCCGTAGACCATGCAAACACCGAACACATTGGGCATGATGGGAAGTTGGAGACACCTGGTTTCTTTGGGGTGGTTTTAGGAAATGATTCCCGGCCGGAAAGTGTTAACTGCCTGCGGGGATGGATGCAAAAGAGGTGCCTTTTATTTCTACACGGCAGCTCTCTATCAGATACTATTTTTATTTTGCACTATTTAAGTTATTTAGTAGGCATCTCAGAGCCATAGCTATAAGCTGACAGTTCAATTCTTCGCGCTAATGAGTTAGCTTCCTTTCAGCCTCGATAGAGTCATCAGATTCCTTAATGAGAGAAATGACTGCACCAATTGCATTTTCACTCCAAATTTCTCCAGTTTTTGTTATAATATCCATGAGGAAAGCCCTTTCTTTGTTTTATTTGTGCACGGAAATTATAACATTTCCACTCAAAGGGAGGCTTTCCTTTTTTATTGTTTCTGGAAAAATTTCCCTACCGAGTGAAATTTTACACTAAGACGAAGAACCCGAGGTTCTAGATGTTTATGGGTTACTAGAATATCATTTGTGCAGCTACATGTGATGAAAATTTTATGGAATGATAAGATAATAAAATAGACAAGGCAATATCAGCAGCTAAGCCTGCCTCTTAAAAGCTTCAGCTTATCCGCAAAAGATTTCCACATATTATTACCCCAAGGAGCTAATAACTGAAACAATTTTAATCTCATCCAATCAATCAGCAAACATACTATAAAAATTCCTAAAACTGTAACCATCATATGTCCCAGGAAAGACAATGCATTGCCTGTATAAGCATGTGACACATGAATCCAATGTCCCCACAGTTCTTGAGCCACATGCTGATTCATATGAATCAGATATACTCCAAAAGTTAAAGGCCCCATCCAAAGGACCAGTTTCCTTAACCATCTGTTACCTATTTCAATCTTATAAAAAACAAAGAATAGCGCTAATGAAGCCATCCAGACAGAAGGAGAATTATAGTTATAGAACCCATTCAGCCCAAATTTCCCAACCTTAAATCCCTCCATCTTCAATAACCAGTGTACGGGCCATGAAGAAAGAAACGTGAAGACACATGAAGCGCTGTAAATCAATAAAGCCTTCTCTTTTGGCATGGAAAGGTCCCAAAGTCGGATATACCCTCCCCAGAAGAAAAGAACAATAAACCAAAGAGTACTATATCCACCATGCATTTTAAAAGGATCCGATTCTGGCCTGAAAAAGCTATAAAAGCCAAATAAAGAAGTAGATATAATCAAAAACTTAACATACTGCTGCTTTGTCATAGACCTGGCAAAATGTGCCAAAAATGGAGAAATGAAATAAAGCCCGAAGTAAGCAGTCACAAACCAGTAGGCTTCATACCGTACAGGCAAGATTACATGAAAAAAATCCTTCCAGTTAAATGAAGGATGAAAATACAGATGCATGGAATAGAAGATTGTTGTATAAAAAACGACCTGCAGCCATAAAGATGCTATTTTTGTCATATGAAAATTCTTTTTCGTAACAAGAAAATAGCCGCTGATAAGCACATAACAATTAACTGCCACAAAGAAAAACGCTTCAATAAACCAAGCCAGCTTCTGATTTAATCCTTTTGCATGAAATAAAGGGCCCCCAAAAAGGAAATAATGGAGGCCAATTATCATAAGCATAGTCACTACACGCAATAATTCAATCCCTGTCTGTCTGTCTGTCTGTCTGTCTGTCTGTCTGTCTGTCTGTCTGTCTGTCTGTCTGTCTGTCTGTCTGTCAAAAGCATGTTCCTATACTCTCCACTTGTCAAGCATAATTTTAATGAATAGGCAATTTTTTTAGAATTCCCTGGATTTTCTCTCGTTCCCTCTGATTCATAGCAAAGGCATATACCATTGCCACATATAAGACTGTATACATTGCTGCCTTCAAAACGAAAGGCACTATTCCCCTTTGAGGCAAAAGGTACACATTGGCAACATATCCTATCACAAGACATACACCTGTAACCAAAGATATTCTGCCTATCTGTCTCCAGAAGGAAGCGATGGCCAGATGGATTTCCTTTGCATAGTAACAGTTCATAATAAATCCATTTCCCACAATCATGGAAATACCAGTAGCCACCGCACAGCCAATACCGCCATATTTGATTCCCAGTGGGATAGCGAGGAGAAGATTCAAAACCCCTGTGAGAAAATAAATGCGAGCCCGGAAGTCATAACGGTTCATGGCCTGCATAATGGCAAGTCCTATGTTTTGGATCAAATCTACTGTAAATGGAAGAATAATGAGAAGAGTAATGATATAAGAGTCTTCAAACCCTGGTCCTGCCCATAAGGCAATAAACTGCTTTCCGAAAATGATAAAGCCCGTTGCCACCAGGGCCAGAAGATAGTACTGCCATCTGCCAATCTGAATAAAGAGCTCAGAAAGGTTGCTGATGGGCTCCTTCCTGGCCACCATGCCGGTAACATGCGGAAGATACACGCCGGATATGGCTGTAGAAAGGGCCATATAGTTCATATAAATCAGGGATGCAATAGAGTATACCGCCACTGCTGTCGTCCCGCTGATAATGCCCAGAATAATCTGATTCGTTTTCCAAAAGACCTGGTCAATCAGGGACACAGCAAAAACGCTCAAAGCCAATTTCTTGAACTCTGAGAAAAGCTCATGGTTCCAGTAATGAAAATGAATTTTCACGTGAAGGGCATGGAAGCAGTAATAAACCCTTGCTCCGCTAAGCACCAGATTCAGTACCGTCTGCACAGCCGCCACAGAGAATGCACTTGGGTGACGCTGAAGCACCAGCACCACAAGAATCGGCTGCAGCACCAACTGAATGGTTTCCATCCCTTTTAAAAAGAAAAAACGCTCATGGGCATTAATGACAGAACGGAAGACCATAGTGGATAAGGTAATTACAATATTCAAAAGCAAAAGGAGAAAAATCTGCTTTGCTTCATTTACTTCTGAGACAGTCATGCTTCCGGCAAAGATAACATCAAGAAAGCCATAGCAGACAAAGCCAATAGCCAGCGCCACTACAGTGACAGCGCCATATCCACGAACAGAAATGGCAAGTATATTCTCCATGCCGATACTGTCCTTCAATGCTCTGTACTTGGCATAGAAACGGATAACCGCTGCAGAAAGGCCGAAATCCATAATGCTGAAGTAGGCAATCAAAGAGCCCATAAGCTGATAAAGACCATATTCGCCTTTACCAATAAAATGAAGAAGAATGGGCACGTAGATAAAACCTATAATCACTTGGAGAAGAATATTCAAATAGCTGAGAAAAATTCCTAGCTTACGCTGTTTCATGATATTCTATCGCCTTATTATCGAAACTATATACAACTGCATAAGAAAAAGCTAAAATAATCCAATACGCATAAAGCAAGGTTAAAGATCCATTTCCTCCTACAACTGCGCTTCCCGTTAAGGATATCATCGTAACCAATACCTTTGTCTGGTTTTCATCTCTTGTCACCCGCAAAATCTTTAAAAGTCTAATGAATACATAAATAAAAGGGAACACATAAACCAGTAACCCCAATAATCCGTTTTGCGCAAATCTTGAAACATACTCATTCATCGCATCAAGTCCATATCTTAGCGGTCCCTGCTCATCATAGTGTGTAACCCACATATGGACTTCAGAATCAGCCAAATCTCTATCATTAAAGTTATGCACCGTATAGGAAGACTCAAGAACATTTCCAACACCCAAAATGGGATGCTCCAAGCCAGTTACAATATTCGCGTGAATCAAAGCATAGCGAGCCCCATTACTCCTTTTAGTAGAACTTCCCAAAGAACCGACATTGTCTTCCATATAGGAAGACAATGTCGGTTTTTGAATGTCCGCCCCCTTCTGCATAAACATATTTATAAATCCAATCGACAATGCCAATGAAAAAAGAGAAATACCGCAAATGCATAAAAACTTCTTAATCAGATTTTTCTCATGCAGATAAAAGATTCCAAGGAATAAAAAAAATAATATTCCCCAGTACATAGCTACTGCTGTCCTGGCTTTTGTCAAGAAAATCATAAACGTGTAGAACGTAATAAGAATGAGAATTCCTATCGGTCTTTTTGTCGATAGCAAATACTTTCCCCATAAAAACGGCATAGCAAAGACAAGATAATTTCCCATCCTTGATGGCTCTGAAAATAGCGAGCGAAGCTGGCCTTTCCATAAAAGCGGCGGCCACCATCCATGATCTACTGCAATTGGATGAATCATAGGATTAATTACCGTAAGGAAGTATGTAGCACTAGCCGATCCCGCCAAATACAGAATTTCAATAATCGAATAAAGACTTAGAAATGCAATCCCTGCTATTACTGCCTTCGTAACTAAATGATAATAAAAATTAGCATTTTCCCTAAAAAAATGATATAAAATAAATGAAAATCCAAAGGTATATAAAGTGGTAAAAATGATTGTTTTAAAAGCGCGTACATAAATCCACAGCATTGTTAATTGCTTCTGCTCGATAGAAATTCCATGAGTGTTCAAGAATGCCCAAACTGCGGGTAACTTCTCAATCTGATTACTGGGCCCGGATAAAAGCTCTGTATAGTAAGGATAGCTGATAAGCCCCCAAACATTACTAATAAAAAGTACAATAAGCAAGACCGTAATATAGCGTATAAATCCAAATTCTTCCCTCTTTACTGTAAATCCGTGTTTATAGATGGTATATAGAGAGATTAACAGCAATGCAAATAAAAAATACCAGGAAAGCTTCGAAGAATACCCACCACTTAAGGTATTAAGCTGCAACGCCTTCGGTATATTATCAAAAATCAGGCTAAAAACAGCCCCAAAAATCAAAATAATCGTAAAATGTCTTTCTTTAAAATCATTAATATTGTCTAATGAATTCATTAATTTATCCACCTATCATAGAATAGCAATTGATATTTACCACAAAAATCAAATCGTTTACGAGTGATGCTTACCAACATCTCCTCATATATAACAAAGATAATAACACATCAATATAATACAACTCAATAGGCTTGTATCGCAATGTATTTTTGGCTTCCGATACGACCACTGACGACTACAGATTTAGCTCGTTTCGCTCATTGAGTATCGTAAGCCCCAAACGGCGGCTAATAAAAAAGGCGCCCTACATTCCTACAGGACGCCACTTTCATTGATTATTTATAATTCACCATTTAAAATTTTCCATTTGAAAAATGCCCTCTCTACCGCTCCTCGATCTTCGATCTCGACCGCGATCCCGGCCCCGGCCGCGCCATCAGGCGCACTCAGCCATCAGCCCCATTCTGCTGGGAGATTTCTCCACTCTGGTCGAAATGACGATGTGGCGGCCACCCGATCCCGACCCCGACCGCGCCATTAGGCGCGAGCCACCAGTGCCACTGCCAGAAGTCCTGCCAGTCCTATGGCTGCATTTCTCTCCCTTCTAAGGCTCTTCTGCTTTTTCCGCTCCTCTTCGGCGTATTCTTCGAAGGATTTCCTTACCATCTCTAAGGCTTTCTTCCTCTCTTCCGATTGACTCTCCAAGGTCTTGAGCTGTTTCCTGAGCCTCTCTGACTGTTCTTTCTGTTTCCTGTTCTCCAGCAAGGCTCTGTCCAAGTCCGATTCCAGCCTGGAAAGCTCCGTTTCCGTTATCCGATAGGTTTTCTCCGATGAAAAAGGTGAGGCCCCATCCACCGGCAAGGCCCAGAAGGAAAGCAAGGAAAAGAGACAGAAGATAAGGGACCATTTTTTCATCTTTCATCACCATAATCTTTCTCCAAAAGATAATTCCCGTCAAAGAGACGACCTGCAATTTCCAGATGGTCTGTAAACTGCCAGATAACCGCTTCCTTCACCATACATTCCTTCCACCACTGCGCCGCCCATATGGTGTGTTTCCTAAACTCCGCCACCCTGATGTGGCTTGTAAGCCAGCTGGCACTGGCATAGATTCCTGCCCGATAGCCCGCAGCCGCCGTTCCTTCACAGAAGGCATGGCACATCCGGTTAATCACGCCGGGCCGTGGAAACTCCCTTCCCTGATAAGAATCTTCTTCCACATCCCAGAAGACCCCCAGGGGAAGATGTTTGGGCATGAGACCGCAGTCCTTCAGGATGGAGAGAAGGAAATCCCTTTCCACTTCCAGCTCTCCCTCATGGCGGGCATAACCGAAGTGGTACACCCCGATTTTCATACCTGCTTCCAAGGCCCCATTCACGTTCTCATAAAACCGGCTGTCCAGATAAATGCTTCCGTAGCCTGCCCGGATAATGGCAAAACCTATGCCCTCTTCCGCAACTTTCTTCCAGTCGATTTCTCCATTGTGCTCTGATACATCGATGCCTGTTGTCATATTGCTTCCTTTCGTTGTAAATTACCCTACTGTCACCGGAAAGGATGATCGGGGATAGAGTCATTTGTGACGCTATACCATTTGTTTCATTGGCGGTAGGGACCGAGACCGGGAACGAGGTCGGGAATGGAGTCATTTGTGACGCTATACCGTTTGTTTCATTGTCGGCAGGGACCGAGGCCGGGACCGGGACCGAAAGACTCGCGCCGCAGGCGCCCCCGATCCCGATCCCGATCCCGAACCCGATCCCGAACCCGATCCCGATCTCGATCCCGCCGTCAGGCGCATCCCGCCTCCGGCGCTTCCTTACATCTTTTTTCTTACGAGCTGGGCCAGCCGCTCCAGTCCCCCTGCCCCTGCTTCTGACAAATTTTCTACAATGGACAGTGTCTCTGTCACTACCAGGTAGCTCACGATAGCGCTGGTAAGAAAGGGAGCGGCGCCGGAGCTCTCTAAGTGAGTATTCCGCAGTAGGTGTACCGCCTGTCCGCCAAGGTGTACCGTTTGTCCGCCGAGGTGTACCGCTTGCCATTTTTAGGTAACTTCTTGAACTATTGGTGTACATGCCAGCTGAAATACTCCTA
>OJKC01001828.1_pt1 | contig 12364 bp, 7 predicted proteins | sample 1596401 | NCBI WGS metagenome assembly OJKC01 (sample SAMEA4350162, study PRJEB24818) | metagenome | biome: human; feature: gut; material: faeces | place: Denmark | collected 2013-09 | reverse complement strand
GAGATAAAAACACTTCCACAAAGCAGTTCAGAGAGGTTATCGGCGAAATCGCCACGCTTATGGCGTTTGAGGCGTTCAAGGAAGTTCCCACGCAAAAAATCGTCGTGGAAACCCCGCTCGAAACGGTCGAACAGACCGTCGTAAAGGAAAATTCCATAGCCATAGTTCCCATTTTAAGGGCAGGACTCGGCATGGTCGACGGAATTTTGTCGCTGTTTCCCGCCGCAAAGGTCGGACATATCGGCATGTATCGTAACGAGGAAACGCTCGAGCCGCAGGAATATTACTGCAAACTTCCCGTCGGAATCGACGAAAAAGTCGTTATGCTCGTAGATCCGATGCTCGCAACGGGCGGCAGCGCGTGCGACGCTATCGCGCTTTTGAAAAAACGCGGCTGCAAGCACATCAAGTTCCTTGCCATCATCGGCGCTCCCGAGGGTGTGGAGAAAGTTCATAAGGAACATCCCGACGTTGAAATTTACGTTTCCACGATGGACAGATGTCTTAACGAGAACGGATATATTCTTCCGGGGCTCGGCGATGCGGGCGACCGTATTTTCGGAACGAAATAATTTTTTTGCGCGCCGCCGCTTATCAAAGCGGCGGCGCGGAGATTTTATAAAAGCGCGGCTATAAGTTGATAAAACGCAACTTTTGACCTTTATTGCCAATATTTTCCGGGCATTGTCGGGTTGCCGAGGTCGCGTCGGAAAAGAATGTTTTTCAATGAATTATTTTTTGTTGACAACGAGGGCGAATGATGATATAATAAATAACGCTATGCTGCTGTGGCGAAACAGGCAGACGCAAGGGACTTAAAATCCCTCGGTAGTGATACCGTGCCGGTTCAAATCCGGCCAGCAGCACCAGAAAAAGACGAGCGAGAGGCTCGTCTTTTTTTATGCCGCAAAGTCTTTTTCGATTGAATAAAACACACTATAATTTTAAGTTCTTCGGGAGATATTGCGAGTTTAAAAGATGCGCCCAGACGGCGAATTTACGGTAAGCGGACGGCGTCATGCCCGTTTGTTGCTTGAAAATACGCGTGAAGTACGCCACGTTGTCGAAGCCGAGCGAGTCGGATATTTCTCTGAAAGAATGATTGTTGAGTTCTATGAGTTTCAGCGCTTCGTCTATTTTAAGTTTTGTCAGATAATTCACAATCGATTCGTTGTAATTTTGTTTGAAAACTCTGCAGATATGCGGAACGCTGTAATTCAGGTCGGCGGCGATTCTGTTTAAAGAGGGATTTTCTCTGAAATGCTGTTCCAGATATTCGAGCGTGCTTTCGGCGAGCGGGTTGTATTGCTTTTCGGAACGTGATTTTTGTTTTTCGGCTTGTATGCGTTTTTGCAGAATGTCCATCATCAGCCATTCCGTGTTGATTCTCAGGGCTTGTTTGTAGCCGAAATCCTTTTCTTTGTCGGGGTTATCGGAAAGCATTTTAAGCCGGAATTCCGATTCGTTACAGTTTTTTGCGTAAATATTTACCAGATTCGAGAGAACCTGCCTGCCGAGAGCCGAAAGTTTTCCGCTAAAGATCTCATCGGGGTAGCCGGTCGCGTCGAAAGAAACGACGATGCCCGTGGCGTAGGTTTCGTGCGGTTCCATCGCGTGCCAACTCATCGGCGGGACGAGAATGAACTCGCCTTCTTTCAGAAGATATTTTTCGTTGTCTATCGTGACGAGCATCTCGTTTTCGGCAACGTAATAAAATTCATAGAAGTTATGGCGTTCGCCCGCGAATCTGAATCGCGGCGAAAATCGGTTATAATACACGACTATAAGGTTATCTATCGTGAATTCGTTTTTGAAAATTATAGGCTCGACGTAATGGTTCTGCCTGCCGCCGAGAAATTCATACATATATTTTTTCATGCATGTATTTTACAAAACCGAAGGGTAAAAGTCAAGCGTAATGATAAGATTGTGCAAAAAATTCGCTAAAATAAGGCTAACACATAGCGTTTTGTTATGATATAATATAAATCGTAAAGTGGGTATATGGCGATAACCGACGGAATCGCTAACGAAAAGATTTTTTGATGTCCGACGAGATTCATATCGCTCTTGTCCGGCATACTAATAAGGAGGCAAATATGACAACAAACATATTGAAAAAGATTACGGTTGGCGTTTTGACGATCATAACCGCGGTTTGTCTGATTCTCGGGCTTTCCGTTGTTCCGGATCGTGCGTTTGCGGACGGCGAATATACGTCGATGACCGTCACGGATGTGAGCGGCGGAGTGCAGGATGATCAAAACCGCTATCTCGTATGGCTTAACGGAGACGTGCCGTTCGAGAGCGATAAGGCGCCCGATCCGATAGTCGTTTCGGTAAACGGTGTGGATAAAACCTTAAAACTTTATAATGATAAAAACGGAAAAGCGGTCGCGCTTCTGGTTCCTTACGCAGTTGCGCCGAGAGACGGAAGAACGGAGATTACGATAAGGCAGGGAACGAAAATCTGCAATTACGTCGTTGCCGAAGAAATCACGGCGATTTTAAATCGCGGCACGATAAAAAAGAAAGTTGCGCTTACGGATATTTCCTTCTCGCTTCAAAGAGATATGCTCGGCGACGTTACGTCCTGTATTCAGGAAACGGCGGATCAGCACAGATATCTTATCCGTATTCAGACCGACCTCGACGGACTTACCGACACCATGTGGAACGGCAACGTCTGTATTTTAGACGAGGGAACGGAAAACGAAAAGGAAATAAATATCAACTATCTCGGCGGAATGACCGGAAAACCCGAAAACGACGGTTACGACGGAACGGCGATTCTCGCGATAATCGATTACGAAGATATAGTCGCCGGAGCGACCGTTTCGAGCGAGATAGGGAAACACAGCGTTACGATAAAACAAGGTTCGGAACTCGGCGGAGGATATTCCGTAAAAGAAGATTTCACATTCTGGATCGGAAACGAATATATCGCAGAGGACGAACGCGATATCCCCAAACTCCCCGCAGGCGTTTTCAAAGCGAACAAGGGTTGGGAAAACAAGACGATTGACTTTGAAACTCAGAAAATAGAAGATTACATCGCCGGATCGTCCGTGGTTAAACTGAAAGCCAACGCGGAAAAGGATGCGGACGGAAACGTTCTTTTAAGAAGCGGCGATTCCGCGGGATACTGCAAATCGCTTAAAATGATCGGCGCGAAAGCCGAGCCGCAGATAAAATTCCGTTCGACTTACGACGGCGGCGACGTTTATCTCGTCATGGAACTGAGAAGCGCGCTCGACAACGGAAACTTCTGGCTCACCGAGGGCGCGCCGATGGTAAGGCTTCGTTACAACGAAAGCAAAGCCGAAAGCGAGGATCTGAGCGAATGTCTGTGGTTCGATTTCTTCAACAACGGACTTCAGGGCGCTCCGCAGTTCGTTATTTACCACAATACCGAGTTCAGACTTGTCAAAGGCGATTTCTTCGTGGAATTCGGCGCGGTAAACAAAAAGGACGTTCAGGGCAACGACGGATTCGTGTTTTTCGTCAAAGTTACCCAGGGCGACAGCGTGGCTTACGGCGAATGTTACATGACGGGCGATTACAACGTATCGGACAGCGGCGACGTATCGATTTATATAAGCCCCGCTCCCACGTCTCTTCTTCTCGATTATTCCGACTGGGCGACCGTGGACGTTAAAGATTCCGTCATAAAGAGCGTGGATACCGAAAGAGAAATCGACGGCGTTACGAAAAAAATAGGCGCGATGAGCCTTTATTCGCCCAAGATAAGAAGAGCGGAAAACACGGACGAATACGACGTTTCGGATATCGTTCCGATAGGCTCTGGCGTGACGTATACAAAGGTCGAAGGGGATACCGAATCGGCTTCGCAGAGCATGATAAACGCAACCGATATAACCAACAAAAACGGCGGTTATTCGGTTAAGATGAGAATTAAATTCACGGGCGCGGACTTCGGTTTGACGTTTGCGTTCAGAGGTAAGAACGCTCTCGCAAAGTCGGGCTATAAGTTGATTATCGCGGACGACGTGGTTATCATCGGTTCGATGACCAAGGCTTCTCCGTTCGTTCCGGCCAGAGAATACGACGTAGAAGTCGGGTGCATAGATTATTTCGTCGCGGACGAAAGAGTGCCTTCGGGAACGATAGTATATCTCAAAGTCGGCGGCGAACTTATCGCGGAAGACAATATCGAAAAGATGGTCGGACTCGGCAATTATTTCTGCGCGCTCATAGAGGGCGCGGGCGGCAGCAAAGTCACGATAACTTCGGCGAAAGCGGAAAGCGAAAGAAAGGCTTACGATCTCAGAACGAAGGCGAACAAAACCATTGTTTCGAACGGCAAAAAGACAACGCTTTCGTATGAGTGCAACATGAAAACCGCTTACGATAACGTTTCTTACGAAATCGTCAAAGGCGACGCGCGTATCGACGGCGAAGGGCTTTACAGCAACACCGACGGCGAGATAATCGTAAGGGTTAAAATCGAAAACGAATTCGGTACGTTCTACGGCGAAGAAATCACGCTCAACAAGGGCGCGGACGGCGGGCAGTCCGGCGAATCGGGCGGCAAGAGAGGTTGCAAAGGCGGAATCGCCGCGGGCGCGCTTCCGTTCGTCGTAGCGGCGGCGGCAATAATAGCGAAAAAGAGGAGAAAAATATAATGAAAAGCAAAAGGATAATATCATCGGTGCTTGCGGTTTTGGCGATGTTCGCGCTTGCGTCCTGCGGGAAACAGGACAGCGGCAACGGTTCAAATCGCCCGAACGTCGGGGATAACGGAACGATAACGGTAATGTTGCTCGATACGGGTATCGGTACGGACTTTTTAGACGAGGTCGCGGACGATTTTTATAACGAAACGGGCATAACCGTCAAAGTGAGCAACGACTCGCTCATAGACGAAGACCTTAAAAATTCGATGATTATCGAGGACGGCGTTTCGGACGATATCTATATGTCCGGGCTTACGTATAACTGGATAGATTGGGTAAACGCCGACACGATAGAGGATCTGACCGACCTTTGCAACGAAGAATACGACGACGGCTCGACGATAAACGGAAAAATCGCCCCCGCGATACGCGATCTCGGTAAAATCGGCGACCACAGATTTATAATTCAGTTCACCTATTGCCCCACGGGCTTTGTGTACAATCAGGATATGCTCGACGACTTGTACGATAAAGGCATAGTCGACAGCAAAGTTTTCCCCACGGAGTGGAGCAAACTCGTAAAACTCGTCAAGGACGTTTCCGCGGCGGACTACAAATACAACGGAAGCAAAACTTACGGAATAGTCTGGGGCGCGACGGACGAAGATCCTATGGATACTTACAAAACGCTCCGAGCGCAGGGCGATTACGCCAAATATCAGGAATATTTCCGTCAGGAAGAACTCGACGCGAATTTGTTCGTCAACGACGAAAACAGAAAGGCTCTCGAGGCGTTGTACGATCTTTTCGCTCCCGTAAACGGCGCGTCCTCCACGTCCGTTCCGAGAATGCTCACCACGAACCACACCGAGGGGTACAATTCGTTCCTTCGCGGCGACGCGCTTATGTGCTTTGCCGGCGGCTGGTTCGAATCCGAAGTTAAGGAAAACATTTCCGAAGACACGTTCAATTATCGTTTCGCGCCCGTTCCCGCGCTCGAGGGAAACGAGATTTGCGTGAACGTCAACTATCCCACCGAATATTTCTTTATTCCGAAGTGCAGCAAGAACGTTGAAAAAGCTAAACAATTCCTTAAATTTATGTTCAAAGAGGAAAATCTCGTTAAAATGCACAACGCAGTGCAGACGCCGCTCGCGTTCGATTACGATACGTCTTCGCTTCAACTCACGGAATGGGGTAAGGAAGTTCAGGACGTAATGAAATACAAGCAGACCGTTTCGGGTTCGACTTCGCTTTATTATCTCACCGGCGGACTTCGCCCCGAAATTACGGGCAACGTTTTCCAGAAGATTTATAACGGACAGGTCGAAAGAAACGATCTCACCTCTCTTCTCAGAACGGATTACGAAAACAAGAGCGGCGGAAACTGGGAAGATACGAAAGGTCTTGTGGCTAAATACGAAGAAAAATTCAGAAACAAAGGTCTTATTAAGTAATGATACAAAAGCATACGGACGGCAGGGGCGGAAACGCTGGCAGGGGCGGAAACGCCCCGTCGTCTGAAAAAATTTTAAACGGAATGAGAAAAAGAAAGCGGCAGGATATGATTTTCGCTTATGCCGTTCTTATTTTCCCCGTTCTGCATTTCATAGTGTTCTGGCTGTGCATGAACGTAAGCACGGTGTTTCTGTCTTTCCGTTCGGGCAATATGCAGGTCGGCGAATGGAACAATTTCAGAAATTATACGGGCGCGTTCAAGGCGATTTTCGGCATAGACAAAAACGAAGGAATGATCATGAACTGGCGCGCGCTTTTAAACACGCTTTCGCTCATTCCTTTGAGCATGCTTATCAACCTTCCGATAACGCTCATATTTTCGTTCGCTATTTTCAGAAAAATCAAGGGCTACACGATTTATCGGATAGTGTTGTTCCTTCCCGCGATGATTTCCGCAACCGTTTTGTGCTTCGTTTTCAAGATGTTCATAAACGGCAATCAGGCGGTTTTCAACAAACTTCTGGAAGCGATGCGTTTAGAGAAGATAATCCCCACGAATAACTGGCTGGGCGATAAGCGTACCGCGTGGCCGAGTATGCTTGTTTTCAGCGTGTGGACGGGTATAAGCACCAACATTATCTATTTCGGCTCGTCTATGGCGAGAGTTCCCGACAGTATTATCGAAAGCGTGCAGTTAGACGGCGCGAGCGAGATTACTATTTTCAATAAAATAGTTCTCCCCATTCTGATGCCGACGATCTGCACGATGTCGATTTCGATTGTTTCGGGTTGTTTCGCATGGTATATGCCTTCGCTTTTAATCGATCCCAACAATCAGTATATAACGAGTCTTGCGCTTATCGTCATCTCGAACACCAAGTCGAACAACATAGGTCTTGCTTCGGCGTGGGGCGTCATCATAGGCGTGTTCGGAATGATTTTCATAACGGTATTCCGCAAAGTAATGGCTAGATTTTCCGAGGAGGTGGAGTTTTGATGAAACTTAAAAACAATCCGGAAACAAAAAGCCGTCCGAGCGCGGGAGATATCGTTTATAAAATCCTCGTCACGGCGGGAATATTGCTTTTTTCGCTGTCGTTCCTGTTCGTTCTCGTGTGGATGTTCTGCAATTCGATCCGCCCGCAGAAGAGTTATTTCAACAACGTTTTAGCGTTCTGGAACTTAAAGGGCGCGACTTTCGATAACTACGTCAAAATTTTCACCACGAAGTATAGTTCGGCAAAGATCACGATGTTCGGAATGCTCAAAAATTCGCTCGTTCTTATCGCCGTATGCACGGGACTTCAGGCGATAGTTCCCGTAATAACGGGTTACGTTGTGGCGAGATACAAAACCAGACTCGGCGCGGTCGCCGTTCAACTCGTAATAATTTCAATGGTCGTTCCCGCAATCGGGTCTACGGCAAGCACTTACGCGTTTATGTCGGCGATAAAACTCAAGGACAAATGGCTCGGCATTTTCCTTATGAACGCGGGCGGACTCGGCTTCGGCATGCTTCTTTACAAGAACTATTTCTCGTCTATTTCGTGGGAATACGCCGAATCGGCTTTTCTGGACGGCGCGGGCAATCTGAGGGTGTTCTTTTCGATTATGTATCCGCAGGCTCTGCCGCTTATCGTTTCGATGGCTATCCTTAACGTTATCGGGCTGTGGAACGACTATATGACTCCGTATTTGTTCCTTAACTCCAAGCCGACGGTCGCGCTCGGGGTTTACAGTATTCAGACGAGAGCGGAGCAAAGCGGCGCGATGCCGCAGGCTTTCGCCGCGATGACGTTTATGACCGTTTTCGTGCTTGCGATTTACGCGGGCTTCAGCAAAACGATAATGTCGAGTATGTCCGTAGGAGGGTTAAAGGGATAAAATGAATAAGTTTTTCAGGAAAACATCAGCGTTGACGGCGGCGGTTATCGCCGCGATATCCGTCACGGCGTGCGGCGGAGATTCTTCGGTCGGGAATTCCGAAAGCAACGGTTCTTCCGCGCCGAACAGAAACCTTACGGTTAACGTAAGTTCTTCGCTCGTGGATTTTTCAAAATATAAAAATACGAAAACGACCGATATTTACGCCTGGCGCGGACCGACCGATTTTTCGGACGAGCAATGGCGGTGGTTTAAGGAGAGCGGAATAAACACGCTCATTATGGATTCCGGTCTGGACGGAAAGCGCGGCGCGCAGTTCGGTTCGGCTTCGCAGGAAGAGTATATCGAAAAGTGCCACGAACACGGCATCAACGTTATCGGTTACACCAACGGAAACGTAAACACCAACGTCAAAGATTATAAAAACAGTGATTTTTATTCGACGATAAAGGGTATAGATTACACCGACGAGCCGCCGATTTCCGAGTTTGAAGAAATCGCGACGGCTATCCCCGATTTCTCGGCGAAATATCCGGGCGGCAAGTTTTTCGTGTGCATGCTTTCGAGCGGGGCGTCCGCCAAACATTTGGGTACGACCGATTACAGAGAGTACGCAAACGGCTGGTACGATACGGTTTTGTCGCAACTTCCCGAGGGAATGCCGAGAATTTTTGCGACGGACATTTACCCGATGCACGACGACAAGAAGTATGGGTACGATTACGTAGAGGAAACGTGGCTTCGCTCGCTCGCATATCTCGGAGAAATTAAAATCGCTCACCCGGAGATCGTGTTGCATATGGCTATGCAGTCGATGAGTTTCGGATTTGCGGAAAACACTTCGCCGAGAAGGCTTCCTTCGGAAGCGGACTGCGTTTTTCAGGCGTACGTCAACATGGCGTTCGGCTTCACGGAGTTCAGTTGGTTCACTTATTCTTCGCCCGAACTCGACGAGAGAGAATTCGGCGAAGAGCATATCTCCATGATCGACAGGTCGAACCAAAGAACGACCGCTTATTACGGAGTTAAAAAAGCGAACGAACTCATTTACGATCTGGACGAAGTTATGATGTCGTTAACCTGGCGCGGCGTTTATCCGATAACCGTAAAATCGGGAACGAACAGCGAAAAAATGGACGAAAGAGCGATTAAATACCTTAATTCCGTGAAAAGCGTTATTCTTGACGAAAGCGATTTCAACGTGATTAAATCGATGTCCGCAAACGGAAACGTCCTTTGCTCGCAGTTTACCGACGAAAACGACAACGAGGGTTTCATGCTCGTGAATTACGGCGATCCGTCGTATGAAAAATCCGTCAAAGTCGACGCCGAATTCATCGATTGCGACAAAGTGATCGTCTATCGCGACGGAAAAGCGTCCGTCGAGGATATAGAAAACGGAAAATGGAGCGAAAACATTTCCGCGGGGAAAGGCGTTTTCATTGTTCCGTATAAAAAATAACCGATAAAAACGGAAAAAATCGGCAAAAGCCGAAAAAAAGGAGAAAATATGAGAAAACTTAAACATTTGTTGATCGCGCTTTTTGCGCTTGTCTTAACGGCGGGCGCAGGTCTCGGCGCAGCGGGGCTTGACAATGCCTCTGTGACGGCAAAAGCGAACGGCGAACTTACGGAAGTTACCGTTACGTATGACAGTATAGCGTTGGACAGAAATCTTTTCGCGCTTAAAACGAGCGCGGCATGGACGGAACATAGCAACGGAGCCGTTCAGCAGACCGGCGTTATTATCAACGGCGTAGAAAGAGAAGTCGAAACCTGCAGATGGGGTGCCGACGATATCGTTTATTTCTCAATCGGAACGGCGGACGTCCCCGAAGGGAAAACGATTTCTTTCAAAATTCCCGCAGGCACAGTTCTCGATAAGGTTGTCGTCAAAGAAGATACGATTTTCAACGTTTCGGGCAACGGAAACGTCGTTTCGGGCGTTACGGAAGTCGTCGGCGAAGTCGAGTCCGCCGTACAGCAAGACGGCGCGAGCAGATATCTCGTGTATGTAAAAGCGAATAAAACCGTTGCCGACGATGCGTGGAATAACAATAAGTTTTTGATTGACGGCGTCGAAACGACGATAAACGTAGCGCCTTCCGGCGACAGTTATCTCGTTCTTTTGCCGTATTCGCTTTTCGGAGAGGGCATTACGTCCTGCTCTCAGATCGCAGAGGAACATGTGTTTGTTATCCCCGCGGGAACGGGATTCGGCTCGATCGTCGTCACGAACGAGATTAAACTTTACGTTTATAAAGATTCGCTTAAAGCCACCTCTCACTTCACGAAAGTTAACGTCACCGCATTGGGCGATTGCGCTCGTCAGAACGACGGCGACGGCAATCCGTGGCGTTGGTTTATCCGTCTGACTACCGACGTTACGCTCAGCGGCGAGGCTTATGCGAACCTTTACGGCGATCTGACGATAAAGGTCGGCGGAGAAGAAAAAACGCTCACGGCTTATCAAAGCGATATGGGAGGAATAGTTTTCCTCGATGCGTTCGGCGCTATTCCTGCGGATTTCGATGGTAAAATCGTTATCCCGGCAGGTTCGGAAACGACGGGCGGACAATCGGGAATTCTTGTGTTTGAAAAAGAATATACGTTCATTATTCACGATCTGGCCGTCAAGGAATATAAAATTTATACCGCGACGCTTAATTACGACGGAGCAAAGATCGGCGAAGTGACTTACGACGTGTTCGACCGCGCGGCTAAACTCGAGGCTTTGAAAAATTACGCGGCGACCATTCCCGCCGTCGAACATTACGAGTTCGCCATCGAAAATCTGCCCGACGTTCTGCCCGAGGAAAACTGCGAGTATAACGTGATTAAAGTTCCCCTTAAATACAAAGTAACCTTCGACGGCGAAAACGAAACCTCGGTTGCTTACGGCGAGAAGATTCGGAAGCCCGCAGATCCGACCAAAGAATCGACCGTTTCCACCGTTTACACGTTCGACGGCTGGTATAACGGCGAAACGAAATGGAACTTTGAAACGGACACCGTTTCGGGTGACGTCGCTCTCGTTGCGAAGTATACCGAAAGCGACAGAAAATATAAAGTAAAAATAGGCGAAGCGGACGAAACGGAAGTCGCTTACGGCGAGAAGATTCGGAAGCCCGCAGACCCGACCAAAGAATCGACCGTTTCCACCGTTTACACGTTCGACGGCTGGTATAACGGCGAAACGAAATGGAACTTTGAAACGGACACCGTTTCGGGCGACGTTGTTCTTATTGCGAAGTATACCGAAAGCGACAGAAAATATAACGTGACGATAGTTTTCGTCGGAACGGAACAAGACCGGGAGGTCATCGAAGCGAAGTATAACGAAAAAATCGGCTTTGCAAACCTTGCAAAGGATGGCTACAATCTCAAAATCACAGTCGGCGAGGACGAGATAACCGAACTTACCGTTACCGGCGACGTTACGGTGACTGCGACTTACACGAAGATAATTCCCGAAGAATCGACTTCCGAGTCTGCTTCCGAATCGACAAGTTCGACCGAATCGACAAGCGCGTCCGGATCGGACGGAAAAGAAGAGTCCGCGACGGGCGGTTGCTTAAGCGCGGTGGGTTTTGCTCCCGTCGCATGCCTTGGTCTGCTTGCCTGCGCCTTCGTGTTCAAAAAGAAAAAAGACTGATTCGTTTTTAAATTATCCCGCCCGTTTCTGTTTCGGAAACGGGCGGAAAACGAATCGATTCCCGATTTTAAAGGAGTTTGAATGAAAAAATTACTTTGTCTGATCGCCGCCTTGGCGATTGCAACGTTTACGGCGATTACGGATTTCACGGGCGCGGCGTTCACGAAAGCCGAAGCCGCCGTAACCGCGCTCGGCAAAAACATGGCGCTCATCGTGACCGCATGCGAACAAAGCGGAGAAAACGGATTCGCCGCGGTCGCCGGAGAAGGAACGGAAATTTCCTTCGATATGCTTAAAACAGCCGACAACGGAAAGACGGGAATAGTTTTCGCCGCGGATAAAAAATCCGTATCGAAAAACGCCTCGCTGGTCGAATTTTCGTTTGAAAGCGGATATAACTATCGGGTGGCTTCGGTCGGCGATAAGGTTAAAATTTCCAGAAAAGGCTTTTTTGAAAATTCTTACGAGCAAATCGCCGAAAAATCGGTTTCGGCAGGCAAGGTTTTAGGCGTTTACGGGTTGTCCGAAGGCGTTTTGTCGGCAAGTTTTATCATCGATAATTTCGTTTGTTTCGACGAAAACGGAAACGAAACGGTCGTCGACGGCTTTGAAAAGAAAACCGCCGAAAAGGGATCGCTTATCAAAGCGTTCGATTGCAACGGCTATATCGACGTTTTTGACGACGTGACTTACGAAGTTTCTTTTCTTACGAAAGAGGGCGATCTTATCG
>OJKC01001825.1_pt1 | contig 12371 bp, 11 predicted proteins | sample 1596401 | NCBI WGS metagenome assembly OJKC01 (sample SAMEA4350162, study PRJEB24818) | metagenome | biome: human; feature: gut; material: faeces | place: Denmark | collected 2013-09 | reverse complement strand
CTATGAGAACAGCGAACCCCAGTACGTCCTGACGACCGTACAGCTCGCAGAAGGGACGCCCTATCCTTACATCGGGCTTTACGATCAGGACGACAACACGTTTCACGAAGTATGCAACACCAATTTCCTGCTCGACACCCAGATTCCCAAACTGGGGCTGATTTTCTCCACGTCGTTCCAATGCCAGTGGTTTTCCGGCATGAAGGCCGAATGGTGCAATCCTGCGCCGACCAGCTACCTCGACCTGCAGTTACAGGAACATCCGTTTACGGCCGAGTCGGCAGCCGACGGTATTTTGCAGCATATGATCCACGACAACGTATCGAAAGAAGCCTATCTCTACCGTCTCACGCCTTTCAGTATGAACGTCAATCTCAAAATCTCGAAACGGCTTTACCGCGACCGGCTCAACATTGCGATTTTCGTAAACCGGCTGTTCACATACAGTCCTTCGTACAGAAACGAGACCAACGCACTGGTACGTCGCTATTCCAGCCCCTATTTCGGCATGGAACTCAACTTCAAACTGTAATGCGATGATGATGAAATCTACCATACGGACCCTGTTTCTGCTCTCCGCACTGCTGTTTTCGGCCTGCGAAAAAGACGATTCGATTTTCACCGAACTGTCCATCCGGTTCGTGATGCCGGACAGCCGCCCCGTCGAAAAGCTGGAAATACGCACGGACATCTCCTACTTCGACAATATCAACTCCGGAGAGCGGGTGCCATTTCCCGCCGCCGAACAGAACAGCGCGACAATACGGCTCCGCAAAGGGGTTTACACGTTCATCGTCGAAGCCGACGCGACCTATTCGACCGGAGAAAAGAAGATTCTGCGCTGCACGGATTACAATCAGATTCCAGCAGCAATGACTTGGGTAGAGGACAGCGAATCGATCGTGTTGTTACTAAAATCGATCTGACGATGATGAAGGCCCTTTTCCTGTCGATACTGGCGCTGCTGCCCGCCGCCGCTTCCGCCCAGCGCGATACGCTCGGCGTATTGGAGCGTTCTTCCGTTTTCAGCGCGGAGGACGAACGGGCCGTAGCCGGATTTCATACGGAGTCGCCCGCGATGATGCTCTACCGCAGCGAACAGTCGCTTTCGCAGATCTCGCTCCGCATCGACCTGCGCCGTGAGCAGGAGGCGCTGCTGCAGCCGCTGGGCGACGGAGCCTTCGACGGGGGATTTTATGCCGAAAGCTACCGGCGGCTCAGCGAGCGGTCGGCAACGTGGGCAGACGCCCGGTACGTCCGCGGCAACCGCCGCAACGTCTGCTGGAACTCCACGGCCGACTACCTGCTGCTCTATCCCTGCATCACGGCGGATTCCGCCGGAGGAAACCTCTCGACCGAGGAATATGCTTTCGGCGGCGGCTATGTCCACCGGGTGGGACGCTTCGACCTTGCGATCCGGGGCGACTACCGCGCCGGACAGGAATACCGTCAGGTCGATCCGCGGCCCCACAACGTCGTGTCGGATTTCACGATCAAACTCGGCGTAGGCATGCAGTTCCCTCAGTACGGTGTGGGGCTGGACCTGCAGGTGCGGCTCTATAAACAGGATCAGGACATAGACTTTTTCTATCCGCCCGGCGCCAGCTCTTCCGAGCTGTATATGACCGGACTGGGCAGTTATTACACCCGCTATTCACTGAACAGCGAGAGTTTCAACATCGGCTATGACGGAAAGGGTTGTCTGCTGGCGGCACAGCTCATGCCGCGGCACGCGAAAGGCTGGTATGCCCGTGCCGCATTCGAAAGCCTTACGACGGAGCGGCTCAACAAATCCAACAACACGGTCCCCATAACCCGGCTCAAAACCCGTCAGGCGACCCTCTCCGCAGCCTACCGCAGCGGCCGCTGGAGCCTGCGCGCCAGAGGCGGCTATGAACTGCGCCGCAGTATCGAAATGATAGCCGACCGTACGGGACACAGCGTCATCGTCGATGAACAGGCGATGTATAAGAACCGTATCTGGCACGCCGACGCCGAAGCGACCGTCGAATGGCGGCGCGGCACGGTGAATTACATGCTCAGTCCCCGCGCGGAATGGCGGCAGTCCACGGCCACGTACGCCTATCCGGCACGGCGGATGCGGCTTGCGCAGTTCTGCGGAGCGGTACGCGGCAGCGCAGAATGGCTCCGTCCGCAGTGGCGCGTGAAAGCGACGGCAGGAATCGGCTGTTACGTCTCGCCCGACGAGGAGGTTTCGCTCAGCAACGTGCTGAACAACATTTCGGAATACCTGACTTACACGGCGGCGCGGCTGAGCGGCCGGGCCGTCGCCCCCGAGGTGTCCCTGCGGGCCGAACGCCGCCTGAGCCGGAATCTGGCCTGCTTCGCCGAGGCGGGGTGGACGCCCCGGTTTTACAGCGGAGGATTGTCCGAACACGTTCTGACGGCGACGTTCGGCATCCTGTTCTAAACGATCGAACCAATATTTGTCAAACCAATAATAAAAACCAATTATGAAAAAGCTTTTCTTAATTCTCACCACGGCCCTCTTCGCAGCGGGCTTCGCATCCTGCACCGACGATCCCGAAGAAACGGTCAATCCCGTCGTCGTATCCGAAATCTTGCGCGCGCTCGGCGGCAATGTGCTGGTAAACGTGCCCGAGGAAAATTTCGACGTGAATATTCCCGCCGATGCTGCGTCGTGGGTTCAGATCAATGAAGCCGAATCTTCGGGCAAAGCGCTGGTGCTGTCCGTCGATGAGAACGAAACGGGGACGGAACGTTCGACCGTCGTGAACGTGACGCGGAGCGGCAAGAGCACCGTTCTGGCGACCGTAACCATCAAACAGAGCGACATCACGCTGCAAGCCGGCGAATTCGTGATCGAGGAGATCTACTTCACAGGCACGGCGCTTCCCGAAACGGGAAAGCCTGACAGGTGGCTGGGCGACCAGTACATCAAGATCCGTAACAACTCCGACGAAGACCTCTATGCCGACGGCATGATGCTGATCCTTTCGAGCGGACTCAATTCGGGCATGAACAGCGAGATGATCGAAGGCAAGGACTTCCGCAAGGAGTGTTGTGCGGGCAATGCGTTCTACTGCATTCCCGGCAACGGACAGGATGTGCTGGTCAAAGCCGGCGAGTCGCTGATCGTCGTCAACAACGCCCAGAACCACACCATCGGCAACCCGAACTCGTGGGACGCCACGAAAGCCGATTTCGAGTGGTACGACGTTTCGTCGAACGAGAACTATCTGGATATCGACAACCCCGACGTGCCCAACCTCGACAAATGGTACGCTTCGACATTGACGGTCCAAGTGCTCCACAACCGCGGCTTCAACGCCGTGGCTATCGCCATGCCGCCCGTCGGCCTGACTGCAAAGCAGTTCCTCGCCGAATACCCGCTCGAAGACGCCCAGTATATCTTCCACTCCCCGAACGGCTCGGACTACACGATGCCGCTGCGCAACTGCTACCGCGTGCCTAACGAATGGGTGCTCGACGCCGTGAACACGGGCTGCCGCGACGAATACTACATCGCCCCGTGGGACGCTTCGCTCGACGCAGGTTACGCATGGTGCGGTACGGCCGACGGAGATGCCTACCGCTTCGGCAAGTCGGTGATCCGCAAGACCGGTTCCGACGGCAAACTCATCGACTCGAACAACTCGACCAACGACTTCGAGTCCAATACGAAGGCGTCGCTGATCAAGTAAGCCGGAAGAACGACCATTCTTTATGACCGATTCTGTCATCGAATGCCGCAACCTCACCCATTGTTACGGGGAGCGGCTGATATACAAAGACCTGAGTTTCGAGGTTCCGCGCGGGCGGATCCTCGGACTTTTGGGTAAAAACGGCACCGGAAAAACCACGACCATCAACATTCTGAGCGGCTATCTCCAACCGCGCGCCGGACAGTGTCTGATCTTCGGCGAGGATATCCGCACGATGCGGCCCGAAACCCGCGCCCGGATCGCCCTGCTGATCGAGGGACACGTGCAGTACGCCTTCATGACCATCGAGCAGATCGAACGGTTCTATGCGCGGTTTTATCCCCGCTGGAACCGCGACGCCTATTACGGACTGATGGAAATGCTGAAGGTGGCGCCCCGGCAGCGCATCTCGCGCATGTCGTGCGGACAGCGTTCGCAGGTGGCCTTAGGGCTGATTCTCGCCCAGAACGCCGATCTGCTCGTGCTTGACGACTTCTCGATGGGACTGGACCCCGGTTACCGCCGCCTGTTCGTAGAATACCTGCGCGACTATGCGCAGAGCGAGGAGAAGACCGTTTTCCTTACCTCGCACATCATTCAGGACATGGAAAAGCTCGTGGACGACTGTATCATCATGGATTACGGAAGCATTCTGGTACAGATGCCCGTCGGCGAACTGCTCGGCACGTTCCGGCGATACACCTTCACGCCGGGCGCCGACGTCACGATCCCCGCCGGCGACGGCCTCTACCACCCGAGCGTCGTGAACGGGCGCGCCGAACTCTATTCGTTCGACTCCCCTGCGACGGTACAGGGCGTGCTGGAGCGCGCGGGCATTGTCTGCAGCGACCTGCGCGGCGAAACGCTGAACCTCGAAGACGCTTTCATCGGACTGACCGGAAAATACTAAACCCGAATTATGATCAAAGCCATATTCTACAAAGAGTGGATCAAAATGCGCTGCTTCTATCCGCTGAGCGCATTGTTCCTCTTCGGAGCCACCGCCTATGCGCTGCTGCGCGTCCAACGGGTGATAACCTTCAAGGGTGCGGCGCACGTCTGGGAGGTGATGCTCGAAAAGGAAGTTGTCTTCATCGACATTCTCCAATACCTGCCGGCCCTGCTGGGCGTATTGCTCGCAGTGGTTCAGTTCGTCCCCGAAATGGCCCAGAAACGGCTGAAGCTGACGCTTCACCTGCCCTTTCCACAGTGGAAGATGATTCTGCTGATGTCAGGCATCGGGCTGGGAGCGCTGGCATTGCTGTTCATCGTGCAAACCGCCGTGCTGTGGGGGTACTTCCACGCCCTGCTGGCGCCCGAACTGGTCGCGCGGATTCTGCTGACGGCGCTGCCGTGGTATCTGGCCGGGCTGACGCTCTACCTGCTGACGGCATGGATCTGTCTCGAACCCACATGGAAACGGCGGCTGGCGAATCTGCTGATCGCCGTGGGCGTCTGCCGGATCTTCTTCCTCTCCGACACCCCGCAGGCCTACGACGGCATGCTGCCGTGGCTGGCGCTGCTGCTGGTATGTTCGCTGTTCTTCCCGCTGCTTTCGGTATACCGTTTCAAGCAGGGATGTCAGGATTAACCCGCAAAACGACAAATCTATGATAAAGAGTATCAAAACCGGAATAATCCTCCTTGCGGCGCTTCTGCTGGCATGGCTGCTGCCGTGGTGCTACGCGTTCGTGTTCGCATCGCCTTCGTGGTCGCCGTTCACGCTCTACAGCTGCGTGACGCACGGATTCGCATCGGTGGATTTCGACCGCGAAAACAACGTCGCCGGACGCGATCTGCAGGGCAACACCTACACCCAGCAGCAGTTCGACAGTATCCTGCCGACGTTCTATTACCGCCAACTCGCCGCCGAAGGGAGGTTTCCGTCCGAAATCGAGGGCGTGGCGGTCGAATCGCGCGACGTGGAGCGCACGAACTTCATGTTCCGCACGTCGCCCGGCGAAATCAACCGCCGCAGACCGACGGTCTATCAACTGCTGGAATCGATGCCCGATCGCATCGATTTAGAACCGGCGACGGACGTGTTCCGCATCACCGGCGAGGGAATCGAGTTCGTCGATATGGAGACCAACACCATCGACCAAAAGAAGAGCGCGGCATTCACCAAAGTCCTGCGGGACAAGGGATTTTCGTTCCCGGCCCGCGTCGTCTCCGGCAACCCCTCGACGCGCAAGCGGTACGACAACGGCTACCTGCTGGTGGACGACGCGCTGCGCGTCTACCACATGAAGCAGGTCCGCGGCCGCCCGTTCGTGCGCCGTACCGACGTTGCGGACTCGCTGCAAATCGGCCAGATTTTCGTCACGGAGTTCGCCGACCGCAAAAGTCTCGGTTTTCTGGTGGACAGCAAAAAGCGTTTCTATACGCTCGGTGCGGAGGATTACAAACTGCACGAGATTCCCGTCGGGAAATTCGGCCCCACACGGGAGAACATGATGATCATCGGCGACATGTTCTACTGGACGGTCACCATCCAAGGCGCCGAATCGAAACGCTATGTCGCCGTGAACGCCCGCGACTATTCACTGGCGGACGAATACCGCCCCGAAGAGAAACCGCAGGCATGGGCCGAGTACGCAAAATACCTGTTTCCCTTCGAACTGTCGTTCACCTCGCCGCTGGACGGCTACGTAAAGCCCCGGATTGCGGAGGTGTCGTTTCAGGCCCTCTGGCTGGGACTCGTGCTCGGCGCGTTCTATGCGCTCATCCGCCGCAGATCGCCCGGCGGACGGCTCTGGCAGACCGTCGGCGTCGTCTTGTTCGGACTCTTCCTCTTCGTCCCGCTGCTGGTATTCGGCACGGCAAAACGATGACAACAAACCCATACGCAAGAGAAGGGCGGACGTTTTCGACGTCCGCCCTTTTATCACACGCAGTTTCCCGGATCAGGTCAGGAAAATAAACAGCAGCGGAATCAGAATCCCCGCGATCAGCTCGACGCCTCCGCGGCCCCGCAATCCTTTCGGGCCGCGCATCATCACCAGCCCGGAAAGCACGATTACGATCAATCCCGCTAAAAAGACATCCGAAAAGACCGTCCACCAGCGCGACGGATTGTAATGCAGCCGGTTCAGACTGCTCAGCACGGGCCGCTTGCGGATCGACTCGTAGACGGCGTGTCCCGACGCCAGATCGACCGTCAGCGAACTGCCGCCCCGGATAAAGACTTTCAACCGGTCCGGTTCGGGAAAGTAATGTTTCAGGTAATTGCCCTCCTCGCCGACGCGCAGGAGCAGTTCCTCGGCCCGCGCACGGGTCCACTCCTGCTCGGCGCGCGGTATCTCCTGTGCGAAGACCAGCTCGGTCCGGCGCACCGAATAATCGGAATTGAAATCGCGTTTGTGGTTGAGCATGAAGCCCGAAACCGCATAAATCAGCAGTACGCCCGAAAAGAAAAAGGAGAGGTCGCGGTGAACGGGCCTGCTCCATTTCCTCACGGCGGACATAAACGACCGTGTCCCCATGACGTGCAAAACTTCTTATTTCAAAACTTCATAACTCCCGCCGTCCACATGGTAGAACGAAAGGTATTCCTTGCCTTCTTTGGCTTTGCGGTCGGCGATACGGGCACGGAAGTCGGCGATACGCTTTTCGGTGCTGCTGGCAACCGATTCGCCGCGGGCCTGATGTTCGGCGCTGCATCCGGCTTCGCCCTCGCCGTGCTGCCGGGCGATCTGGTCCTTGAGCCGCAGCTCCCACTCGGCAAGGTAAGCCTCGTCGATCCGGTCTTCGACCAGCGTGCCCGTCACCCGCACGACGTTGTTCACGCATTCGGGCTTGAAGCTGCCGATCTTCTCTCCGGCTTCAATGCGGATCACCTGCGTATCGTCGGTTCCCATTAGGAAAATCTTGCGGCCCCCGTGGCGGCAGATATGCGTGCAGACGCCCTCGACCGTCACCTTGCCGCCGGTCAACTTCTCAGCATCGGCGAGCAGGTTATCGACCTCCATGACGGAACTCTGCGTTTCTGAGGTTTGAGTCTCCGAAGCGTTCTTTTTATTCGGGTTCCCGCCGCACCCAGCAAGGAAAAATACGGCGGCTGCAAGCGCCGCACAATAAACGAAATGTCTCATAATCGGTTTGAATTTTTTCTTCGTTTTCCGCATTCGGCGCAACGGGCCGTCCCGCAGCGTCTCGGCAGATTTTAGTAATACAAAGAAACGACATTACGCCGGGAACGGCAATACCTAATTTTAGGGGTTTTCAGGAGCCGCAATACCTTTATGGATGGATAGCGGCCGCTCCGAGACCGGGGTTTCAACGCTCCGTGATCTTATAATCTTCGCCCAGCACCCGCTGCAATTCGGCCAGCTCCGGCTCCCGCCCAGTGAATTCGACCGTCGCGGCAGGAGGATCGAGAGTAACAACGGCACGGAGACCTTCGATGCCGTTCAGGGCCTTTTCGACATGCATCCGGCAGTGGTTGCACATCATTCCTTCGATACGATACTCTTTTTTCATGGCTGTTTGTTTTTTGGTTATAAATTCTGTATTTATTTTATGGACGGCTTTCGTGCCGAGCCGTTTTGTACTCAGCTGCAGGCTATTGGCCACAACGCTCACACTACTCAGGGCCATGGCGGCCCCGACGAGCATCGAATTGAGCAGAAACCTGGTCAGCGGATAGAGCACGCCAGCGGCGACAGGCACGCCGATCAGGTTGTAGATAAACGCCCAGAAAAGGTTCTGCCGAACGGTGCGCACGGTCGCGGCCGAAAGGCGGACCGCCGCGGCGATCTTCGTCAGGTCGGACGAAAGAATCGTGACCTTCTCCACGTCGATCGCAATGTCGCTCCCCTGCCCCATGGCAATGCCCAGATCGGCCTGCGCCAGCACCGCACTGTCGTTGATGCCATCCCCGACCATTGCGACACAGCGACCATGGCAGCGAATTCTTTTGTCATAAGAAAATTGCAAAAACTATCGGTACAAAAGTATGTTTTGTCGATTCATATGCTTCCCCTGACAGAAAAGGGGCAATTGAAAATCAGAATAAACCATCAGGCAATATATACTGAATGGGGCAGATTTCTTTGTGTTAACGGAAGAGTTTATTAAACAAGTGCAATACAATGAACAGAAGACATCGGGAAAATTAAAATTTTCTTCGTCTAAAAAAGTTCTTTAAACTAATTTCTTAAAATTGCACTCGCCGGTTGACCCTGCCTAATTTGCCCATCTCGAAAATTTTTCGTATCTTGCGATAGGTTATTTGAAATGCGGTATTTGAGCGCAAGAAGCTGAAAACAAACCGTTGCCTTCTCGTTACCTACTCTCCTATACAAAAATGTAACTACCATATAAATCAAGTCGTTACATTACTTTAATCCCGCACCTGCCTGGGTCATATCTCCTTTCGGTCCTGTAGTCGGTCCCTGCATACGAAAATCCCCGCAACATATGCGGGGATTTTTCCGTAATTTCGTCGTTTGATCCGGCCGGATTATCGATAAATCTCGTTCAGCAGACGTGCCAGCCGGTAGCCGCCGCGCAGGAACTGCAGTTCGATTACGGGCGTGTACTTGTATACGTAGTCGTAGGAGATCTTCGTGCCTTCGGGCGAATCTTCGTAGATGCCGACGCATATCGCGTGCGTCTCCTTGAGCCAGTCGTAAGGTTCGCCGGCCTGAATCAGCATCGCTTCGTCGTCCGTCAGCCGGTCGATCTGCTCCTGCCATTCGGTATAGCTCCATTTTTTCGCCGATTCGACCAGCATGTCATCCCATACCGCATGCAGGTTGGTCGGTTTTCCAAACCAGGTAACCGATATTTTATTGGCACCCAGATCGCTTAAATGCCCGGTGTGCATCGGACAGTGGATGTCGCCGACCAGATGGATCAAGAACTTGACATACAGGGTCTGCATGCTGTCGGACAATGTGCCCGAGCGCAATTTAGATATGATTTCATTCAAAGCCGTCAGGACATCGCCGGTCGGATTTTTCGGCATCGACTCATACGTTTCACCCGCGTCGATATTTGCATAATGCCACGTTGCCGTGTATTGGTAAAGTTCGTCCTTCCGGATAAAATCCATCCACGACGAGTAATACATCAGGGTATGTCCGTCCAGAATCCGATTCAATTTTTTCGCTACTCCGGGTTTCAGATTATTGGCGGCGATGGCGGCGACAATATCATGGCCTTTCATTCCCCAGCCGAATGCAGTACTGCAACACGAAGACAGGCAAATAGATACCAGCAAGCACCTGAATAGATTTTTCATACGACAGATTTACTCCATTTTTAAGACCGCCAGGAATGCTTCCTGCGGAACCTCCACATTGCCTACCTGGCGCATGCGTTTGTTGCCTTTCTTCTGTTTTTCGAGCAGCTTGCGTTTACGGCTGATATCGCCTCCGTAACATTTGGCCGTCACATCCTTACGTACTGCTTTGACCGTTTCACGGGCAATGATCTTAGCTCCGATAGCTGCCTGAATCGCGATATCGAACTGCTGTCGCGGGATCAATTCCTTGAGTTTTTCGCACATCTTGCGACCGAAATCGTAAGCATGTTCGTGATAGATCAGCGACGAAAGAGCATCGACAGGCTCACCGTTGAGCAGGATATCGAGTTTTGCCAGTTTGCTCGGTTTGTAGCCCGTCTGGTGGTAATCGAACGACGCGTAACCCCGGGAGATACTTTTGAGTTTATCGTAAAAGTCGAACACGATTTCGGCCAGCGGCATCTCGAAATTGACTTCTACACGATCCTGTGTAATGAAGACCTGATTTTTCAGCGTACCCCGTTTGTCAATACACAGCTTCATGACGGTGCCCAGGTAATCGGACTGTGTAATGATCTGAGCCATAATGTAAGGCTCCTCAATGACGTCGATCATCGTAGGTTCGGGGAGCCCCGACGGGTTATGCACGTCAATGACTTCGCCTTTGCTCGTATGGACTTTATAAGAGACGTTCGGCACCGTCGTGATGACATCCATATCGAACTCGCGGTAAAGGCGCTCCTGGATAATCTCCATATGCAACAGCCCGAGGAAACCGCACCGGAAGCCGAACCCGAGTGCCAGCGACGATTCGGGTTCATAGGTCAGCGACGCGTCGTTGAGCTGCAGTTTCTCGAGCGATGCCCGCAAATCCTCGTACTGATCGCTCTCGACAGGATAGAGTCCGGCGAAAACCATCGGCTTCACATCCTCGAAACCTGCGATCGCCTCTTTGCAGGGATTGTCCACATGGGTGATCGTATCGCCGACTTTCACGTCGAAAGACGTTTTAATGCCCGAAATGATATAGCCCACATCACCTGTTTTCAGTTCATTGCGGGGGCTCATCTTCAGTTTCAATACACCTATTTCGTCTGCGTCATATTCACTGCCGGTATTGAAGAATTTCACTTTATCTCCCTTGCGGATAGAGCCGTTGAAAATGCGGAAATAGGCGATAATGCCCCGGAACGAATTGAAAACGGAGTCGAAAATCAGCGCCTGCAGAGGCTCGTCTTCTTTGCCGGTCGGAGCCGGGATACGTTCGACGATGGCCTGCAAAATCTCTTCGACACCCACACCCGTTTTCCCGGATGCCGCAAGTATCTCTTCTGGTTTACAGCCGAGCAGATCGACTATCTGATCCTTTACTTCATCGACCATGGCTGCTTCCATATCAATCTTGTTGATCACGGGAATAATTTCCAGGTCATGCCCCAACGCCAGGTAAAGGTTCGAGATGGTCTGCGCCTGAATACCCTGCGTCGCATCGACGATCAGCAACGCCCCTTCGCATGAAGCAATGGCGCGCGACACTTCATACGAAAAATCGACGTGCCCCGGGGTGTCGACCAGGTTCAGCACATATTTTTCGCCCTGGTAGAGGTACTCCATCTGAATCGCGTGACTCTTGATGGTGATCCCTTTTTCGCGTTCGAGGTCCATATTGTCGAGCACCTGTGCCTGCAGCTCCCGCTGCGAAAGGGTATTCGTAGCTTCGAGCAACCGGTCGGCAAGCGTGCTTTTACCGTGGTCGATATGGGCGATGATGCAGAAATTGCGGATATTCTTCATAGATATTTTTTCGATGCGGCAAAGTTAAGTAAATTTGCGTGTTTTAAAAACAGCCTTTTCGATGAAAACAGTCGCCCGGTACGCCTCCCTGGTCAAATTCAGCCACACGGTTTTCGCGATGCCTTTCGCACTGATCGCTTACTTTTACGCGCTGTGGAGCACGGACACCCCGTTCGAGTGGCTGCTGCTGGTAAAAGTACTGTTAGCCATGGTCTTTGCCCGCAATACGGCGATGGGTTTCAACCGCTATGCCGATCGGAGCATCGATGCGATGAATCCGCGTACCGCCCAGCGGGACATTCCTGCCGGGCGCATTTCAGCACGGAACGCCTTGTGGTTTATTATTGTCAATGCCCTGCTGTTCGCCGCCACGGCCGCATGGATCAATTTCCTGGCATTCTGCCTCTCCCCCCTTGCACTGACCGTGCTGTTGGGATACAGCCTGACCAAACGCTTCACCGCCTGGTGCCACATCGTACTCGGCATTGCGCTGGGGATCGCTCCGGTGGGGGTATACCTTGCGGTTACGGGACAATTCGCCGTGTTGCCGATCCTGCTGACCGGACTCGTCATCACATGGGTCGGCGGTTTCGACGTGATTTATGCGCTGCAGGATGCGGAATTCGACCGGCAGCATGCAC